>Ga0207649_10000475_pt1 | contig 28671 bp, 23 predicted proteins | sample KBSC43metaG_FD_184317 | JGI IMG/M metagenome (GOLD analysis project Ga0207649, IMG submission 184317) | Corn rhizosphere microbial communities from Kellogg Biological Station, Michigan, USA - KBS C4-3 metaG (SPAdes) (version 2) | ecosystem: Host-associated > Plants > Roots > Rhizosphere > Soil ... | reverse complement strand
GGGTGAAGAGCAGCCTGGTTCCCGAATCCTCGACCTGGTGCGCCAGCTCGCCTGCCGTGTAGAGCGGCGAGAAATTGACCACCGTCGCGCCCAGCTTGAGCACGCCGTAATAAGCGGCGAGATAATGCGGGACGTTGGGCAGGAACAAGCCGATCCGATCGCCCGGTCCATAGCCCAGCCGCGCCAGCCCGGTGGCGACGCGCGCCGCGCCATCCATCACTTCGGCATAGGAATAACGGCGGCCGAGGAAATCGATCAACGGCCGCTCGGGATAAGTCCGCGCGGTGTTCTCGAACATGTCGACCAGCGACAAGGGCGGAAAATCGGTTGCCCATGGCGTGGGGTGACGATAGGCGGCGCCGCGCCACAGGCTTTCCATCTCTTGTGTCATTGACATGGATGTAAGCGCGCCGCCGGTGCGGCGGCAAGCGAACTCAGCGGGCGATCGCGCTGCCGCTGGTCCAGGTCAGCAGGAATTTGACCGCGACCACGCCCAGATCGACTGCCGCCTGGATACGGTGCGGCGTCGGATCGCCGTCGCGATGGGTCAGGATCTCGATATCGGCGGTCGGATGACGCACGACCGCGGCGAGCGCGAGCAATGCTCCCAACGCGACCATCGCCTTACGCCTACGCATATCCCGCGCCTCCAGCCGCTCACTATAAAGCGCCGGCAGGCACGCAACAAGCGGGGGCAGCGGCGATCCGTCGCAAATTTCGTAACCGAAACGAGTATCAGGCGGCGCGGACGGCGGTCGGCGGCGCGAACCGGGCGCGGTCGCGGCCGGCCTGCTTGGCGTCGAACAGCGCGCGGTCGGCGCGTCGGTACATCGCTTTCCAATCGGCTTCGGTGACGAGCGGTCCGGTGCAGGCACCGATACTGGCAGTGACGGTGAGGTCGAACGGCATCCGCGCCGAACGCAATTTGGCGAGCACGGCATCGGGCATGACCGCGCGGTCGGCGGGGCACAGGATGGCGAATTCCTCGCCGCCCATCCGCGCGATCAATGCCCCCGGCGCGGCCTGACGCAGCACGCGAGCGAAGACACGCAGCACCTCATCGCCACCATCATGACCCAAGGTCTCGTTGATCCGCTTGAAATGGTCGATGTCGGTCAGCATCAGCGCCTGATCGGCCTCGCGGCCGATCGCCTGACGCAGAAAGGCGCGGCGGTTGAGCAGGCCGGTCAAGGGATCGGTATCGGCCAGCCGCGCCGCGATGATTTCGCGTTCTATCGCTTCGTCACGTTCGAGCGAGAGCAGGCGGATCCGATAGGCGATCGCCAGGGTCGAGATGACCGCCTCGAACGCCATCGACAAGATGGTCGAGTTGTCCAGCCAGAAGCTCCAGGGGATCAGCGCCAGATTGCCCAAAAGGCGCAGCGCCGCGAACAGGATCGGCGCCGCCCAGGCGACCGCGAACAGCCAGAGATAGGGGCTGCGCTCGGCGCGGGCGCGACGGATGATCGGGAAGACGACGACGATGATCGCCGCGAACGACAGCGAGAAAGCGGTGTCCAGCAACCGCATATGCCACGGCGCGAACAAAGCGACGAACGCGGTCGCGACGACTGAGGCAGCGGTGATCGCATTGACAGCCTTGCCGACCCAGCCGGCGGTTACCGCGGGCACGAAGAAAAAGCGCGCGAAGGTCAGTGCGGTCGCCGCCCCGGTACACAGCAAGACGTAATTGAGCCGCAAGCGATCGTTGTTGAGCATCGTCGGATTGAGCCAGGCGAGCGTCCCCGAAGAGGTCAGCGCGTAGAGCATCAGCGCCGCGACCATCGCGCAATAAGCGAGCTGGAACGGGTGGCGCAGCGCCCCCCACATGGCGAAATTATAGATCAGCAATGCCAGGCACAGTCCCTCGAACCCGGCATAGATCGCCGCCATCTCCAGATTCGCCTGGCTCGACTCGGACGGCGTCGCGATCGTCGGCGAGATCAGGATGCCGCGCAAATTGGGCGATCCCTCGACGTGCCACATCAGCCGCACCGGCGGGCCGATATCGGCTGGAAGCGGCCATTCGATCATCGCACCCAATTGCAGGTGGCGGCTCGCCTGGCGGCCGTCGAACCGCCAACCGCGGATTTTGCCGTCTGGATAGAGCGCATAGAGCGTCACAGCCTCCTGCCACAGGCTGCCGATGCGGACGCGCGATCGGTTCTGCGCGTCGGGGACAGTGTTCAGCGGCTGGGAAATCACCCAATAATCGCCCGAGCCGAACCCGGTCTGGCGACGTGTGCAATCGTATCGCGCAGCCGCGCCGAACATGACCCCCGGCCGGTCGCCTGTGCGCGCGGGGGCGACGCAGGTGGACAGAGGCGCACCGACGACGGCGCTACGCGCCTGCGCGGGCAAAACCCATAGCGAAGACACGGCCAGCAATAGGGCCGCCATCAGCAACGCGGGTAGGCCAGTGAAGCGCATGTCGCCGACTAACCCAACGACCCCAAATTATTGGTAAATCACGGACAAAGTATCTCGATCTGCCGTCTCCATCAACAGGGCTTGAACCCGCCCAGCGTGATCCGCGGCTTGCACTTCTTCTTCGGTGGCTGGTTGCCGTCATTGCCGTTGGCGGCACCGCCGTCGTTGTCGCCCATGTCGTCCATTCCCGGCATGCCGAGCATCACTGTGGTATTCGAGCGATAGCGGACCTTCGCGGTCCAGTCGGGCTTCCATGCCAGGCGCGGATTGGCCGGGCGCGGCGGATAGGCGAAATTGCGTTCGGGGCCATAGGCATAGAGCTGGGTCATCATGAAGCCGCCGGCCGCGCGTTTCACTTCGGTCGGGATCTGGCAGCTCGTCTGGCTGGGCGGCATCACGATCTTTCGGGCGATCAGGCCGGGAACGACGTCGGGCGCGATCCAGTCAGCCAGGCCGCCACCGAACTGCTTGCCGCTGGCGGAGGTCCACCACACCATGTCCGCATTGTCGCCGCCCGACCCCTGCGCGCCAATCAGCCAGGCATAATAGCCGGTTGCCAGCGGGACGGAATTCCAGCTCAGCATTTGCGATCCGTCGGATTGCTCGCTGCCGCGCGCGGTCAGCGGCGCCATGAAATCCTGATCGAGCGCGAACTTGATCTCGGGCGAATAATTGCCCGCGACGCGATGATCGCCGATCAGCGAGGATCCGGGCTTGGCCGACTTGTTGGATTGGCCATTGGGCCATTCGCCATAGGTACGCGACGTGCCCGCGGTCGGGCCGCGGTCGACCGGCACGTCGGCGGTGAACAGGCCCGGCGGAAATTGCTGCTGGCCCAGTTTGGCAAAATCGACCACCACCGGCTGGCCGGGGCCGACATGCGTGCCGCAGCCCCAGAAGATCAGCAAGCGGCCCTTGGGCCGGCGCATCTCGCCCGGCATTCCCTCGGTCGGGGTCGATTGGGGAGAGGCCAGCGGAACCGATGGGCCCAGCTGCATCCCCGCGGGCATGAAGTGATCGGCCTGTGGCGCACCGCCGGCCGGCGCCAGCGTCGACCCTAGCCGCAGGATCAGCGTGTGCGCGACCGAGCCGCCACGTCCGCCACCGAACATCATCTTCATCGGATTGGCGCCGCCCGCGCCGAAACCGGACGTTGTCGCGACATCCATCTGATAGCGAGCCTTTGGCGGTGCCGCCGGCGGTGCCGAATAGCTGATACTCACGATCGTCGCGATGGCAGCGGCACCGGCCGCTAACGGAATCAATTGGCGTCGCATGGATGTACCCCCCGCTTTGGTTCGCGCCGCCAGATAGCATGAGGGTCGAGTCCCCAGATTGGACGAACGCGACGGGCAGCTTGCTTGACTCGCGGAACCATCGGGGTCGTTATGCGATCGGAACGTGGTTAACGGATGAGGGCGTAATGACCCGATCGCTTATTGTCGTGGCCTTGCCGGTCGTCATGTCGGCCACCGCGCTGATCGTGCCGGCGGCCACCGCTTCCGATTATTATGATCGCGACGTCCAGACGACGGTGATCAGCGTCGCCGATCTCGATTTGTCGACCGGCTGGGGGATGGATCGCCTGATCAAGCGGCTGCGCGGTCGGATCGACGAGATGTGCGGCTGGGATGAGGATTGCCGCGACGAAGCCTGGCTGAGCGCCGACTGGCAAGTCGCCCGTGCGGTTACGCGCGACCAGTGGCGCCGCCGAATTGCGTTCGAGCGCGAAGCCGACCGCCGCTATTACCGGATGCGGCGTTTCGCGCCGCCAGCACCGCCGCCTCCGCCGGTCATGGTCGAGCCGCTGCCGCGGATCGCTTATGTGCCGATTCCCGCGCCGCCCGCGCAGCTCGTGTCGAAGACGACCAAGGTCACCACGACCGTCACCAAGACGACGACCATCACGCTGACCTATCGCACCCCGCCGGCAACGTTCCGTCCGGCGTGGAAGCCGCGCTGCGCCTGCGTGGAATAGGGCGGTCGGAGATCCCGTTTGGCGGACGATCGGTGGGATGTCGGTTTTGCGCCCCAGTCCGGCCATTCCGGGCCCGCTTCACCGATCCTGAAAGCTGCCGTTCGTTCATCTTGTTGAAGTGGCGGGGAAGCACGGCCGACATCGGGGAATTTCTGCCCGACTGCCTTATTCATCGAAACCCCGGAAGCGCTCGTCGATGCAACAGAATGGGCAATAGGGTTGCGCGAATAAATTTTCGATCGGGCTTCGATGTGGCCGAGTCTAGGGCGTCTCCTGCCGCCCGACTGAATAACCAAGAAGGGCGAAGCGCCTTCCAGCAAGCGGCTTGCCTCACGCTGCATGCCGCCCCTTCTCCGCGACGTTGCCCGCTTCCTTTGTTCAAAGTTGTTCCCTTTCGACGAGGCAGTGCTAGGCTATCGCCGTTGATGAGGCGGATATGGCCGAAGAAGAAGGTAGGGCGCCCAGCGCGCCAACGATCTTGCGCCTCAGTATCGAGCGGTTCCGTGGCATTGAGTCTCTTATCTGGCTGCCCGACCCTCATGTGAATGTCATTCTCGGTGGCGGCGATACCGGAAAGACGACCATTCTCGATGCGATCGGACTTCTGCTAAATCCGACAAATTCGACGGTCATTTCCGATGCCGACTATTGGAAACGCGCTCCCGAGGCTGAGTTCATCATCGAAGCCGTTCTGCGCTTACCGCCAGCGATAGGGATCAATGAGCAGAAGAAGGCGAGTTGGCCCTGGGAATGGGACGGTGAAAAGCCGGTAGTTCCCAACCCCGATGATGAGGCAGCCGCCGACGCGAACAAGGAAGTCTACGTGGTGCGCGTTCGGGGCACAGCAGACTGCGATCTCGCCTATGAGATCTGCCAGCCCAACGGCGAGTTCGACCACTTCTCCGTTTCGGTCCGCCGCAAGATCGGCCTCGTAAGGCTGTCCGGGGACGATCGTAACGATCGGGACCTACGGCTCATTCAAGGTTCCGCGCTCGACCGACTTCTTGCCGACAAATCGTTGCGAGCCAAGCTCGCCAAGGAGATCGGCGAGAAGAATGTCGAGGAAAAGCTGGCCGACCCGTCGAAGGAAAAGCTGGCAGCTTTGGATACTCAGTTCGGCACGCAGGCCTTGCCCACGAAGCTGGGCCTAGGATTGGCCGGCGGTCAAGGCTTCTCCCTAAATGCATTGATCGGTCTTACCGCCGAGAAGCACGATGTCAGGTTGCCTCTCAGCAGTTGGGGTTCGGGCACTCGGCGGCTCGCGGCGTTGGAGATCGCGGCTTCCAACCACAGCGAGCTGCCCATCACCGTGGTCGATGAAGTCGAGCGCGGGCTTGAGCCCTATCGTCAGCGTGTCCTCCTGAAGGAGCTGGTCGCCGCGCCAACGCAAACATTCATCACCACCCACAGCGTGGCGGCGATTAAGGCAGCCAATGAGGCCAGCATTTGGTATCTCAGCGGTGACCGCAAGATCGGCAAATTAGCCGATGCGACGACCCCGCACATGATGAAGGACCCCGAAGCATTCTTGTCGCGAATGGCCATCATTGCCGAGGGCGCGACCGAGGTCGGCTTCGTGAAATTCCTGCTGCTGAAGGCGGTCACGAGAGCGCCCTTGGAGTTTGGCCTTTGGGTGACCGACGGCGGCGGCAACGACACCACACTCAATCTGCTTGAAAGCCTCGCCAAGAGCGGTCTGAAATTCTCGGGCTTTGCCGATGACGAAGGACGCGCGCCGCAGCGCTGGGCGACGCTCAAGGCAACCTTGGGCGATTTGCTGCTGCGATGGCCCAAGGGTTGCCTTGAAGAAAATGTCATCGAACATATCGCCGACGGCGATCTCGAAAATTTCATCGCAAACCCCGACGGCGAGTCCGGTGAACGGTTGCGGACCTTGGCCGTGCGCCTTCAGATCGAGGATAAATCCTATGCCACGATTCTCGCGGCCGCCGGCAACCCGGAGAATGTGCGGAAGCTGATAATTGAAGCGGCGACAGGCTCCGTTCCCAATGGTATTCCTGAGGATCAGAAGAAGGCATTCAAAAGTCACGGCCGTACATGGTTCAAGACCATCGGTGGTGGGTTTGAGCTGGGATCGAAGATGCTCCAGTTCAACGTATGGCCCAAGCTGGAAGGCGAGCTTTTGCCGTTCCTGAATGCAGTCCGCCAATCGGTCGATCTGCCGGTCATCGCTAAATTGACCGATGAGTGACGCATCCGTCGCAGCGGCATTGAGATCCACAGCTTCGCTCGTTGTGATCGAAGCACCGGGCGGCTGCGGCAAGACCTACCAAGGAGCGCAGTTTGCTGCGGACGCCGCCGCAGACGCCGAAAGCCGCATTCTCATTCTGACTCACACCCATGCGGCGTGCGATGTCTTCTCTCAGCGAACCGCGGTATCGCAGAGTAAGGTTGAAATCCGCACCCTCGACAGCCTGATCGGCCTGATCGCCTCTGCCTATCACGCACCGCTCGATCTTCCGACTGACGTCGGTGTTTGGTCGCGTGCCAATGAGGACGGGTACAACAGAGTAGCGATTAAAATCGCGCATCTGCTCGAAAAGAAGCCGATGATCGCGAGTGCGCTGGCCCGACGCTACCCGCTCATCATTTGCGATGAGCATCAGGATGCGACCGGCGCCCAGGATCAGATCATCCTCGCCCTTCACAAGGCTGGCGCTAGTTTACGCATCTTCGCCGACCCGATGCAGCGGATATTTGGCGGCCGAAACGCCGCCGCGATTGCAGCCGAGATCAAACGATGGACCGACTTGAAGGATCAGGCCGAAGCATTCGAGGAATTGGACACGCCGCATCGCTGGGCGAACACCAATGCCCCGCTTGGCGAATGGATACTGTCGGCCCGCGCGACCTTGCGTGATGGTGGGCAAATTGATTTGCGTGGCGCGCTACCGAATGGCCTGCATGTCATCCGCGCCGACAACGTCGCTCGCGCACGCGGACAGTATCAGCTTACCGGGCAGCAGCGCGCACCGCTGACCCAACGGATGCAGCCCCTCAACTCAGTTTTGGTGATGGCGGCACACAATGAGACCGTCGCCTCGCTTCGTGCCTTTTTCAATCGGTCCATACCGATTTGGGAAGGCCACACACGCGACGCCCTGGACCGGCTCTGCGACGGCGTGCGGGTTCACAGTGGTAACCCCAGTGAGATCGGCAAAGTCGCGGTCGATTTCGTGAGCAACGTCGCGATCGGCTTCACCGCGACGGGGTACAGCCGCCAGTTGCTCGACGACATCGCGCAGGGCTGCACCAAGGCCCGCGCGAAAAAACCAGCAACGATCCAATCGCTGGGCCGCATCCTTTTGGACGAGCCTAACCATCGCGGCATCGGCAAATTTCTGACCACCTTGCGAGCTCTCACCAAGGAAGATGCAGCGTTCGCGCCGATCAAGATCGACCATTTCCGTGAGTTCAACGACGCCGTGCATCTTGGCCGTTTTGACGATGCCGACGAAGGGCTCGCGGAGATCGCTCGCCGTCGCGCCCACGCTCGAGCGCCCCTTCCTACGAAAGCGGTCAGCACTATCCACAAAGCCAAGGGCTTGGAATTTCCACATGTGGTGTTGGCTGCGTGCGACCGTCCGCATTTCAGCAATACGAAGGCTGCCCGGGCCCGCCTTTATGTCGGGTTGAGCCGCGCCACAGAAAGCCTAACCCTGTTGGTGTCGCACACGAATCCGACACCCCTTTTTCTCATCTGAAGGGGGAATCTAATGCAGTTCGCCCTTGTCGATGACGCGCGTAGCGAAGCGAGGCCCGGAATTAAGGGTGTTTGCTCGACCTGCGGCGCTGCCATGGTAGCGAAATGTGGTCCGCGCATCATGCACCACTGGGCACACGCGTCCCGCCGCGATTGCGATCCTTGGTGGGAAAATGAAACGCAATGGCATCGGGATTGGAAGAACCTGTTTCCCGAAGAGTGGCGGGAGCAAACGCGTACCGCCCCTGACGGCGAAATTCACCGTGCCGACATCATCACTCCAACGGGCATCGTGATCGAGGTCCAGCACTCGGCGATGACCGATGCAGAACGGCAATCGCGCGAAGCATTCTATCAGAATCTCGTTTGGATCGTGGATGGCAGGGGCTTCAGGAATCAGTTTGATCTGCACCACCTTCTACCCGACCCCGACAACGAAGAAGCGAAGGATCTTGTTTGGTACAAAGCGGCTCGTGGAATGGATGGGGCAAACGCCGGGATTTTCTGGCGGCTTTCTGAAAACCCGGATCACGGAAGCGGAGGCATGGTCGAGATACATGGACAACATAAGGTCCAGCATCTCATGGCTACCTATCGCGGGCACCAGCAATATAGTTGGGTGAGGCCGCGCAGGACATGGCTCGATGCCGGGTGCCCGGTCTACATCGATTTTGGCGATGAATGGCTTTTCCAGCTTCAGCGATATGGCTTCAATAAGCTCGAATGCGTTTACCGGGTAGCGAAGAGAAAATTTCTTCACGATGTGATGGTCGAAACGCAGGCCCGCGATATTGCCACGAGATTCTACCGGATCGCAGAAATCGCCAGTGACGATCGTGCAACTTAATCCCAATCTCCTCCGCAGCGTGCAGCCCCTGCCCGAAGGTGCCGGAACGTATCGGGCGACGTTGGAGGCGCACGGCCTGTTCCAGACTTTCCAGTTCGTACTGCGGCTATCTCCCGAGGTTCATCGCAGACTTGCCTCCAATCCGGGCGGAATCTTCTCCTCCGGTGAGGTTCAGTTTGAGCAGGCTCAGGCATTCTCCACCTACCTGCATGAAACCGTACATTGGTGGCAGCATATTGGTTCGACCTATGGGCTCATGTTGAGCCTGAGCTACCCAACACAGGCCCATGCCAACTACACCCGGCTGAAGAATCTCGTCGCACTGGTGGGCTTCAAAAAATCCGTTCGCCAATTGGCTGCGTCGTCGCTGGAAGGCAAAGGACCAGGCACCCCGGCTGGTGAAACGAACACTATCGTCAATAATCACTTTGATTTTGGCGCGTTTCGAGACCTGACGTTCTCCCATCTCACCGCAAAGGCGACGGCCGAAGCCCCGCTGTTCGAGTCAGTGGGTCATGCGTTTCAGATCAGCTACGCAAACAATCTATCGGTGCTTGCCAGTACCGTTGACCGGGCCTGGTCAGCGATACCGCACCCGAAAGAGTGGGAAGAACCCTTTCGTCACCTGAGAAAAGCTAAAGAGCAAGGCTTCTACTACGGCTCGCCGATCGAACTCTGGCCCTTGGGAGCAAGGGAGGTGCTGGAAGGTCAGGCCTGCTTCAGCCAGATTCAGTTTCTTCATTTCGCATCCGGCGGGAGGCTCGGTTGGGATGACTTCAAGGCGCTGGGCATCCTCCACGGCATGTACCTACGCGCCTTTGAAGAGTTTCTCCGCCAGTCCGGCTTGGAATGGCCGCCGAGCATCGATCACCCAACGGTCGGGCTTTTCCTGCTGATCTGCGACATGGCGATCAACTCGGGGTCCGGTTTCCCCACCGTCTCGTGCATTTCCCGTCCTTTGTCGCGGACACCGATCCCGCTGCGCGATTCGTCATGCTGTCGGCGCTGGTTCGCCTCAAGTGCCCTGAGGTCGCGAACGTGGTTCGTGACTACTCGCGCGCGGAGTACGTCGAAGTCACTGAGAAACTTGCCTCGGCCCTGCTTGTCGATACGCCCCTAGCGGTCGCCAACACCTGTGCGGCATGGGCCGCTGTGGACGGGCCGTTCTCGGCCCTGATGCGTGAGCACCGAACATTCCGATACGATCCGACAAACCTTCCCGTGCGGGTGATGTTCTCCCATTTCCTGGCTTTCATGCGCGATAAAGCGCTCACACCGGAGATCTTCTGTTGGCCAGGTGCATGGATGGCCGGCTCGCGGGTGCATGCGAGCGTTCAGACGCTTTTCGAGCGCCACAGTGCCTTGTTCGTCGATAAGGAAGATGATGACGGAGTGTTTCCCCGACTCCAGTCCGATCGCGACATGGACGCGGTTCAGAGCATGTTCGAGAGCTTCTATGCGGCGAACGTGACCTACGACATGACCGACCAGTGGATCCGGTTATCTGGACCGTTCACCTATGACTACCGTTGGCTCTCGGCCTCTGGCGAAAAGCCTCATATGAAGCAGTTTGCTGATCACCATTTTCAATCCGTGTACGGTATCCATCCCGACCGGGTGACATTATTGTAGCGGTTTTCCCCACGTTTCTTGCGGCCTCACCTCAAGGCGGGGACCGCAACCGGTGCTTGTTCGCTCGCCAAGGCATGACTCGCTGAAACCCGCCTAGTAAAATACTGAAAATAAACGTTTCATTGCAACAGAATTGCCCATTCTGTTGCATCGGCAACTTACGGGCGGGCAGCCGATTGTCCGTGAATGGCGAGGATTGGGCCGGAATCCGCCAGGTGGAGCTACCGCCGGCAACGGCAGCTATCGTGTCGCGATCACCTGAAAGCCGCCAGTCCGCTCTCGGCCCAACAGCTGCCGTCGCCCGCCAGACCCCACCTCGAACCCCACGAAACAAAAAAACGGGCCGGGGATCGCTCCCCGGCCCGCTCTCGTTTTCCACTAACCTCTCGGCTTACTTCGCCTCGGCCTTGACCGCCTTCCCGCCCTTCTTGCCTGGCTTCTTGGGCGCGGCGGGGGTGATCTCAAAGGCCAGCGCGCCGTCCTTCATCTTCACCACCACTTCGCCGCCATGGACGAGCTTGCCGAACAGCAATTCCTCGGCGAGCGGTTGCTTGATCTTTTCCTGGATCAGGCGGCCCATCGGGCGGGCACCGTAGAGCTTGTCATAGCCCTTGGTGGTCAGCCACTTCTTCGATTCGTCATCCAGGCTGATATGGACGTTGCGGTCCGCCAGCTGCAGTTCGAGCTGCAGGATGAACTTCTCGACCACGCGGGCGACGACTTCGGGCGGCAGATAGCCGAACGGCACGATCGCATCGAGGCGGTTGCGGAATTCCGGCGTGAACATCCGCTGCACCGCCTGCTCGTCCTCACCCTCGCGAGTCAGATTGCCGAAGCCCACCGTCTCGCGCGCCATGTCGGACGCGCCGGCATTGGTCGTCATGATCAGGATGGTGTTGCGGAAATCGACCGTCTTGCCGTGGTGATCGGTCAGCTTGCCGTTGTCCATCACCTGCAACAGGATGTTGAACAGGTCGGGATGCGCCTTCTCGATCTCGTCGAGCAACAGCACCGAATGCGGCTGCTGGTCGACCGCGTCGGTCAGCAACCCGCCCTGGTCGTAGCCGACATAGCCCGGAGGGGCACCGATCAGCCGGCTGACCGAGTGACGCTCCATATATTCGGACATGTCGAACCGCTGCAGCGGAATGCCCATGATCGAAGCGAGCTGGCGCGCGACTTCGGTCTTGCCGACACCGGTCGGGCCGGTGAACAGGTAATTGCCGATCGGCTTGTCGGGATCGCGGAGACCAGCGCGGCTGAGCTTGATCGCCGAGGCGAGCTTCTCGATCGCGTCATTCTGCCCGAACACGACGCGCTTCAGGTCGGTTTCGAGCGTCGCCAGCGCTTGCGTGTCGTCCTTCGACACCGATTTCGGCGGGATGCGCGCCATCGTCGCGATCACCGCCTCGATCTCGCGCGTGGTGATCGTCTTCTTGCGGCGGCTCGGCGGCACCAGCATCTGCATCGCGCCGACCTCATCGATCACATCGATCGCCTTGTCGGGCAGCTTGCGGTCATTGATGTAGCGCGCGCTGAGCTCGACCGCCGACTTGATCGCGTCGGGCGTGTACTTGACCTGATGATGCTCCTCGAACGCCGAGCGCAGGCCAGCCAGGATCTTGACCGTATCCTCGATCGTCGGTTCGTTGACGTCGATCTTCTGGAACCGGCGCAGCAACGCGCGGTCCTTTTCGAAATGGTTGCGGAATTCCTTGTAGGTGGTCGAACCGATGCAGCGGATCGTGCCGCCCGACAGAGCCGGCTTGAGCAGGTTCGACGCGTCCATCGCGCCGCCGCTGGTAGCACCAGCGCCGATCACGGTGTGGATCTCGTCGATGAACAGGATCGCGTCGGGCATCTTCTCGAGCTCGGTCACGACCTGCTTCAGCCGCTCCTCGAAATCGCCGCGATAGCGGGTGCCGGCGAGCAAGGCGCCCATGTCGAGCGAATAGATCACCGCGGGCTTGAGCACATCGGGCACGTCGCCCTCGACGATCTTGCGCGCCAAGCCCTCCGCGATCGCCGTCTTGCCGACGCCGGGATCGCCGACATAGAGCGGGTTGTTCTTCGACCGGCGGCACAGGATCTGCACCGTGCGATCGACCTCCGCCATGCGGCCGATCAGCGGGTCGACCTTGCCGTTCTTGGCCTTTTCGTTGAGGTCGACGGTGAATTGCTTGAGCGCGCTTTCGTTCTTGCCCTTGTCGCTCTTGGTCGACTTCTCTTCCTCAGCGCCCTTGGGAGTCGAGGTCTCGACCGGTGCACCGCCCTTGCCGACACCGTGCGAGATGAAGCTGACCGCGTCGAGGCGGCTCATATCCTGCTGTTGCAGGAAATAGACAGCGTAGGATTCGCGCTCGCTGAACAAGGCGACCAGCACGTTGGCGCCGGTCACTTCATCGCGGCCCGACGACTGGACGTGGAGGATCGCGCGCTGGACCACGCGCTGGAACCCGCTGGTCGGCGATGGATCGGTCGCCTTGTCGACCTTGAGCGCGTCGAGCTCGGTGTCGAGATATTGCGCGACGGTCATCTTGAGCTCGTCGAGATCGACGCCGCACGACGCCATCACCTTGGAGGCGTGTTCGTCATCGACCAGCGCGAGCAGCAAATGCTCGAGCGTCGCATATTCGTGGCGGCGCGACGACGCGGCTTCGAGCGCCTTGTGAAGGGTGGTTTCGAGCGCGGAGGCGAAACTCGGCATTAGACTATTACTCCTGACGGGCCGCATGGACGCACGGCCCTTTTCCCTAATGTCGGGACGGGAGGGCCCCGCATCAAGCGCCGGCCATTCTTCGCATCGTCAGGTCGGCCAATTCCCGAAAAAAGTCTGGCCGGCGCGAAGATGCGATTCGCGCTCATCGCTTGAATAGCGAGTCAGCGCTTGCGCGATGGTTAACGGCGCGTTGCATATGGTTTTTGACGCGAGAGACTTCGCCCTCGAGCAGAGCGATGCGCTCCTCGAGCTCGGCCACCGATAGTGGATCGAGGTCCTGTTTGACCAGGAGCGCGATCGGGTCGCCGGGACGCGGGAGATTCTCGTCGGAATCCATGATCGCGAACGTTGACCCTGGGCCGGGCGATGTCAATAACCCCAGCGGGTTTCCGACGAAGGGGTGCGAATGGACGCGATACCGACCGTGATGCGCGCGATCGATCCGGAACAACCGGGCGGGCCCGAGGTGCTGCGGATCGTCGAGCGCCCGGTGCCGACGCCAGGTGAGGGCGAGGTATTGATCCGCGTCGCCGCGGCCGGGATCAACCGTCCCGAAGTGCTGCAGCGGATGGGCGCCTATCCGCCGCCGCCGGGCGCGCCGTCGATCCCGGGGCTGGAAGTCGCAGGCACGATCGTCGGCACCGGCGCGGGCGTCGAGCGCGACCTGGTCGGCCAGCCGGTCTGTGCGCTGATCGCCGGTGGCGGCTATGCGCAATACGCGGTCGCGCCCTATGGCCAGTGCCTGCCGGTACCAGAAGCGCTGACCATGATCGAAGCGGCGGCGATGCCTGAGACGCTCTTCACCGTGTGGACCAATTTGTTCGAGCGCGGCTATGCGGCCGAGGGCGACACCGTCCTGGTCCATGGCGGGACCAGCGGAATCGGCACGATGGCGATCGCCTTGTGCAATCTATTCGGTGTCGAGGTGATCGTCACCGCCGGATCGGACGAGAAATGCGCGGCGGCCAAAGCGGTCGGCGCCGACCATGCGATCAACTACAAGACCGAAGATTTCGTCGAGCGAGTGAAGGCGGTCACCAGCGGCAAAGGCGTCGCGGTGGTGCTCGACATGGTCGGCGGCGATTACGTGCCGCGCAACATGCAATGCCTCGGTGATGACGGGCGCCATGTCTCGATCGCAGTACAGGGCGGGGGGCAGGCGACGATCCCGATCTTCGAGATCATGCGCCGCCGGCTGACCCTCACCGGCTCGACGCTGCGCCCGCGCTCGGTCGCGTTCAAGACCGCGGTCGCCGACGAGCTTGCGCGCACGGTCTGGCCGCAGGTCGCGGAAGGCAAGTTGAAGCCGGTGATCGACACCGTCTTCGCCTTCGATCAGGCGTCCGACGCGCACCGGTTGATGGAATCGGGTAACCATGTCGGCAAGATCGTGCTCGAGATCGACTAGGCGGCGGCCGGCCATAAGCCGCGTTGATCAACGGACCGGCGAAATTGGTTGGACGGAGGGTGTGCCCTGCGCTTTTGCTCGCGCCGCACCTGAAGGGGGAGTTCGATGGCCAATCTGATCCTGCACGAATATTCGGCGTCGGGAAATTGCTACAAGATCCGGCTGACCGCGGCGCATCTCGGACTGAAGCTCGAGCGGCGCGAATATGACATCGTGCAAGGCGAAACACGGTCGGACGCGTTCCTCACGCAAGTGAACGCCAATGGCCGCATCCCGGTGCTTCAGATCGGTGACGATTTCCTGCCCGAAAGCAGCGCGGCGTGCTTCTATCTCGCCGACGGCTCGCCCCTGATCCCGGCCGACCGGTTCGATCGCGCCGATATGCTCCGCTGGATGTTCTGGGAGCAGTATAATCACGAGCCCAATATCGCGACGATCCGATTCTGGATGGGTTGGATCGGCGAGAAGAATTTCACCGAGCTGCAGCGCGCCCAGCTGCCGGTCAAGCGCGCCGCGGGGGACGCGGCGCTGACCCTGATGGACGAACATCTGGCGCAGACCCCGTTCTTCGCTGGCGGCCGCTTCAGCCTCGCCGACATCGCGCTCTACGCCTATACCCATGTCTGCGAAGAGGGCGGGTTCGAGCTGCATCGTTACCCGGCGGTCCAGGCGTGGCTGGCGCGGGTTGCCGCCTTGCCCGGACATATCGCCATCACCGATTGACTGATTCTATTACAGTTTTTTGAAGTCGTTACGATTCGATCTGTAACATAAACTCGTCATAGGCCCTGAAACGTCATCCGTCGGGGCTCGTGACGCATGAATGAAATGACGAAATTGTTACAGGACGGCAGTATCGCCGACCTGTCGGACTTCGCGAATTCGAAGCCCGCTATTCCGGAGCGGGCGACGCATAGCCGTCGCCAGTACCGTACCATCTGGATCAGCGACGTCCATTTGGGGACGAAGGGCTGCAATGCCGAGATGCTGATCGACTTTCTCGACCATGTCGACAGCGAGAAAATGTACCTGGTCGGCGACATCATCGACGGCTGGCGGCTCAAGAAGAAATTCTACTGGCCGGCCGCGCATAACGACGTGGTGTGGCGATTGCTCAAGCGCGCCAAGCGCGGCGCAGAGGTCGTCTACATCCCCGGCAATCATGACGAGGTCGTGCGCCAGTTCTGCGGTCTCGATTTCGGCGGCGTCGCAATTCGCCGCGATGCGATCCATGAAACCGCCGACGGCCGCCGGTTGTTGGTGCTGCATGGCGACGAATTCGACGCGATCACGCTTTCCCACCGCTGGCTCGCCCATGTCGGCGACGCGGCGTACGAGGCGATGATGGCGCTCAACCGGCTGGTCAATCGCTGGCGGCGCTTTTGGAACATGCCCTATTGGTCCTTGTCGAAGCACGCCAAGGCCAAGGTCAAGAACGCGGTCGAGTTCATTTCGAATTACGAAGACGTCGTCGCCCAGGCCGCGGCCCATCGCGGTGTCGACGGCGTGGTGTGTGGTCACATCCACACTGCGGAATATCGTGAAATCCATGGCGTTTCTTATTATAACGACGGCGATTGGGTCGAAGGCTGCACCGCGTTGGTCGAGCATTTCGACGGTCGGATGGAGGTGTTGCACTGGGCCGACGAGATCGAAGGAAGGCGGGCGCAAATCCCCTGCTTGACGCTAGCGGCGGCCTGACGAACGTGCGGATCGCGATCGTCACCGATGCCTGGAGCCCGCAGGTCAACGGCGTCGTGCGTACCTTGCAGTCGGTCCGCGACGAATTGGTGCGCCAGGGCCATGACGTGCTGATCGTCTCGCCCGATCTGTTCTATTCGATGCCGTGCCCGACCTATCCCGAGATCCGGCTGGCCTTCGCGTCGACCGGCTCGGTCGGCCGTATGCTGGAGGAGTTCAGCCCCCAGGCGATCCATCTCGCGACCGAGGGGCCGGTCTGTCTCGCCGCGCGGCGCTGGTGCCTGGCGCGCGATTTCCCCTTCACCACCGCCTATCACACGCAATTCCCGGATTATGTCGCGGCGCGCACCGGTGTGAATCCCGAATGGGTGTGGCGCTATATCCGCTGGTTCCATTCGCCCGCGCAGTCGATCCTCGCCTCGACGGCGTCGATCGCCGACACGCTGAAGGCGCATGGCCTGACCCAGATCCGCCATTGGGGCCGCGGCGTCGACCTGTCGACCTTCGGCGATCCAGTGCCCGATCCCGCGATCCGCGCGCTGGCGCAGGCCGGCAACGGGCCGATCCAGCTCTATGTCGGCCGCGTCGCGATCGAGAAGAATATCGAAGCGTTCCTGACCGCGACGTATCCGGGAACGAAAGTGATCGTCGGCGACGGACCCGCGCTTGCCTCGCTCAAGACCAAATATCCCGAAGCGCATTTCCTCGGACCCAAATTCGGCGCCGACCTTGCCGCCGCTTATGCCGCCGCCGACGTCTTCGTGTTTCCCAGCAAGACCGACACGTTCGGGCTGGTGATGATCGAGGCGCTCGCCTGCGGCACGCCGGTCGCCGCTTATCCGGTCACTGGGCCGATCGACGTGCTGACGCCCGAAACCGGCGCGATGCATGACGATCTCGACCAGGCGATCGCCGACGCGCTGACTCGCGATCGCGCCGCGTGCCGCGCTTATGGCCAGGGCTTCACCTGGGCCAAGAGCGCGTATCAGTTCCTGCACGCGCTGGTGCCGGTCGGCGGCGATGAGGCGCTGGCGGCGTAGAGCTTGCCCCGCGCGGCCAATCGGATTAAGTCCGTTGCAACGACAGGCCGCTCCGCGAGGGGCGGCCCTATTTATTTCTGACGGAGAATTTCGTGGCTCAGCCGCTCATGCCCCATGCGACCGCTTCCTGGCTGGTCGACAATACCTCGCTCAGCTTCGAGCAGATCGCCGAATTCTGCGGCCTGCATATCCTGGAGATCCAGGCGATCGCCGACGATACTGCCGCGACCAAGCTGACCGGCCGCGATCCGGTCCGCGCGCATGAGCTGACCCAGGACGAGATCGAAAAGGGTCAGAAGGACCCGAACTACGTCCTCAAGATGTCGAAGGGTCCCGACCAGATCCGTCGCACCAAGGGACCGCGCTACACGCCGGTGTCGAAGCGCCAGGACAAGCCCGATGGCATTGCCTGGATCATCCGCAACCATCCCGAAATCTCCGACGGCCAGATCTCCAATCTGATCGGCACCACGCGCACGACGATCGCGGCGATCCGCGACCGCACGCACTGGAACATCGCCAACATCACCCCCAAGGATCCGGTGACGCTCGGCCTGACGACACAGCGCGAGCTCGACGCCGCGGTGACCAAGGCGGCCAAGGCGCACGGCATCGAGGCGCCGGTCGACACAAGGCTCGAGGGCGACCGCGAGGCGCTGATCGAACAGCTCCGCGCCGAGCGCGACCAAGCCGCGCGCGACGCCGAAGCTGCGGCGACCGAAGGCGAGGGCGAAGCGGCGCCGGTGGTGCATACGGCGGAGACGCTGTTCAAGCATTGATGCGGCCAACGCGTCCGCTGAAACGGTAACAGGCACGATCGCGCCGCAAACGCGCGATCGACTCCGGCTGTCTGCGGGATCGCTCGGTGGTTGCGGCTCCCATCGAACACCTGTTCCCAAAATGGGCAGGTAGTTCACCTACTTGTATTCGCTAAATTGTCGGGTAGCGTTACTGTCCAATTCACGGATTGGGCCGGATGTCGTTGGTCCGGGCGAGTACGGAGGGGACAATGCCGACTTATACGGGAACGAGTGCTTTCAGCGCGTACACGCTGGAGGCCAGCGGCGTCGCGAGCGTGGTCTACAGCAAGGACCAGTCGCTGATATATGTCGCCAAGCACGATGGTCATATCGATGTTTTCAACACGGCGACGCACAGTTTGGTCACCAGCTGGACGGTTGGTACGGCGCTAGGCGGTATGAGCCTGTCAGAGGACGGCAGCTTTCTACTGGTCACCGAGCAACCCAATGCCAATGGCGCGGCACCGGTCGTCCACCGCGTGGCGACCGCTACGGGCGCCGTTCAGAACTACACCGATACCGCCATCGGCAACGGCAGTTTCTACGACGTTGAGATCGTCGACACGCATACCGCGATCCTGAGCGGGGCGCAGATGACCAAGCTCAACCTAGACACCGGCGCGTTCTCGGCATTGGCGGGCGCAAGCTCTTACAGTAGCGGCGAGTCGGTTCTTGTGGAAGACCGGCACCTAACGCTCATCGCCGAGCCTGGCATCAGCGATGGCCCGCTCTTCATCTACGACGATCGAACCGGCACGGTGACCGCTGCCGGCGATAACTACCAGCTGAGCAATACGAGCGGTTTCAACTGGGGCCAGCAGGCGATCAGCGAAGCGGCGGGGCAGGTCGCGCAGTTCAGCTATTACTCGTCGCTCAACATATACGATCTGTCGCTGCACGAACTCAAATCGGTCGGAGTCGGCGGGCGTGTCGGCGGTCTGGCTTATGACCCCAGCGGAACGTATCTGTATGTCTATCTCATCGATAGTGGGGTGCTGGCCAAATACACGACGACGAACTTTGCGCTAGTCGATCAGATCAGTGTTGGTACGTCCCAATGGAATAACAACATCGGGTTTGGCGATCAGATCCATTTTTCTCAGGACGGTGGCTACGTAACACTCGCTGATACCGATCAAGGCAAACTTCAGCTAATCGACCTCACCGCTCGCAACGAGACCTTTGCCGGCACCGTTGGTGATGACACGTTCTACGGCAAGGACGGCAACGACACTTATTATGTCAACACCGCCGGCGACCTGGTGGTCGAGAATGCCGCGGAGGGGACCGACACCGTCCACACCACGCTGCCCAGCTACACCTTGCCGGCGAATGTCGAGAATTTGATCTATGACGGCACCGCTTCGTTCAGCGGCACTGGCAACGGCCTGGACAACATCATCGACGCGCACACTGCGACGGGACCGTCGAGCCTGTCGGGCCTCGGCGGCAACGATACGTTATATGGCGGCAGCGGTAGCGACGTGCTCGACGGCGGCACCGGTGCCGACCTGATGACCGGCGGCGCCGGCAATGACGAATATCATGTCGACGATGCCGGCGATCGCGTCGTCGAACTGGGCGGCGGCGGCAACGACACCGTGGTCACCTCGGTCAGCTTTGCCCTCGACCCGACCAACAGCGTGGAGACACTGCGGACGAACGATCAGGCCTCCACGACGGCGCTCGATCTGACCGGCAACGATTTCACCACGCTGATCGAGGGAAATGATGGCAAGAATGTCCTCATCGGCGGCAATGCCGGAGTCACGATCAACGGTTTTGGCGGCGACGACACGCTGACCGGCGGCAGCGGTGCCGACGCACTTGATGGCGGCGCCGGCGGCGACACGATCACCGGTGGCGCTGGGCTCGACATCATCCATGGCGGCGCCGGCTACGATGCGATCCGCATCGGTGAAGGCGATTTCGTCGCCGGGGAAGTTTATGACGCCGGTGCCGATGGCGGGCAGTTGATCGTTACCGCATCGAGTCTGCTCGACCTGACCACGGCGACGGTTACGTCATTCACCGATCTGATGGGCGGCAAGCTCAAGATGACCGCCGCTCAGTTCGGGCAATTCAGCACGATCACCGGATCCACGATCACACTCACCGATGGTGGAACGATCACCGGTCATATCAGGGTCGCGGATCTGTCCCTCACCGTGATCAACCTCGCGCCGGTCGATAACGTGTTCAATGTTGTCTATTCGCTTGGTCTACCGGGGGATGGCGCGCTCACGATTAACGGCAATATCGGCAACGATACCATCTATGCCACCGACCTGAACGACGCGCTGAACGGGGGCGATGGCAACGACACGCTCTACGGCCTGGGCGGCTTCGACACACTGAACGGCGGCAAGGGCAACGATGTGCTCGACGGCGGCGCGGGCGTCGACGACATGAGCGGCGGGATCGGCGACGATACCTATTATATTGATAGCTCCAGCGACCTCATCCACGAAAACGCTAACGAGGGGTACGACACCGAGATCGGCTCGGTCGCTTTCGTCCTCGCCGACAATGTCGAGCATGGCATCCTGTCGGGGACGGCCGGGGTCAATCTCTTCGGCAATGGCGGCGACAATTGGCTGACCGGCAATGACGGCGCGAACACCCTGTATGGCCTGGTCGGCAACGACCGGCTGGAGGGCGGCGCGGGCGCCGATACGCTGATCGGCGGGGTGGGCGACGACACCTATGTCTGGGACGGCGTCGACACGATCGTCGAGAATGCCGGCGAGGGCAACGACACGGTGGAAAGCGCAACCACCGTATCGCTGGCCGCCTTCGCCAATATCGAGAACCTGACGCTGACCGGCAACGCGGCGATCAACGGCACCGGTGACGGCAATGCCAACGTGATCCGGGGCAACGGCGCGGCCAACATGCTCGACGGCGGTGCTGGAGCCGACACCATGTATGGTGGGGCGGGCGACGACACGTACGTCGTCGACAATGCCGGCGACAAGGTGTTCGAGAACGCCAACGAGGGCACCGACATCGTGCGGTCGTCGGTCAGCTTCACGCTGGGTGCCAATGTCGAGAACCTCGTCCTGACGGGCACCGGCAATATCAACGGCTATGGCAATGCCGGCCAGAACATCATCACCGGCAATTCGGGCAGCAATGTGCTCGACGGCGGTGGCGGCGGCGATACGCTGCAGGGCGGGGCGGGCAACGACGTCTATTACGTGCGCAACGCCGCCGACGTCATCGTCGAGGGTGCCGGCGAAGGCGCGATCGATACGGCGCTGGCATCGGTAAGCTACACCCTCAACGCGGGGGCGCAGGTCGAGCGGCTGGCGGCGGCGGATTCCAACGCGACGACCGCAATCAACCTGACCGGCAATGCGTACTCGCACACGATCCAGGGCAATAACGGGATCAACACGCTGACCGGTGGCACCGGCAACGACAGTCTGTTCGGCTATGGCGGCAACGACAACCTTTACGGCGGCCAGGGCAATGACACGCTCGACGGCGGCACCGGCAGCGACATGCTATACGGTGGTGCTGGCGACGACACCTATGTGATCGGCGACGCGCACGCCAAGGTGGTCGAGCTGGCGGGCGAGGGTAACGACACCGTCCAAGCGTCGGTCGATTACTCGCTCTCCGGCATGAGCAATATCGAGACGCTGATGCTGACCGGAAGCGCTGTCAGGGCGACCGGCAATGCCGAGCACAACACGCTGATCGGCACTGCCGGCAGCAACGTGCTCGATGGCGCCGGCGGTGGCGACACGCTGCAAGGCGGCGCGGGCAACGACGTCTATTACGTCCGCAACGCCGCCGATGTGATCGTCGAGAATGCCAATGAGGGCACGGCCGACACGGTGCTGGCCGCGGTCAGCTACACGCTGACCGCGGCAGCGCAGGTCGAGCGGCTGGCGGCGTCGGATGCCAATGCGACGACGGCGATCAACCTGACCGGCAATGCCTTTGTGCACCTGATCCAGGGCAATAATGGCGTGAACACGCTGACCGGTGGCAGCGGCAACGACACTCTCTACGGCTATGCCGGCGACGACCGGCTCGACGGTGGGCTGGGCACCGATACGCTCTACGGCGGCATCGGCAACGACACCTACGTGGTCGACAGCCTGAGCGATGTCATCGTCGAGAATGCCAATGAAGGCACCGACACGGTCGAGGCTTCGATCAGCTACTCGCTGGCGGCCTTGGCCAATGTCGAGAATCTGACCCTGACCGGTGCCAACGCGATCGATGGCACGGGCAACGCGCTCGACAATGTGATCCGGGGAAATACGGCCGCCAACACGCTCAACGGCGGCGGCGGTACCGACATGCTCTACGGCGGGGCTGGCGACGACACCTATGTGATCGGTGACGCGCACGCCAAGGTGATCGAACTCGTGGGCGAAGGCAACGACACCGTCCAGGCCTCGGTCAATTACTCGCTGGCCGGCATGAGCAATATCGAGACGCTGCAACTGACCGGGAGTGCGGTCAGCGCAACCGGCAATGGTGAGCACAACACGCTGATCGGCACTGCCGGCAGCAACGTACTCGACGGCGCCGGCGGTGGCGACACGCTGCAAGGCGGCGCGGGCAACGACGTCTATTACGTCCGCAACGCCGCTGACGTGATCGTCGAGAATGCCAATGAAGGCACCGCCGATACCGTGCTGGCGACGGTCAGCTACACGCTCAATGCCAATGCCCAGGTCGAGCGGCTGGCGGCGTCGGATGCCAATGCGACGACCGCACTCAACCTGACCGGCAATGCCTGGTCGCACACCCTCCAGGGCAATAACGGCGCGAACACGCTGACCGGCGGCACCGGCAATGACACATTGTTCGGCTATGGCGGCAACGACACCTTGTTCGGCGGTGCTGGTGCCGACAAGTTCGTGTTCGGGCATGGCACCGGGCAGGACAGTATCGGCGACTTCGTCGCGGGCACCGACAAGATCGACCTCACCGCGATCGGCTTTGCCAGCTACCAGGACGTGATCAACGCCACCCACGATGTCGGCGGCAACGCGGTGATCGATCTCGGCAATGGCGATCAGCTGACCTTGACCGGGGTCACTACCGCGCAGCTCCACTCGGGCGACTTCATCGGGGTCGGCAATGCCGCCGCCGCACCCCAGATGCAGACGTTCGCGGCGAACTTCGCAACGGTCGATACCTGGCACAGCGGAGCCGATATGATCTCGGCACTCCATGGGTGAGCGGTGGACCCGCCGCGCCTCCCTTTGAGCGCGGCGTAACGACGCTTTCGGTAAAGGGCAGCGGTCGATGCGTCGTCCGCTGCCCTTTTCACATTTTGGCCGCTAACCACGAATAGACTTTGCATTGCAAAGTTATCTGCGTATCATGGTGCTCGAGATGCGCGACGTCGACACCGCCTTGTCCGAGATCGATCGGATCCGAGCCCAGCTGGCGGCCAGTACGCGCTTCCAGGGATTCACGCCGGCAGTCGCCGCGACGACGGGGCTGCTCGCTTTGGCACTTGCTGCGGTGCAGGCCGCCGAGCTCGACCCTTCGACAACCCCGGTCGAGATGCTGGTGCAATGGATGCTGCTCGCCATCATCTGCGCTTGCCTGATCGGCGCCGACGCGGTCGTCCGCGCGCGGCGGCTGCACCGCGCTATGGCCGATACGATGATCAACACGACATTGCGTCAGTTCCTTCCGGTCGGTGCCGCCGGCGGCATCATGGCGATCGTGATCCTGTTGCGTGCGCCCGCCTGGGCGGCGATCCTGCCTGGCCTTTGGCAGCTGCTAATCGGGATCGGCATCCTGGCCGCGCTGCCGGCGTTGCCGCGGTTGCTTGCCTGGGGCGCGGGCTGGTATTTCCTCGCCGCCACCGCCAGTCTCTTCGTCGGCGCGGGAGCGCCCGATGTCTCGCCCTGGATCATGGGCCTGCCGTTCGGTATCGGCCAATTGCTGATCGCGGCGCTGCTCCATGCCTCGGTGCGGGAGGATCGGCATGGCTGAGGCGCCGTTTGCATTCGACGGGCTCGACCGCGTGTTTCACGAAAAGGCGCGGCTCGGCATCCTGACCTCGCTCGCCGGGCATCCCGACGGGCTCGGCTTCACCGAGGTGCGCCAGCTGACCGGGCTGACCGACGGCAATCTCAGCCGCCATATCCAAGTGCTCGAAGAAGCCGGCCTGGTCGCGCTGACCAAGGGATTCGAGGGCAAGCGCCCGCATACCAGTTGTCGGCTGACCGATGAGGGCCGGGCGCGGTTCGCCGCCTATCTCGATACGCTCGAACGCGTGCTGCGCGACGCCGCGCGGGCCACTGCCGGCACCAAGATGCGATCGACTCCCAGGGAGAAACCAGCATGATCGTCGCCGATGACGCGCAAGCGCCGGCCCGGAATCGGCCGCGGCGGGCCAAATGGCGTGCCCTTTTTTTGTCTCGGTACTTTATATTACAAAGTAATTTGCACAAGCGGGCGGGCGCGGAATTGGCATTCACTTGCGGCGCGCAACGCCAGCGTCGGGCACTGCTCGCCTATTCGCTGCTCTGCTTGTTGGCGCTCGGCCTGCGGGGGATCGGCGATAACGCGATCGACGCGTTTGCCTCTGGCCTGGCATTTCCCGGCGCCGGGTTTCTGCATTGGGCGGATGGCAGCCAGAGCGCCTGGGCGATCGCGCTTTTCGTCCTTTCCCTGGGCATGTTCGGCGCCGCGCTCGCGACGTGGTTCGCGACAGGAAACGTCGTTTTACCGCCGTTGCTGTGGCTCGCCGTCGCGGCGGCGGCGACGCGTCCAGATCTGTTCATGCTCGACGATCGGCTGACGCAGTCCAACACGGGGCTTCTGATTCCCGCGCTGCTGATATCCTCGCTTGCGGCACGAGGAATGATATCGCCGCGTGCTCCAGCCGCGCCGCCCCAGCCTGCGCTGGCCCGCTTGCCCGCGTTGCCGACGCCGCCGCGCGACGAAATCTCGCTCGACGACCTCAGACGACTACGCCTGCTCGCCGACCGCGCCTTGCAGCCGGTCGAGGCGTTCGATGGATTCGAATGGCGCGACCAGTTCCAGACTGCGGCGGTGCGCTATCAGGTCAATTTCATCGCCTATGCGCTCGCGGTCGCGCGACGCAATTATCTGCCTGCAATGACCGCGTGGCTGGGCGAGGCGCAGGCGTGCTTATTGGCGAAACAGGGCGACCCACGGCTCTGGCGTCATTGGGTACTGGAGAACGCCTGGGGCAATCTCCGCCTCGGGCGCGACCCGATCCCGCGTGACAACATCATGTCGACCGGTTTCCTCGCGCTGCAAATGGCGATCGGCGACACCGGCACGGCGCTCGACCTGCGGCGGCGCGGCGCGTCGTGGCGGCGCTACGGGCTTGAGGATATGGCTGATATTCTGGCGCGCCAATATCGCGCGGCGTCCTTCGGGCTGCTCTCCTGCGAGCCCAATTGGATCTATCCTTTGTGCAATCTGATCACGGCGTGTGGGCTGCGCGCCGCCGATCATCGCATCGAAAGCGCGCATTGGCCGGGCATCGCTGCGCGGTTCGGCGCCGGGCTGGTCGGCGAGTTCACCACCCAGAGCGGCGATTTCGTTCCCTTCCGCTCCTCGCTGACGGGCTTTGCCGCGCCAGGCATAGGTGGTGCGGTGATGCAGACTTTTCCTTGTCTGTTCCTCAACGCGCTCTATCCCGACCTGGCCGAAAAACATTGGGAGCGCGCGCGACGGCAAGCGAATGCGCGCGGCTGGCGGCAGGCATTGTGGCCGATCGATGTCGGCAATTACGGCTTCACCCGGGCTGCCGGCTATGCCGCGAGCGCCGCGGCGGCAGTCGAGATGGGCGATGCGGCAAGCGCGCGCGCCTTGCTCGACCTGCTCGCCACGGACTGTCCCGATACGACGGCGACAGGGGTGACGCATCGACCGCGCGCGTCACTCTGGGCGCACGCACTCGAACTGACCGCCCGTCTCGGTTGTGCAGATGGCTTTCGCGGCTTGGTCGAGTTGCCTGACAATGCCTTGGCAGGACCGCATCTCGCCGAGGCCGATTACCCCGACATCCTGGTCGCGGAGGCGCGGCGCAACGGCGAGACGCTCAGGCTCGTCCTATATCCCGGCGGCGCCGGTGCGATCCGCCCGATCGCCATAAGCGGGCTCAAGCCGGGCCGGCATTACCGGACCGGCCTTGCCGACCAGCCTTTCGCTCGCGCCGACGAGACCGGCCGTGCGGTTGTTGCCGTTCCGCTTCACGCACGGGCCGAACTCCGCGTCGTTCCGGTGATCTGATGGTCTGCTGCGCGATGATGGCCGCGTTACTCGGCGTGCTGCTTCGTCCCTGGCGGCGGCGCGATGCGCTCGCATGGCGGCCAGGCGGGGAGTCGACGGCGGGCGTCGTCCAGGCGCGGCTGAAAAGCGTCGGCTATGCCGTGGCGGGCCTCATCTTCGCGGTGCGCAACGAAGCGAACATGCGCATCCATTGCGCTGCGGCGATCATGGCGGTCGCCGCCGCTATCGTGTTGCGGATCGACGCGAATGAATGGCGCTGGCTGATCCTGGCCATCGCGCTGGTGATTGCGGGCGAAGCGTTGAATACCGCCATCGAGCAGGCATGCGACGCCATCGGCGGCCGCAGCGAACCGATCCGCCACGCCAAGGATGCCGCGGCTGGCGGGGTGTTGGTGCTCGCGATTGCCGCCGCGGTGATCGGGCTCGGCATTTTTGCTCCTCACGTGATCTTGATCTGGCACGGATCGCCGCCGCTGCTCCCGATCTGCGGCGCGGTTTGATCCGCGCGGCGGCATCGCCGCCCGCGCTTGCTGCCCATTATGGCAATGACGGTTTGCCAGCACCCGCCATGCATGATCTACCTCAGGCCGAGGCGAGCGGGGCCTGCATCCGGGGGGAGACGGACGATGCGGCGCGGCAGCGATGGAAGCCATCTACTACGTGTACTCGGGGTCGCCTTCGGCATCGCCGCCGTGATCGGCGGGACGATCGGACAGGGTATCCTGCGGTCGCCCGGCGTGGTTGCGGCGGGCGTGCCTCATGTCTGGCTCATCATCCTGCTCTGGGTGCTGGGCGGCGTCGCGGCGTTGGTCGATTCAATGTCGACCGTCGAGTTGGCGGCGTCGATCCGACGCACCGGCGGCGCTTATGCGTTCCTGACGCGCACCTTCGGGCGGTTCGCGGGACTGGCGGCGGGGATTGGCGTGTGGCTCGGCTATGTCGGGATCATCGCCTTCGTCTCCGGCCTGTTTGGCGACTATCTCCACCGCCTGGGCATCCTGACGATCATCGCGTCCAACTGGCTGGCGCTTGCCGTGCTGGGCATTATCGGCGGCATCCAGGCGTTCGGCACGCGCGTCAGCGGCGCGTCGCAAGAGCTGATCAGCGCTATCAAGGCGTTGATCTTCGTCGGCCTGATCGTCGCACTGGTGCTTGCGCCGCGCGGTGCGCCGGTTGCGGCGCCGCCGCCGCCGGTGGCGATGACTGTGGTCGGCGTGATCGTCGCGATCCGCGCAATCCTCGGCACCTATCTCGGCTGGGAGAATGCCGCATTCTTCGGTGAAGAGATCAAGGATTTCGGCAAGGCGGTCGCGCGCGCGACGTTCGGTGGGATCGTATTGGTCACGATGATCTACGTCCTGGTCAATGTCGCGATGCTCACCATACTGACTCCGCAGGAAATGGCCGGATCGAACCTCGTCGCGGCCGACGCCGCCGGACGCGTATTCGGGCCGACCGGCGATACGATCATGACTGCGGTGTCGCTCATCTCGCTAATCTCGTTCATCAATACGGCGATGATGACTTTCCCGCGATTGATCTATGCGATGGCGCGCGACGCCGGCATTCCGCGCTTGTCGCACGTGTCCGGCAATGGCAGCCCGCAAGTCGCATTGGCGATGATGGTGGCGGTCGCCGCATTCTTCTCGCAGATCGGCGGCTATGCCATCCTGCTGGCGTTCAGCACTTGGCTGATGACCTGCGCCGCGGCCGGCGTGAACCTGTCGGCGATCGTGCTGCGGCGGCGCGAGCCGGACCTGGAGCGCCCGTATCGCATGCCGTTATTCCCGCTTCCGGCGATCTTCGCGCTCTTGGTCAATCTCGGCTTCCTCGCTGCGTTTCTCTACGAAAGCCCGGTCACCGTGTTCCAGGCGAGCGCTCTCGTGCTGGTGCTGGCGGGCACCGCCTATCTGTCGACGCGGCGGACATCGGGTATTGCCGACGGCGCAGTAGCCGGCGCAGCCTGAGCGCCGGCGCAATCGATTCGAGTGTGCGGTATCGATCCGGAACGGTGCAGGTCACCGCTCCATTCGTCGGGCTGGTATCGAACGCGCCGGCTTGCTACCGCCCGATCATGGCAACCAATCGCACGCCCGATGCCGCGTTCGTCGCCGACGAGAGCTTCGTTCCCACCAGCCA
>Ga0207649_10000461_pt1 | contig 29267 bp, 28 predicted proteins | sample KBSC43metaG_FD_184317 | JGI IMG/M metagenome (GOLD analysis project Ga0207649, IMG submission 184317) | Corn rhizosphere microbial communities from Kellogg Biological Station, Michigan, USA - KBS C4-3 metaG (SPAdes) (version 2) | ecosystem: Host-associated > Plants > Roots > Rhizosphere > Soil ... | reverse complement strand
GGCGCGGCCGCTGTAACTGAGCGCGAGCGTGAGGACGAGGCGGTCGCAATCGGCGGTGGCGTCGATGCTGCGCAGGAGGCGCTTGCGGCAGGGTGGCGGAAGTTCTTCGAGGCGGCCAATGGCGCGGAGCTGGATGCCCTTTTCGCACATCTCGACGGTCTTTTGGTCGAGGAAGCGCTCGAGGAGCATCATGAGCGCCTGGACCTCGGCGGCGGGGCGTTTCCAATTCTCGGATGAAAAAGCGTAGAGCGTCAGAAAGTTCACACCGGCGTCGAGGCAGCCCTCGACGCATTCGCCCACGGCTTTGCTGCCCTGCTCGTGTCCCTTGATGCGCGGCAGACCGCGACTCTGCGCCCAGCGGCCGTTTCCATCCATGATGACCGCGACATGCCGCGGCACGATGGGGGCGGGGTTTTGGATTTTGGATTTTGGATTTTGGATTTCCAAAGTCTCCACGTTCTTTACAGACGAATGGTTTGTTCGCGGCCGGGGCCGACGCTCACGATGGCGAGTTGCGTGCCGACGAGTTCGGCGAGTTTTTCGACGTAGCGGCGCGCGTTTTCGGGCAGCTCGGCATATTTCGTGACGTGATCGGTGGGCGTCATCCAGCCGGGCATCTCGGTGTAAACCGGCGTGCACCGCTCGACCTCGTCGCATTGCGTGGGCAGGACGGAAATTTTTCTGCCGTCGAGCTTGTAGGCGGTGCAGATCTTGATTTTTTCGACGCCGTCGAGACCGTCGAGATTCGTGATGGCGAGGTGATCGATGCCATTGACCATGTTCGCGTAGCGGACGGCGACGGCGTCGAACCACCCGCAGCGGCGGGCGCGACCCGTGGTGGCGCCGAATTCGCGCCCCATCTCGTGCAGGCGGTCGCCAAGGGCCGCGTTTTCCGTCGGGAAGGGGCCTTCGCCGACGCGCGTCGTGTAGGCCTTGATGACGCCCATCACGTTATCCATGCGATGCGGCGGAACGCCGGAACCGGTGCACGCGCCGCCGGCCGTGGTGTTCGAGCTGGTAACGAAGGGATACGTGCCGTGGTCGATGTCGAGGAAGGTGCCTTGCGCGCCCTCAAAAAGGATGTTTTTGCCCTTGGCGATGGCCTCGTGAAGCGTGACGACGGTGTTCGTGACGAACGGCCGGAGGACTTCCGCGGCGGCAAGATAGGCGGTCTCCACTTTTTTGGCGTTCACCGGAGTGCCGCCCAAGCTCTTGAGGACGGCGTTGTTTTCCTTGATGCGGGCCTTGAGCTTCGCCTTGAAAAGCTCGGTATTCATCAGGTCGGCGAGACGAATGCCCGTGCGGGCGGCCTTGTCGCCGTAGGCCGGGCCGATGCCCCGCTTCGTCGTGCCGATCTTGTTCTTGCCCTTGAGGACCTCGCGCTGCTCGTCGAGAGCGCGGTGGTAGGGCATCACGAGATGGGCGCCGCCACTGATGAGGAGATTTTTTTCCACCTTGATGCCACGGGCGCGGAGGCCGTCGATTTCACCGACGAGGGCGACCGGATCGAGCACGACGCCGTTGCCAATCACGCAGGTCTTTCCCTTCCGGAGGATGCCGGACGGAATCAGATGGAGCACGTATTTCTCGCCGCCAAGGACAATGGTGTGGCCGGCATTATTGCCGCCCTGGCTGCGGACGACGATATCGGCTTCGTCCGTGAGGAAGTCGATGATCTTGCCCTTGCCTTCGTCGCCCCACTGCGCGCCTACGAGGATCGTGTTTGCCATACTTCTACTGTCGAAATTTTCACAAAAAAGGAGGCTTGCGTCGGTGCAAGCCTGTCCAGAATTGCTCACGTTCGGAGGTTCGACAGAGGGACACAAGCAGAAATCGAACGAATTGACGCCCGGGCGACGGCCGCGCATGATGCCGCGCTGTGAAGGATGCGCAATTGATCGCCAAAGCGGGCGCGTATCTGGCGCGGGCCACGCGGCTGCGTTGTCCGGTGTGCGGACAGACGCCGATTTTTCCGCGCGCCTGGACGGTGCGGCGGGTGGTTGATTGGTTCATGCCTTTTGACGGGTGCCCGCGCTGCGGCTACGCCTTCGAGCGCGAGCCGGGGTATTTCCTGATGGCGGTTTGGACGCTGAACGCGGGCTTTGCGAGTTTGCTGGGGATGGGCGTTTATTTTGGCCTGGCGGTCATGGCCGAACTCGGTTGGGAAGTCGCCGCACCGGCCGCGCTCGGGACCGTCGTCGCCTCCAATCTGCTCCTGGTTCGGCACGCGAAGGCCTATTACATCGCGGTGGACCATTTGCTCGATCCGCACGACCGCGGCGGTGGCGACGACCGGGGAAATCAGCCGCTGGATCCCGACATCGACCCGACGGAGCCTTGCGAAACGCTCACGCCGGTGCGATAAGCGCCGCCTTCATGGCAGGAATCCGGATGTGTGCGGCCGCGCTAGCGGCAATGATGTTGCTGAGCGCATGCGGCCCGGAATCCCATGCTCTGGACCGCGTGGGGCGGCCGGTGGACCCTGCGCAGTTCGACGGGCCGGAGGCGCGCATCAAGGTCGATCTGCCCGGCGCGAAGGACAACGTGAAGCTCGTGCGGCTGCGCGACGGCACGATCGGGTTTGTTGTGAAGCGCCTGGGCGCGGGCACGGACCGCCTGCTCACGCCGGAGGAGTTTTCCGAGTTCGTTTACACCACGCGCAGCGGCAGCGGCTGGATGGAATCGGTGCTGAATATCACCAGCCCGGCCGGCATCGCATGGGTGACGCTCGGCCTCCTCGGCCAGCTGGTATTCACGGGCCGCATGCTCGTACAATGGATCGCCAGCGAACGCTCGAAACGCTCGGTCATTCCCGTAGCGTTTTGGTGGATGAGTCTCGTCGGTGCGGTGATGCTCGTCGCGTATTTCGTCTGGCGGCGCGATATCGTCGGCATCGTCGGGCAGGCGACGGGCCTTTTTATCTACGCGCGCAATCTCGTGCTGATTCGCAAATCACGCGGCGCGTGAGGCGCGCTGCAACGTGGCCTCGTAGGCATCGACCGAGCGGGAAAGATCGAACCGCGCGGCGCGCGCGGAGGAAGCCGCGCGCATTTTAGGCAATAGCCCGGGATCGCCGAGCACGCGATGCAACGCGGCGGCAAAGGCCTCTGGCGCGAGGTCGCAGAGAAGGCCATTTTCCTCCGGCGCGACCACGTCCGTCAGGCCGCCGATCCGGCTTGCGATGATGGCCAGTCCGCGGTCGAGCGCCTCCACGGCGACCATCGGCAGCCCCTCGCTCAGCGACGTCAGCAGCAACGCGTCGGATCGCTCCATCGCATCCTTCACGGCGACGCCGTCGAGCCAGCCGTGAAAATGGCAACGCGGCGCCAGCGTTTGCGCTTCCCGCTCCATTTCGGCGCGCAAGGGGCCGTCGCCGATGACGTGGAACTCCCACGGAAGATCCTGCAAGAGAGCCAGCGCTCGGATCGCGAGGAGAGGATTCTTTTGGATGCTCAAGCGCCCGACGAAAAGCAGCCGTGGCGGGTTGTGGACGCGGATTTCCGGTCGAGGGCCGAGCGTGATGCCATTGAGAATGACTTCCGGCCGCAACGCGTAGGCTTTCTCCGCGAGGTCGGCCACGAACGTGCTGACCGCCGTCACCTTCGCGGCCCGGCGCCAGATCGGCCGGGTGAATGGCTGCACGAGTCGGAAAAGGCCGGCCGTCTGCTCCGGCACACCGCCGGGCACGTCGCCGAGGTGCGCGGTGAGCACATAGGGGACGCCCGTGAGCGCGGACACCGCCCAGGCCAGCGCGCCCGTCGGCACGGCGAAGTGCGCGTGGATGACGTGCGGCCGCCATTGCCGAATGTGGCGCAGCGCGGGGAGGAAGCTTGTCAGCAAATACAGCCCCATCTCGGGGACGGTGCAGGTGTCCTCCTTTTGGCGAAACGATTCCGCGCGAAAAATTTCGACGCCGTCGACGGTTTCGTGCGCAGGCAGATGACGCAGGCCGGCGGTTTGCACGCGCACGGCGTGGCCGCGGGCGACGAGGCCGGCATTGATGCGATGCGCGATGCGTCCGCCGCCGCCGCCGACGGGCGGGTATTCGTAGTTGAGGCAGAGAATGCGCAACGACTCGCTCATGACAGTTGACGCGACTTCCATTCCTCGAAGACGTGCTCGCACCAGAGGAAGAGTCGGTCGTCGATCTTGCCCGCGCGATGACTGGCGAAGCGGCTCTGGACGAACGGCGCGGGATTTTTCACCGCGAGCCGTCCGGTGCGAAACCACGGGCCGATGGGCGAGCCGAAGCCCTTCTTTTTGCGGTGGATGATTTCCGGAGGCAGTACGCGGGCGGCGGCGTGCTTGAGCAAATATTTCGTCGTGCCGCCGCGGAGTTTGTAACGATGCGGAAGGCGGCGGGCGAAGTCGGCGATCTCGATGTCGAGGAGCGGAGCGCGCGCTTCGAGGCTGTTCATCATGGTGGCGCGATCCACCTTCGCAAGGATGCCATCCTGCAAATAAATCTTCGTGTAGAATTGCAGCGTGCGGTCCACGACATCGCGCTGCGGGCAGCTTTCCCAGGCCGCGATGGCCTCGCTGTAGAGCTCCTCGGAATCGACCGGGCCGCCAAGGAAGTCGGCAATTTCGCCGGGCTCGAGCGCGCCGAGCCAGACGGGGTTCCAGCGCGCCGCGGGGTGATCGAGGCCGCGCAGGGTGCGCTTGATTTTGAAGTCGAGGCTGATGTTTGCGTGCGAGACGGGCAGATGCGCTGCGAGCAGGCGGATGGCGACGTGCAGCGGCTTCGGCACAAGCTTCGCGTAGGCTTCGGCCTTCCGCAGCGCAAGGAAGGGATCGTAGCCGGCGAATAGCTCGTCGCCGCCATCGCCGCCGAGCGCGACCGTGACATGCCGCCGCGTGAAGCGACTGAGCAACCACGTCGGCAGCAGCGAGCCGTCGCCCTGCGGCTCGTCGAGCTTCGCAAGAATTTCGGGCAGGACTTCGAGGGCTTTGTCGAGGTTGAGGACTTCGGTTTGGTGGTTTGTGCCGAGCAGGCCGGCGACGCGATTGGCCCACGCCAGTTCGTCGAACGATGCCTCGGTGAAGCCGATGCTGAACGTGCGCAGGGCTCCGGCCGGAACGTGACGCGCGGCCAGCGCGGCGACGAGCGAGGAATCGATGCCGCCGCTCAGAAAGATGCCGAGCGGCACGTCGGCCATGAGACGGCGCTCCACCGCGCCATCGATCAGGCTGAGCAGTTCCTCGGCGAGCGCGTCGTCGGATTTCGCGGGTTCAGTGGGTTCGAGGACGAAGTCCCAGTATTTGGTGATGCGCGGCGTCGCTTCGCGAAGGTCGAAGACGAGGTTATGGCCGGCGGGCAGTTTCCACACGCGCTCGAGGATGGAATGCGGCGCGGGAATGAGCGCGTAGGCGAAGAATTTTCGCTGCGCGGTGGTGGAAATCGAGCGCGGGCACGCGGGATGCGCGAGCAGCGCGGTGAGCTCGGAACCGAATGCGAACGCGCCCCCTTCGTGGAACCAATACAGCGGTTTTTTCCCGAAGCGGTCGCGGCTGAGGAAGAGTCGTTTGTCGAGGCGATCGTAAATCGCAAAGGCCCACATGCCGTTGAGCCGGGTGACGAATTCGTCGCCCCATTCGCGGTAGCCGTGAAGCAGCACCTCGGTATCGGAGTGGTCGGTCTGGAAGACGCAGCCGCGCGCCTTGAGCTGTTCGCGCAGGTTGGCGTGGTTGTAGATTTCGCCATTGAAGACGATCTGCAGCTGGCCGTCCGCGGTTCCCATCGGCTGGCCGCCGCCGGCGAGATCGACGATGGCGAGCCGGCGGTGGCCGAGGTGCACGGCGGTGGCTTCCTCGATCCAATGCCCGTCCGCGTCCGGGCCGCGATGAGCGATGGCGCGGGTCATGCGTTCGAGGTCCGTCCGGTCCCCGCGGCCCACGAAGCCGGCAATCCCGCACATGCGCCTATTCCGCCGTCTCCAGATTCCGACTGGCGCGCACCAGATAGATGCGCTTGCCCTGCGACTCGTAAAACGTGCGGGTGATCATTTCCGCGAGCAGGCCCATCAAGACGCAAATGATGCCGGTCATGAACGAAAAAACCGTCATGAGCGGGAGCGGCGTCGTGATGAAGGGCTTGTCGTCGAAAAGGTTCAGCCCAAGCGACCAGAGCGCGAAGATGCCGGCGACCGCGATCATGAGGAAGCCGATGAGGCCGAAGACATACATCGGCTTCTGCGCGTGACGGTCGAGAAACTTCACGACCATGAGATCGAGCAGGACCTTGAGGATGCGCTCCAGGCCGTATTTCGATTTGCCGGCGCGGCGCGCGAAGTGCCCGACGACGACCTCCGTGATTTTCGCGCCATGCCAGCTCGTATAGACGGGCAGGAAACGGTGCATCTCGCCGTAGAGGCGCACGCCTTCGATGACGTCGCGGCGATAGGCCTTCAACGAGCAGCCGAAATCCTGCAGGCGCACGCCGGAGACGAAGGCGATCAATTTGTTCGCCATGATGCTCGGCAGGTTGCGCTTAATCGCGTTGTCCTGCCGGTCGCGTCGCCAGCCGGAGACGACGTCGTAGCCCTCGTCGAGCTTCGCGAGCATCTTCGGGATGTCTTCGGGATCGTTCTGGTAGTCACCGTCCATCGGAATGATGATTTCGCCGCGGGCGTGGTCGAAGCCGGCCATCATCGCGGCCGTCTGCCCGAAATTCCGACGGAAATGCAGGACTTTCACCGCGGAGTTCTCCGCCGCGATGGCGTTGAGTTCCTCCTCGCTGCCGTCGAGGCTGCCGTCGTTGATAAAGAGGACCTCCCACGGCTGGCCAATCTTCGTGAGCACCTCGGCGACCTTTTCAAACAGGGGGCGGATGGTCTCGCGCTCGTTGTAAATCGGGATAATGACGGACAGCATTCCCTTGCACGGATACCGGCTCGGCGCGGACGAGACAATGGTTTAGTGCGGATTCCGTCCGCCCAACTCGCGACGGCCGGCAGGCTTGTGAAAATTTTCACAAGGTCGCAAAATAGCACTTGTCAACCCCCGGCGAGGCATTCAATTTCGTCCACGACGCGCTCTCCCCGTTCGGCGTCTCCCGTCTCGCAGCCGGCCCGCGCGCTTCTTCGAGAAGGGACGTTTTTGACTTTGGAGAGCCGCTTATTCGCACTCCGATTTTGTATTCAATGACGATCAGTTGCATATTTGCCGAGGCCGTTCCCATGGGCGCGCCGTCGCTTTTCGGTGCCTCGCCGGACACCAGCTTCCTGGCGTGGTTGACGAATTCGATTTTCGTCTCGGCGGTCGTCGTTCTGGCCATTCTGGCGTTTGCGCGCAAGGCGGTGCGCAACGCGAAGATCGTGCCCGATGGTCCGCAGAATCTTTTCGAAGCCCTCGTCGAGAATCTTTACACGGGCATGGAAGGCATTGTCGGCCGGCACATGATTGGCCGGAGCTTTGGCCTGCTCGCCTCGCTCTTCATCTACATTCTCATTGCAAATCTCTGCAGCTTGCTGCCGGGCGTCGGTTCCATCGGCTGGTCCCATGAGCCGCCCACGGGTCCCTTCCACTCGTTCCACGAGGAGCCCGCCTATCCGCTGCTGCGCCCGGCGACGTCGGATCTGAATCTGACCCTCGCGCTCACGATTGTTTCGATGACCCTGTGGTTTGTCTGGACGATGCAGGAGGTTGGTCCGTGGGGCTTCCTCAAGCATACCTTCGGCCCCAAGGGCGGCATGACCGGTGTCATGGGCGCGATTCTCGCCGTGGTCTTCTTCTTCGTCGGCTTCCTCGAGTTGATCTCGATTTCCACCCGCGCGCTTTCCCTTCCGCTTCGACTTTACGGCAATATTTTTGCCGGGGAAAACCTCATGGGCATGATGATGACCATCGGCGCCCATTGGCCGGGCTGGCTCGCCGCCATCTCCAGCGTGGTAATTCCGTTGCCGTTCGCGTTCCTTGAAGTCGGCGTCGGCCTCCTGCAGGCCCTGGTCTTTACCTTGCTCACGGCCGTTTACCTCCAGCTCTCCACCAGTCACGAGGACGAGCATTAATCCCTTTTTCCCGTTGCGACCGTGCAGGACGCGGGCGGTGGAAGACAAACCCACACACATCCCATTAAAAAATGACAACCAGCCTTCTCTTCCTTGCGCAAGCCGCCACCACGGCTGCCACCACCGGCGGTCTCTCCGGTAACGTCACCTTCGGTCTGGCCGGCGCCGGCGCGGCCATCGGCATCGGTCTCATTGGCGCTCGCGCCACCGAGGCGGTCGGTCGCAATCCCGGTTCGTTTGGACGCGCGCTCACGATGGCCATCATCTTCGCCGCTCTGGCGGAAGCGATGGGTATCTTCGGCCTCGTGTTCATGCTTCTGAAATATTAATTCACCCCGCCCGCCGCGCGGTGAGAATCACGCGGCGGGCATTTTCCTCGAGCCATGCAACAAATTCTCCAACTGCTTCACGATTTCGGCGTCGATTGGTCGAAGCTGATCGCGCAGATCATCATTTTCCTCACGCTTTACATTACCCTGCAGAAGCTCGCTTTCGGTCCCATCATCAAGGTGCTCGAGGAGCGCCGCCGCCGGATCGAAGAAGGCCAGGCGAACGCTGAAAAAATCAAGCAGCAGCTCGCGGACGCCAAGAAGCATTACGAGGAGATCATCCAGAAGGCGAACGCCGAGGGACAGCACCTCATCGACGAAGCCCGCCAGAGCGCCGAGGCCCTCGCGCAGAAGCAGGCGCAGGACGCCGTTGCCCAGGCCGAGAACATCATCGCCAAGGCCCACGCCGAGACCGAAATCGAGCGCAATCGCATGGAAAGCGAAGTCCGCCGGAAGATGGTGGATCTCGTCGTCGATACGACCGCGAAGGTCACGGGCAAGGTCCTCACGCCTGCCGATCAGGAACGCCTGAATTCCGAAACGACCGCGCAACTCGCGGCCTAGCCTTTTCTCCGAACCGCCACCCGCATGAAGATCAGCAAGGAAGCCCGCCGCCACGCCAGGGAATTGTTCCGTGGCTGCCTGACCGACGGTCAGCTCGACGCGCGCAAAATCTCGGAATATTCCGACCGGCTGATCGCCGAGAAGCCGCGCAGTTACGTGGCCATCCTCAAGGAATTCACGCGACTCGTCCGACTCGAGCTCTACCGGCGTCACGCCACCATCGAGAGCGCCACGGCGCTCGATCCGGCGGAAGCCACGCGACTCCAGGACGATCTCCGTTCCCGCTTCGGCGCGGATCTCACCATCGAGACCCGCACCAATCCCGCCCTCATCGGCGGCCTTCGCATCCAGGTCGGCAGCGACGTCTGGGATGGCTCCGTCTCCAACCGACTCCAAATTTTCAAACAGCAACTGTAACGATCCACCGGCATGAGCAGCATTCTTCAAGAACTCGAATCCAAAATCGCGGGCATCCAAAGCGCTTCCGCCGCGAAAACCAACGTCGGCATCGTCCGCGAAATCGGCGACGGCGTCGCTCGCATCGAGGGCCTCAGCAGCGCGATGCTTAACGAGTTGCTCGAATTCCCGAACGGAATCTACGGCATCGCGCTGAACCTCGAAGAAACCGAGGTCGGCTCCATCATCTTCGGCGATTACACGAAGATCAGCGAGGGCGACGAGGTCAAGACGACCGGCAAGCTCCTCTCGACGCCGGTTGGCAAGGGCCTCCTCGGCCGCGTGGTCGATTCGCTCGGCCAGCCGATCGACGGCAAGGGACCGATCGAATTTACGGAATCCCGCCCGGTCGAAAAAATCGCGCCTGGCATCATCAAGCGCAAATCCGTCAGCCAGCCGGTGCAGACCGGCATCATGGCCATCGACGCGATGATTCCTGTCGGCCGCGGCCAGCGCGAGCTCATCATCGGCGACCGCGCCACGGGCAAGACGACCATCGCGATCGACACGATCATCAACCAGTCGCAGGCGAACAAAGCCGCTGAGGCCGCGGGCGAAAAGGATTTCCGCCCGATGTATTCGATCTACGTCGCCGTCGGCCAGAAGAACGCGAACATCGCCCGCGTCGTGAAGACGCTCGAGGAAAACGACGCGCTCAAATACACGATCATCGTCGCCGCCACGGCTTCCGATTCCGCGACGAACCAATACATCGCTCCATTCACCGGCGCGACGATGGGCGAATGGTTCATGGAGAACGGCATGGACGCGCTCATCGTGTTCGACGATCTCTCGAAGCACGCCGTCGCCTACCGCCAGGTTTCCCTGCTGCTCAAGCGCCCGTCCGGCCGCGAAGCCTATCCGGGCGACGTGTTCTATCTCCACAGCCGCCTGCTCGAGCGCTCCGCCCGCCTCGGCGAGAACTACGGCAATGGCTCGCTCACCGCGCTGCCGATCATCGAGACGCAGGCCGGCGACGTGTCGGCCTACATTCCGACGAACGTGATTTCGATCACGGACGGTCAGATCTATCTCGAAACCGACTTGTTCTATCAGGGCATCCGCCCGGCCATTTCCGTCGGTCTGTCGGTGTCCCGCGTGGGTTCCGCCGCGCAGATCAAGGCGATGAAGCAGGTCGCCGGCAAGATCAAGGGCGACCTCGCCCAGTATCGCGAGCTCGCGGCCTTCGCGCAGTTCGGCAGCGATCTCGACGCCCGCACGAAGGCGACGCTCGAGCGCGGCCAGCGCATCGTCGAGCTCTTCAAGCAGCCGCAGTATCACCCGATGCCGGTCGAGCTCCAGGCCGCGATTCTCTTCGCGATGCAGAAGGGCTACGTCGATGCGATCCCGGTCGAGCGCGTGAAGGAATTCCAGACGAAGCTCCAGGAGTTCTTCACGACGCGCAAGGCCGCCCTCCTCGGCAAGATTCTCGAGAAGAAGGCCTTCGACAAGGATCTCGAGGCCGAGACCATCGCCGCGCTCGACGAGTTCAAGACCATCTTCAAGTAACCTCCCGTGCCCAGCACTCGCGACATCCGGCGGCGCATCAAGTCCGTCAAGAATACGGCGCAGATCACGAAGGCCATGCAAATGGTCGCCGCGTCCAAGATGCGTCGCGCCCAGATGGCGGCCCTCGCCGGCCACCCGTATTCGCAGCTGCTCAACCGCGTGCTGGTCTCGCTGAGCGGCCGGGTGAGCCACACCTCCCATCCGTTGCTCGAAGAGCGCGAGGTTCAGCGCGAACTCGTCGTGCTCATCACGACGGACAAGGGCCTCTGCGGCGGTCTCAATACGAACCTCTTCCGCGAGGCGACGCAGTTCGACAAGGACAAGACCGACTTCGTGAGCATCGGCCGCAAGGGCAAGCAGTTCCTCGTCCGCTCGAAGCGCAACCTGCTCGCCGACTTCGAACTCGGCGACAAGCCCAGCTTCCTCGAGGTCAAACAGATCTCGAAATTCTGCGTCGAGCGCTTTCTTGCGAAGGATTGCGACAAGGTCACCGTGCTCTTTCCGCTCTTCGTCAATACGCTCAACCAGACGCCGCGCGCCTTCACGTTGCTGCCGATCTGCCCGACGATCGTGAACAAGGACCTCGCCGAGGAAAAGCCGGACGGTTCCGTTTTCGTCTTCGAGCCGGACGAAGAGGCCATCCTCGACGCCATCCTGCCCTACTACCTTCACTACGGCATCTACCAGACGGTGCTCGACGCCCGCGCCTCCGAGCACAGCGCCCGCATGGTCGCGATGAAGAACGCGACCGACAACGCCAAGACGTTGGTGAAGGATCTCACCCTCGAATACAACAAGGTCCGCCAGGCCGCGATCACGAGCGAACTGCTCGAAATCACCACCGCCCAGATGGCGCTCGCCTAAATTTCACGCAAAAGACGCGCAGTCGCAGAAAGAGAAATTCATCATGAGTCACAAAGGTAAAATCGTTCAGGTCATCGGCCCCGTCGTGGACGTCGAATTCAACCCGGCCGAAGGCAAGCTCCCCGCGATCTACGACGCGCTGGAGATCGATCACACGGTGGACGGTGTTTCCGTCAATCTCGTGCTCGAGGTCCAGCAGCACCTCGGCGAGAACTGGGTGCGCGCCATCGCCATGTCCTCCACCGAAGGCTTGGAGCGCGGCAAGGATGTCGTCGCCACCGGCGCCCCGATCTCCGTTCCCGTCGGCGAATGCGTCCTCGGCCGCATCTTCAACGTCATCGGCGAGCCGACTGACGAACGCGGTCCGGTCAACGCACTCAAGAAATACCCGATCCATCGCCCCGCGCCTCCGCTCGTCGAGCAGGACACGCAGGCGACGATCCTGGAAACCGGCATCAAGGTCATCGACCTCATCTGCCCGTTCGTGAAGGGCGGCAAGGCCGGTGCGTTCGGCGGTGCGGGCGTCGGCAAGACGGTCGTCATTCTCGAGCTCATCAACAACATCGCCAAGGCCCACGGTGGCTTCTCGGTCTTCGCCGGTGTCGGCGAGCGCACCCGTGAAGGCAACGATCTCTACCACGAGATGAGCGACGCTGGTGTCATCAAGCAGGACAACCTCGCGGAGTCGAAGGTCGCCCTCGTGTATGGCCAGATGAACGAGCCTCCGGGCGCCCGTCTCCGCGTCGCGCTCACCGCGCTCGCGATGGCCGAATATTTCCGCGACGAGAAGAACCAGGACGTGCTCCTCTTCATCGACAACGTGTTCCGCTTCTCGCAGGCGGGTTCCGAAGTGTCCGCGCTGCTTGGCCGCACGCCGTCCGCGGTGGGTTACCAGCCCACGCTCGCGGCGGAAATGGGCCAGCTCCAGGAACGCATCACCTCGACGACCAAGGGCTCGATCACATCCGTGCAGGCCGTTTACGTGCCCGCGGACGACTTGACCGATCCGGCGCCGGCGAACACCTTTGCGCACCTCGACTCGACCCTCGTGCTCGAGCGCTCCATCGCGGAACTCGGTATCTACCCGGCCGTCGATCCGCTCGCGTCCACCTCAAAGGCGCTCGCCGCCGACATCGTCGGTGAAGAGCACTACAAGGTCGCCCGCGGCGTGCAGGTGGTGCTCCAACGCTACAAGGATCTGCAGGACATCATCGCGATTCTCGGCATGGACGAGCTCAGCGCTGAGGACAAGCTCACGGTGTTCCGCGCGCGCAAAATCCAGCGTTTCCTTTCGCAGCCCTTCCACGTGGCCGAAGTCTTCACCGGCACGCCCGGCCAGTACGTCTCGATTCAGGAAACGATCCGCGGCTTCAAGGAAATCCTCGAGGGCAAGCACGACGATGTGCCCGAAGGCAATTTCTACATGAAGGGCGGCATCGACCAAATCAAGGAGTAGTTGATCGATGATCGTTGATAGTTGAGAGGCGAGTCGCCGATCTATCAACGATCAACCCTCAACCATCAACCGCACTAAAATGCCTACGCTCAAACTCGAAATCGTCACTCCCGAGGCCAAGACCTACTCGGAGGATGTGGACTTCGTGCTCATCCCGGGCTCGGAAGGCGACCTCGGCGTTTATCCGGGCCACGTCCCGCTTCTCACCGAGCTCGCGCCCGGCGAATTGAAGGCGATCCACGGCGGCAAGGAAGTGTATCTCGCCATCGGCCAGGGTTTCGTCGAGATCACGCAGACGACGGTTTCCGTGCTGACCGACATGGCGGTGCTGGAAGACGACATCGACGAATCTGCGGCGCAGGCTGCGATCGAGCGCGCGAAGGCGGCGATGAAGGACGCGCACATTCATGGCGAGGAACACGCAGCCGTGCAGGCTTCGCTGCTCAAATCGCTCGCGCAGCTCAAGGTCAAGCGTCGCCATCGCGGCTAGTCGGGCGTAACTGGAAGACGCGGCCGCGGCTGCGAATCCCATCATGTCCGAAATTCGCAACTTCCTCGCGCATCAGTTGGCGCGCGGGTCCTGGACGCTCGGCCAGCTCCGGATTGCGCCGGGCATCGTTCTCCGGCATGTGGAGGATTCGACTCCGGCTGGCGAAATTTTCGAGCGCGCGGCAGACGCCCGCGAACTCGCGAAATACGACGACGCGGGAAATTATCGCCCGCTGAAGACCGCGCCGAATCTTCGTCGCGGCTGGGAGTTGCGACTGAAAAACGTCGAGGAACTTCAGCTTGCGCTCGACCTTTTTTATCCCGCGGCGCTCGGCACCTGGCTCGCCTTTCGCCGCAACGAACTCGTCGCCACGCCGCTTCGGGCCACGCTTGGCCGGCAGACCGGCATGTATCGCGTGACACAGCTCATCCGCGACGACCAAGCCGAGGCGCTGATCGAAAAAATTTGTGCGGAAGGCTGTCTCCGTCGCCGGCTGTGGAGGATTTCAGACGCAGGGAGCGAAATCCAAAATCCAAAATCCAAAATCCAAAATTCCGAAGTTCTTTGCGCCGAGGCCTGCAATCTGCTCGTGGCGGCGTGCCGTCCGCTCGCGAAGGAAAATTTGCCGAAGTCGGAATAACGCGACGTCGGATTTCCCCGCTATACGAAGCGCGAATGCTCGTGGCAAACTGCGCGGCTTCCCATGCATTGTCACCGCGCGCGCACCGTCCTTCCGCTCTCGTCACCGCCGATTGAAGACGGCGCGGTGATCGTGGACGACGCGCGGATCGTCGCGGTCGGGGCGTTCGCGGAATTGCGCACGCAGTTCCCGGGTGCGCAGATCGAGGACCACGGCGAAACGATTTTGCTGCCGGGTTTGATCAACGCGCATTGTCATCTCGACTTCACGGTGATGCGCGGAGCGATTCTTCCGAGTGGAAGTTTTTCGGCCTGGGTGCGACGCATCAACGACCTCAAGCGGACGCTCGCCGACGCGGATTATTTGAAGTCGATCGCCGACGGACTCGCCGAATTGCGGCAGTGGGGAACGACGACCGTGCTGAACATCGAGTCGCTGCCCGAGTTGATGGTCCATCTGCCGCCGCCGCCAATCCGCACGTGGTGGTTTTACGAGTTGCTCGACATTCGCAATCGCATCCACACCGAGGATGTCGTCGCCGGAGCGCTCACGTTTTTCGAGCAGCGGCCCACGTGGCACGGCGGCTTCGGCCTCTCACCGCATGCACCCTACACGACATCGCTCGAGCTGTATCGGCTGGCGCGCTTCTGCTCCGAGAAATACGGGATGCCTTTCACGACGCACCTCGCGGAGTCGGACGAGGAGATGCGCATGTTTGCGGACGGGGAAGGTCCGCTCTTCGATTTTCTCGCGTCGCTCGGTCGGGACATGAGCGACTGCGGAAGCCGGACGCCAATCCGCCACCTGCTCGAAGCCGACGCCTTGCCGCCGGGCGCGATCCTTGCACATATGAACCAACTCGGTCCTGGCGACGAAGAGCTGCTCCGCTCACGGGCCGGCGATCTGGCGATCGTGCATTGCCCGAATTGCCATGTGTATTTCGACCGCGCGCCGTTTCCGTTCGAGACGTTGCGTGATCTCGGTTTTCGCATCAGCCTCGGGACCGACAGCTGCGCGAGCAATCGCGGGCTGAATCTTTTCGACGAGATGCAGACTTTTCGTCGGGCGTTCCCGGCCATCGCGCCGGCGGAGTTGCTCGACATGGTGACGCGGCATCCGGCCGCGGCGCTCGGGTTTTCCGGCCGGCTGGGCGAGCTGCGTGCGGAGGCGCGGGCGGATTTCATCACGCTGCCATTCGCGGGCCCCGTGGATGACGCCACGGACGCGGTGGTCGAAAATGTCACGCCGCCGGTGGCGGTGTTTCTCAACGGTCACAGCGCGTAGTCGCCGCGGTAACGCTCCAGCGCGAGGCCGCGAATCTGCTCTGAGCATCGGTCGAGGGTGCAGGCGGCTTCCTCGACGAAATTCATCGCACCGAGATAGGCGATGGCCGCGGGAAAATGAATCGCGCCGCTGAGATAGCGCTGGCGGATTTCGGCGAGTTCGGTTTCCAGCGGCTGGAAGGCGGCGAGCTGGGAGGGTGATGTCTGCGCGCGTTTGCCGTGCTCGAACGTCGCTTCGAGGGCGGTGAGGATCTCGCGGCAGCCCGCCTCGACCGTCGCGAGATGCTGGCGCATGCGATCGCGGATTTCCGCCGGCGTATCGATTTCCGCAAGTTTGCGGGTGGAGAGAATGCAGTAGCCGAGGCGTTCGACATTGAGGAGGAGCGCGCGCAGCTTTTCGGTCTCTCCGGCGGGGTATTCCGGCGTATTGGCCACCTTGATCCAGTTCGCGATTTCCGGCGGGATGAGGGCGATGCGTTCCTCGCAGAGCGCGAGGGCGGCTGCGTCCAGCGGGCCAAGCAGACGGCGGCAGCAGGCGAAAAATTCCGCGAAGAGGCTGCAAATCTCGCGCTGCGGCAGGAGGGGCCAGAGGAGACGCTGCACCATGGCGGAGCCGAGGAGCGCGAGCACGACGCCGAAATACACGTTCACGATTTGCTGAAAACCGACCGGCTCCTGCGCGTTGAGGCCGATGGCACCGACGAAGAACAGCATGCCGCATTGCCCGTAGAGCGAGATTCCGCCTTGCTTCGCGATGGTGAAGCCGAGCAGGAAGAGGCCGACGCAGAGGAAGACGTTCATCCAAAGGTAGTGGGCGAGCAGCGGCGTGATCAGGAGAAGCATCAGGCAGTAGGGAATGCCCGCGAGGGCGACGACCATCACGTAGCTGAACGCCCGGCGGTCTCCCTCGCCGCCGGGATACAGGCGCGATGTGGCGGTGAGCAGCCAGGCGGCAAAGGGGACCGTAAGCCCGCCCGGAGGCTGAATCCAATTCACGTAAATCAACGCGAGCACGGCGGTGAGGCCGCCCTTGATGCCGTTGCGAACCCAGTATGCGGTGATGCGAAGCGGCTCGGCCCTGTGGCGGCGTGCGGGCGCAATCGTCTCTGAAGTCGAATGGATCTCGCACAGGCATTCGCGGAGATCGCGGAGGCGCTCGATGATGTCGTGCAGCGCCGTGAAGTGCGCCGAAAAATCCATCGCTTCCTGCACCGGAATTTCGCGGGTGAGACCTTGGTCGCGAATTTCGATCAGCCGGGCGTCGCACCGGGCGAGGGCGGCCGCCAGGGCTGGATTGGTGCGGGCGGTTTTATCCGTCACGATGGCCAGCGATTCGAATTCCCGTTCGAGTTCGGCCTGGAGCGCGTGGAGTTCCGTGCTGATGAGGTTGCGATAGCGCGACTCGCTGGGCAGGCGCTGGCCGAGGCTCTCGGCCGCTTCGAAAAGTGCGCCGAGCGCGCCGATCATTCTACGGCGGATGGGCAGCTTCGCGCGGAAATATTCGCTCTCCCGCTGACCGTAGCGAAGCAGCAGGCGCAGCGTGTTCATGCGCGTGGAAAAGCGCAGCTCCGTCGCGGCGAGGGACGGCTGCTCGGCTTCGCAATGGAGCAGCCTTCGACTGCGGGCGATCGTGATTTCGCCGGCCTCGCGCAGGGTGTCGCGAAAGCTGTCGCGAAATTCGAACCGGGCGTAGCGCGGCCAGACAACGCTCGTGACGGCGGTGGAGACGAGGATGCCGAGGCCGATTTCCATGCCGCGGGCGAGGCCGACATGCCAGGCGTTCGCGGGATTTTCCATCGTGGTTCCCACGACGACGAGCATCGTGAGGCCGCCGAGGAAAAAGGCGTAGGGGTAGAGGTTGCCGCCGAACATCATCGTGCCAAAGGCCGCGACGAGAAACGTCACGCTGATCATGATGACCGGGTCGTTCGCGAAATTTCCGACCAGCAGAATGCCGATGGCCGCTCCCACCACCGTGCCGACAGCGCGCAGCATGGCCTTCTCCGCTATGGCGCCGACGTATTGGGCCAGCATGAGCACGACGACCGTGAAGATGCACCACGTGGGATTCGGCAGGCGCAGCCACAGCGCGATGGCGAAGCCAATCACGCCAGCCAGCGCCATTTTGATGCCCTGACGCACGGCGACATCCTCGAAGAATTCCGCGACGCGGCCGGCGCGTGGACCGTTGGCGTCGGGAGGGGTGGCGGGCACGAGCGTCATCCAAGGTCGCGCCCGCGCTTGCGCCAACCAAAAAATGCGGGCAATGATCGCGGCCACGCATGGAAGAATTCATGAACGCCGAGATCGACATTCTCGGTCTCTTCGTGCCGTGGTGGCTCGTCATTGGCGTCATCGCCTACGTCGCTGCGTGGTTCGTCGTGCGGCTGCTCGAGCACGCGCAGCTCACGCGACACATCTGGCACATTCCGCTGTTCTTTCTCGCCCTTGTCATGGTCATCTACTCCGCCCTCGGCCTCGCGCTCGCCCCATGAAATCCGTGTATCGATACGTCATCACCTTCGCGGCGGTGCTGCTCGCGATTGTGGGAATCTGGATGCTCTACGAGCGCTACAGCCATCAGCCATGGACGCGTGACGGCCAGGTGCGCGCGAACATCGTCGGCATCGCGCCGCGGGTGGCCGGGCCGATTATCACGATTCCGATCAAGGACAACCAGCCGGTCAAGAAAGGCGATTTGCTTTTTGCGATTGATCCTTCGACCTACCAGGCCGCCGCCGACGTGGCCGCCGCGAAGCTTCAGCAGGCCGAGGCCAATGCCCTGCAGACGCAGCAGGAACTCGACCGCCAGACGACGCTCTACAAAACCAACGTCGTCGGCGAGCAGGCCTATCAGGACGCGCAGGACCAATACGCCTCCGCGGCGGCGAACGTGGCCGCGGCGAAGGCCCAGCTCGAAACGGCGCAGTTGAACCTCAATTACACGCGGGTCTATGCGCCGGTGGACGGCTATCTGACGAATGTGAATACCAGCCCCGGCACCTATGTGAATGCCGGCCAGCAGCTCGTCGCGCTGGTGGACGCGAGTTCGTTCTGGGTCGCGGGATATTTCAAGGAGACGCAGATTTCGCACATCGTTCCGGAGGAGAAGGCGCGCATCACGCTCATGGGACACCCGCACCAACCCTTCGAGGGCGTCGTCGAGAGCACGGGCTGGGCGATCTTTCTGGCGGATGGCGCGACGGTGCAGCTCATTCCGCAGGTGAACCAGACGATCGACTGGGTGCGGTTGCCGCAACGCTTCCCGGTGCGCATCAAAATCACGGGCAAGCCGCCAGTGCCGCTGCGCATTGGGCAGACGGTTTCCATTGCGATCGGCGAACGCTAGGAGGCCGGATGAAAATCTACACGCGCACCGGGGATGACGGCACCACGGGGCTTTTTTCCGGCGAGCGCGTGTCGAAGACCCATCTGCGCGTCGAAGCCTACGGCGCGGTGGACGAATTGAATTCCGCGCTGGGCCTGGCCCGGGCGCTCGGTGCGCAGGCCCGGGTCGCGACGGTCATCATCGCCGTGCAGAAGACGCTTTTCACGTTGGGTTCGGACCTCGCGACTCGCGCGACTGGAAAGGCTGCGATCCCGCGGATCGGCGCCGACGAAATTGCGCACCTCGAAGACGAGATCGACCGGATGACCGCCGAGCTCCCGCCGCTGCGGACGTTCATTCTGCCGGGCGGGACGCCGGCCGCAGCGCAGCTGCAGCTGGTCCGCGCGATTGCGCGTCGGGCGGAACGCGCCGCGTTGCGCCTGGCGGCGGTGGAGGCGGTCAACGCCGAGGCGCTCGTTTACATGAATCGCCTGTCGGATTTTTTCTTCACGCTCGCGCGCTTCGAGAACTTTCTCGCGGGTCGCGCCGAGGAGGCGTGGATCTCCGGCGCGTAGGCATGAAAAAACGCCTCGCTCTTGCGAACGAGGCGTTGAAAGGAGAGGGACGGCTCGGAGCGCCTCCCTACCGTTGAAGTTTAGTAGCGGCGGGACGGGCGACGATCGCGATCGCCACCGCCCTTGTTGCCGCCGCCGAAGGATTTGCGGGGTGCGTTCGGGCCGAAGTCCTCGCGGGGACGAGCCTCATTGACGGTGAGATTGCGGCCGTCGAAATCCTTGCCGTGGAACTGCGCGATGGCGGCCTGGGCCTCCTCGGCGCTCGACATGGTGACGAAACCGAAACCGCGGGAGCGGCCGGTCATTTTGTCCTGCACGACGGCGACGTCGGTGACGTTGCCGCAGGCGGCGAAGGCCGAGCGAAGGTCGGCATCATTGGTATCGAAGGAAAGATTTCCGACGTAGAGCTTGGTTGACATGATGTTAGTGGGTTTGCCCATTGCTGGAACCATTGGCCGCGGCATTCGACTACCGAATCTCGAATCGCCACAGGAAGCTCACGCGTAATGCGTGCCACAAACACCAACTAGCAAATCTACCTACGCCCCAAGGGCTCTGTATGTGCGAGGTGGAGTAGAGCAGGCTTTGGGAGGATGGCAAGGCGCAACTCGACCAGCCGGCTGCGCTTTAGGCTTTAATCGCCGGTGCGTCGCGATAGCATCCGCGGCATGGCTTCCCCAGAATCCCCCGATTCTCCGCCGTGGGAGAAGATCGCAAGGGATCCCGATTTTCGCCGGCTGCTTGCCGACAAGATCAAGTTCGTCGTCCCGGCGACGATGTTTTTCCTGATCTATTATTTTGCGTTGCCAGTGCTCGTCGGATACGCGCCGAAAATGATGTCGAAGCCGGTGTGGGGTCAGCTGAACGCTGCCTACTTGTTTGCGCTCTCGCAGTTCTTCATGGCGTGGATCCTGGCCGCCTTTTACGTGCGGGCGGCGCTGCGCTGGGACCGGGAAGCGGATGCCGTCCTGAAGAAATTCGATTTGAAATGAACGGCGCACCTTTCCTGGCGATTGCCGCGACGAAGAGCCATACAGCTCTCTGGATGTTCCTCGCGTTCGTCGCGGCGACGCTCGCGGTGACGTGGTGGAGTGCTCGACATTCCTCCGGCCCGGCGGCGTATTTTGCCGCGGGGCGGCGCATCACGGGCTGGCAGAACGGCCTCGCGATCGGCGGCGATTACATGAGCGCGGCGAGCTTTCTCGGCATCGCGGGGATGATCGCCTTCAACGGCTACGACGGCTTTCTGTATTCGGTCGGGTTCCTCGTGGCGTATCTCACGGTGCTCTTCGTTGTCGCCGAGCCGCTGCGCAACACCGGCAAATACACGATGGCCGACATGCTCGCCTTTCGGATGAGTCCGCGACCTGTGCGCGCGATGGCCTCGCTGAGCACGCTCACCGTCTCGACGTTTTACATGATCGCGCAGATGGTCGGCGCGGGCGCGCTCGTGAAGCTGTTGCTGCCGGGGGTGAGCTACGAGATGGCGGTGGTGGGCGTGGGCGTGCTGATGATCATTTACGTGGTCTTTGGCGGGATGCTGGCCACGACCTGGGTGCAGATCATCAAGGCGTGCCTGCTCATCAGCGGCTCGCTGCTGCTAAGCGTGTTGGTGATGCGGCACTTCGATTACAGCTTCCCGAAATTCATCGACGCGATCACGCACGTCTCGTTTCACAAGAACGGTGTGCTGGTGACGCAAAATTTTCTTGAGCCGGGACTGAAGTTCGGCGCGGCGGTCACCCACGGCTGGGGGCCGCTGGACATGATCTCGCTGGGCCTGGCGCTCGTGCTTGGCACGGCGGGGCTGCCGCATGTGCTGGTGCGTTTTTACACCGTGCCCGACGCGCGGACGGCGCGGGCGTCCGTCGTGTGGGCAATGATCATCATCGGCGCGTTTTACTTGATGACGACGTTCCTGGGATTTGGCGCGGCGACGATTCTGACGCCGGACAACATCGTCGTGGACGGCAAGCCGAATGACAACATGAGCGCGCCGTTGCTGGCGCAGGCGCTCGGCGGCGAGGTCCTTTTCGCGTTCATCAGCGCGGTGGCGTTCGCGACGATCCTGGCGGTGGTGGCGGGCCTCACGATCAGCGCGAGCACGAGTTTCGCGCACGATTTCTGGACGAATGTGGTGCACCACACGCGGGCGCATCGGCCGGACGAGGAAGTCCTCGTCGCGCGGGTGACGGCGTTTGTCGTCGGCGCGATTTCGATCGTGCTGGCGATCAAGCTGCAGGCGATCAACGTGGCGTTCCTGGTCGGCCTCGCCTTTGCCGTGGCGGCGAGCGCGAATTTGCCGGCGATCGTGCTTTCGATTTTCTGGCGCCGCTTCAATACGGCGGGCGCGGTGACGGCCATGGCCGTGGGGCTCGCGAGTTCGATCGTGTTGATCATCATCAGCCCGAGCGTAATGGGCACGGACGCGAAGGCGTTGATTTACGGAGCGCCGCTTTTTCCGCTCAAAAATCCGGGACTGGTGAGCATTCCGCTGGGCTTTCTGGGCGCGATTCTCGGGACACTGTTTTCCCGGGAACGCGCGTCGGCCGCAAAGTTCACGGAACTCGAGGTGCGGGCGAATACCGGGCTCGGCGCCGAGAAGGCGACGGAGCGCTGAGTTTTTGCTCAGGCCATGCGGGCGAGCAGGCCGGTGAGGTAGGGCAGGAGCTGCTTTTTGCGGGAGACGACGCCGTCGAGCTGCCAAAGGTGCGGCTCGATGGCGGGGTAATCGATGTGTTTCGTGAAGCGAGCATCGCCGCAGACGATGAGGACGGAGTTCTGGGTGTTGATGTCCGTGATGAGCAGGGCGGAGAAAAGCAGCCCGCGCGCGTCGCGGAATTTTTCGACGGCCTTGATGAGGTCGGCCTTTTTTTCCGGGAAGTGGGAAAACGAGAGCTCTTCAATCTGCGCGGCGCTGAAACGGAAGCCGGCTTCCTCGTATTCCTTGCAATCGGCGGAGACGGCCTGGTCGGACGTCATTGTGAGCAATGGCGAGCCGACGGAGAAAATTTCCTCGGCGAGCTGGGTGGGCTCGATGCCGGCGATGCCCGCGAGCATCGTGAGGATGCGGCGGTCCACGTCGGTGGTCGTGGGCGAGGAGAGGTTCAGCGTGTCGGAGATGACGCCGGCCATGAGGATGCCCGCGATGGGCGGCGGGACCGGCACGCCGGCCTGTTCGTAGCAGGTCGCGACGATGGTGCTCGTGGAGCCGACGGGGCGGTTGAGGAACAGGATCGGCGTCTCGGTGCCGATGGTGCCGAGGCGGTGGTGGTCGATGATTTCGACGATGGGAATATTCGCCGCGCCGCTGACGGCCTGGGAGAGTTCGTTGTGATCGACGAGGATGAGCTGGCGCGGGATCGGCTTGAGAAAATCGCTTTTGGACAGGATGCCTTCGAGGCGGCCGTCCTCGTCCACGACGGGGAAGGCGAATTGCGAGGACATGGCAATCTCGCGGCGGGCCTCCTCGAGCGGCAGCTCAGGGCTGAGCGATTCGAATTCCGCGTAGAGCATGCGCTCGGCAGTGACGGCGCTGCGGGCGAGCAGCACGGTGGTGGCGGTGTCGTGGGGCGAGCTGATGACGACGGTGCCCTTCGCGCGGGCGGCGGCGAGCACGTCCTCGCCGACCGTGAGGCCACCGGTGACGACGAGCGCCTTCACGCCCGCTTCGATGGAAATGTGCTGAATGTTGTAGCGATCGCCGACGATGAGGACGGTATGCGTGAGGTCGAGCGTGGCGAGGCGCTTGCGAAAGGACGCCGTATGCATCGCGGCGACGACGAGCAGGTGACGGGCGGCTTTTTCGCAGAGCTCGCCGACGAGCAGGGTGCCGCGAATGGTCGCGCAGAGATTGGCCATCGAGGCATCGACCTGTCGCGCGGTGTCGATCTCGTCGGGCGGCGGAAAGAGGTGGCGGCTGATCTTGAAGCTGGAGACGAGGCCGAGGCAGCGATTGTCGTCATCGACAACGGGCAGGCCGCGGAAGCGATTCTCGCCGATCTGCAGCATGGCGGTATAGACGGGCTCGCGGATATTCGCGGCGACGACGGAGCGCTCCATCACATCGCCGACGCGAGGACGCACGTCGCTGAAGAACGCCGGCGCGGGCACGCCGAATTTGCCGAGGACGAAGTCGATGCGTTCGTTGGTGTTGCCGCAGCGGCCGGCGATGACGGTCGGGTCGCCGGTGAGGCGCTTGAGTTCGGCGTAGCCAATCGCCGAGACGATGGCGTCCATGTCGGGATTGCGGTGGCCGATGACAATAGTTTCCATGCGAGCCGGAAAGTCTTAACAGATTTTTGGCCGAGGCAAAGCGCGCTCGCTCGCAGGATTAATGCGCCTGGAGATCGAGGAGGACTTTTCCGCCGCGACGGTCGGCGGCGGCTTCCACGAGGGCGGCGTGGACTTCGCGCAGCGGAAAGGTGCGATGGATCGGGACGTGAATCGTGCCGTCGCGGAGCATTTCGCCGAGCAGGGTGAAAATGCGGTGCCGCTCGGCGGGGGACTGGTCGCGGAGCCAGCTGCGCAGCCAGAAGCCATGGAAACTCAAGCCGCCGAAGATGAGCAGGCCGTTGGGAATCTTGAGCGGCTGGCGGGCCATGGCGCCGTAGGTGACGAGCGGACTGCCGGGGGCGAGGGCGTTCGCGAGATTCAAGGCGCTCGCCCCGCCGACGGCGTTCAGGGCGAGGCGGGCCGAGGCTCCGTCCATGAGAGCCGCGGCCTCGGTGCGCAGGTCGGTGCTGTCGAGGACGACGCGATCTCCGCCGAGGATGAGCAATTCGTCGATGAGCTCGGGACGGCGGACGACGTTCAGCGTGCGGAGGCCGAGGCGGCGGGCGAGTTGAATGACGCAGCGGCCGACGCCGGAGTTCGCGGCGTTTTGCACGACCCAATCGCCGGGTGCGAGCCGCGCGAAGTCGTGCAGCAGCGCGTAGGCGGTGGGCGGATTCACCGTGATCATGCTGGCCTGTTGCGGATCGACGCCGGCGGGCAGGGGAACGACGCGGTCGGCCGGGACGTTGCGCGCCTGGCACCACGAGCCGGCGCCGAGCGGTGCGGCGAGGTCGCCGAGGCGAAGAGTGGTGACGGCCGCACCGAGGGCGGCGACGCGCCCGACGCCTTCATTTCCGGGGGTCGCGGGGAGATCGGGGAGCTGGCCGTAGGTGCCCTCGATGACGTTGAGGTCGGCGGGATTGACCGGCGAGGCCAGCATTTCCAGGCGCACCTCGTCGGGAGCGGGCGGCGCGAGGTCGAGTTCGTCGAGCGAAAGGACCTCGGCGGCCCGGCCGAAGGCGTGGAGGCGGGCGGCAAGCATGCCTCAATAAACGAGCCTGCGACCGGGCGCGGCAAATGCTATTTTCCAGGCATGGACGCGCTGCAGGGAATTCGCGGATTGGTGGTGGATCTCGACGGGACGCTCTACGTGGGCGACGAGGTTTTGCCCGGCGTAAAGACGGCGCTCGAAGCGCTGCGCGAGGCCGGCATGCCGATGCGTTTTCTCACGAACACGACGAGCAAGCCGCGGAGCGAAATCGTGGCGCGGCTGGATCGGATGGAGCTCGGCATCGCGCCCGACGAAATTTTCACCGCCCCGCGCGTGGCGGCTTCCATTCTGCGGCAGCGCGGCGTGAAGCGGGCGCACTTTTTGCTGAAAGCGCCGGTCATTGCAGACATGGAAGGCATCGAGCCCGTCGAGGCGGGCGCCGAGGCCGTGGTGATCGGGGATATCGGAGACGAGTTGAGCCCGCAACGGCTGAATCGCGCCTTCCGATTGCTGCTCGACGGGGCGGCGTTTTATGCGCTTGCGGAGAATCGGATGTATCGCCGCGCGGATGGTATGCGGCTGGATGTGGGGGCGTTCGTGCGCGCGCTCGAATACGGTAGTCGGCGGCAGGCAACGCTGCTCGGCAAGCCCGCGCCGGCATTCTTCAAGACGGCAGTCGAGGCGCTCGGGCTGTGGCCGGAGGAGGTGGCCTCGATCGGCGACGACCTCGAGGGCGACGTCGGCGGCGGCCAGGGCGCGGGCCTGCGCGGCGTGCTGGTGCGCACCGGGAAGTTTCGCGCGGAAGACCTGCGGACGGCGTCGATCATGCCCGACGTGGTGATCGACTCCTTTGCGGACGTGCCGGCGGCGTTACTTACGGCGTGACGTTCGTTCAGGCCGTCTGCATGTAGGGCAGCGCCGCGGCGGTTTCCTTCACGGCCGGCACGCCTTCCAGGAGGTCGGCGATGGCGTCCCATTTGCCGCCGATGAGGACTTCGCGAGCGTGGCCGGGCAGGGCGGCCTTGAAGTCCATGTCGGCGATGCTGACCTTGCCTTCGGTGACGTCGACGGTGACTTCAGCCTGCGGATCGGCCTCGACAAGCGCGGCGACGGCGGCGATGTCGGCCTGGCTCATGACCATGCACGGGATGCCGAGGGTGGTGGAATTGCCGAAGAAGATTTCGGCGAAGCTCTCGGCGATGATGGCGCGGAAGCCGTAGCGGTAGAGCGCCTGCGGAGCATGTTCGCGCGAGCTGCCGCAGCCGAAGTTCGAGCCGGAGAGCAGGATGCTGGCGCCGGCGAAGCGGGGATCGTTGAGCGGGTGGTCGGTCTTTTCGCCGGTCGTGGGATCGACGCGCACGTCGATGAACGCGAATTCGCCAAGACCGTCGAACGTGACGCATTTCATGAAACGCGCGGGGATGATGCGGTCAGTGTCGATGTCGTCGCCGGGGACGTAGATTGCCGTGCCGCCGACCTGGGTGATTTTTGCGAGAGACATTTTTAGGGCAGTTGAGAGTTGAGAGCTGAGGGTTGAGAGGATAGCGGCACGCGCTCGAGGTGGAAACCGGCTTTTTCGAGGGCGGCGAGCATGCCGCGCGGGCCCTGCAGGTGGGCGGCGCCGAGGGCGAAGAAGAAGGAGGTGCCGGACTGGACGCGGAGATTTTGGACGATGCGTTGCGTCATGCGCACGTTGCGCTGGTAGAGCAGGCGGTCGAGGAGCTTGGCGGAAAGGGCGGGGTGGTTGCCGGCGGTGTCGATCTTGTTAAGTTCCGTCACGAGCGTGTCGAGGTCGCCGGCGAGATAGAGCGCGGCGAGGCGGTCGGAGAGATTGGTGCCGCTCGTGCGGGCGTCGTGAAGTTGGGCGAGCGTATCCTCGACGAGCGCGGACTGTTCGGCGTCGGTGAGGTCGTCGAAAATGGAGAGTTGTTCGGCGGGAGTCTCGAGGCCGCCGACGGTTTTTCCCGCGGCCGCGGCATTCTGAAAGATCGTCAGGTCGAGCGCGAGGGTGCCGGGAAAACGGACCGCGTCGTCGAGTTCAAGCAGCGAGATGGCGGCCGCCCACGGGCGCAGCTGGGTCCACATCGCGGCGGGGACGCTGGCGTCGCCGCCGCGCGTGAATTCGGCTTTCAGCGCTGCGGTGAGCTTGGGGCCGAGGATGCCGGAGAGCGTCTTGCCAGCGGGAAGTATGAGGTGTGGGGAAATTTCGAGGATCGTCGCGGAGTCCATCGGAATCTCGGTGTAAATGGCATCGGCGCGGTCCAGTGCGGCTTGCACAGCGGCCGGCGGCGTGGCGACGTCGGGACGCGCGAGATGGATGGTGCCGAAAATCCACGACGGGGCTTTGGCGCCTTCGATTTTCCAGAGGAAGGGAGCGCCCGGAGCGATTTTGGATGGGGCGAGCGGCTGCGCCGGCGCAGGGACGCAGAGGCCGATCGAGGAAACGATGGCGACGCCCCAGGCGCGAGCGCGCCGGGAATCCAAAATCCAAAACCTAAAATTCAAAATCGTCACGCAAGTCCGAAGACCTCGCGGGCGTCGGCGATTTCGCCGGTGACGGCGGCAGCGGCGACCATGAGCGGGCTCATGAGCACGGTGCGGCCGGTCGGCGAGCCCTGGCGGCCCTTGAAGTTGCGGTTGCTGGAGCTGGCGCAGAGCTGTTCGCCGACGAGTTTGTCGGGGTTCATGCCGAGGCACATCGAGCAGCCGGCGCCGCGCCATTCGAAGCCGGCGTCGCGGAAGATTTCGGCAAGGCCGAGGGATTCCGCGATGGCGGAGACGCCCTGCGAGCCGGGGACGACGATGGCTTTCACGCCGGGGCTGACCTTGCGGCCCTTGAGGTAGGTGGCGACTTCCTGAAGATCGCTCAGGCGGCCGTTCGTGCAGCTGCCGAGGAAGGCGACATCGACTTTCGTGCCCTTGATGGGCGCGCCGCCGGTGAGATGCATGTGCGCGAGGGCCTCGACGCCCGTGGCGCGATCCTTCTCGGGCATTTCCTCGGGCGTGGGCACGGTCTCATGAATGAACACGGCCTGGCCGGGGTTGATACCCCAAGTGACGGTGGGTGCGATGTCTTCCGCGTTGTAAACAACGACGTCGTCATACACGGCGTCGGCATCGCTCGCGAAGCTGCGCCAACGGGCGACGGCAGCGTCCCATTCCGCGCCCTTCGGCGAATACGGGCGGCCTTTTAAATAAGCGAAGGTGGTTTCGTCGGGGTTCACGTAACCGACGCGCGCGCCGCCCTCGATGGACATATTGCAGACGGTCATGCGTTCCTCCTGCGTGAAATTATCGAACGTCGTGCCGGCGTATTCGTAGGCGTAGCCGAGGCCTCCATTCACGCCGAGCTTGCGGATGATGTGGAGGATGACGTCCTTCGCATAGACGCCGGGCTTGAGCTTGCCGTTGACCTCGACACGGCGGACCTTGGGCTTGCCGATGGCCATCGTTTGCGTGGCGAGGACGTCGCGCACCTGGCTGGTGCCGATGCCGAAGGCGATCGCGCCAAATGCGCCGTGGGTGCTCGTGTGGGAGTCGCCGCAGGCGATGGTGGTGCCGGGTTGCGTGATGCCCTGCTCGGGGCCGACGATGTGGACGATGCCCTGCTTGCCGGTGGGCAGATCGAAAAATGTGACGCCGCTTTCGGCGCAGTTTTTGCGCAGGGCCTGGATCATTTCCTCGGCGAGCGGGTCGGAGAAGGGCTCCTCGCGTTCGTCGGTGGGCACGATGTGATCAACGGTCGCGAACGTGCGGTGCGGCATGAGGACCTTCAATCCGAGATCGCGCAGCATGCCGAAGGCCTGCGGGCTGGTGACCTCGTGAATCAAGTGGGTGCCGATCAGGAGCTGGGTCTGACCGTTCGCCAGTTCCCGCACCGAATGAGCCTGCCACACTTTGTCCAACAACGTCTGTTTCATAGAGCCGGCCAGCATAGAATCACTCCGCGCACTCTGCAAGCCGTGGCGCGCGGGCTGCGTCCAAAACGTGGCCGGGAGAAGTCCGTCGGTGGGACTTGTCTTTTCCGAGGCCTATGGTGAAAGTGAAGGGGAAGTTTTCCCCCACCGCATGGCCATCGATCACTCAGAGCACTGGCATCTCAAAAAGCACGACAACGGCGAGGAATTCGGCCCGCTGCCGTTCAGCCGCATTCTCGAATGGGCCGGCACCGCGCAGATTGCGCCTCAGGATTCCGTCTCGACCGACGGCTTCGTATGGACGAAGGCGCCGATGATTCCCGAGCTGGGGATGGATTGGATCGTGAAGCTCGAGGGCGATCACTATTACGGACCGACGACGATTGGCGCGCTGCTCGAGTTCCTGGAAAATCGCGAGATCGACGGAAATACCGTCATTCTCGATTGTTGCTCGGGGGAAGAGATGGCCTTCAAGGACGCGACGTTCTTCCCGGCCGTCGATGCCTCCGCGGGTGAGGATGGATTGACGAACCAAGGCCCGTCGCGCGGCATCATCCGCCTGGGCCTGCAGAAGCGCATTC
>Ga0207649_10000456_pt1 | contig 29472 bp, 26 predicted proteins | sample KBSC43metaG_FD_184317 | JGI IMG/M metagenome (GOLD analysis project Ga0207649, IMG submission 184317) | Corn rhizosphere microbial communities from Kellogg Biological Station, Michigan, USA - KBS C4-3 metaG (SPAdes) (version 2) | ecosystem: Host-associated > Plants > Roots > Rhizosphere > Soil ... | reverse complement strand
CGGAAAGCGCCGACGATCTGGGCCGCCTGGACCCCGAGGCAATCGCGAACGTGCGCGAAGAAGCGTGGCCGCGCGTGCGCGACGCCGACGAGATGCACGAGGCGCTGACCATGCTGGGCCTGGTCACCCTGGACGAGGCCGCCGGGTGGTCGGATTGGCTCGCGGCGCTGGCCGCCGAGGGCCGGGCCACGCAGATCGGAGGTGGCCCGTGGACCGCGACAGAGCGCCTCCCGCCATGGCGCCTGCTGTACCCCGGGGCCGCCGAAACACCCGCAGTGAACGTGCCGGCCGACATGGCCGCTCCTCCACAGAGCCGCGACGAGGCGCTGCGCGACCTGCTGCGCTCACGGCTAGGTGGCCTGGGGCCGGTGTCTGCGATGACGCTCGCGGCACAGTTGGATCTGCCCCAGGGCGATGTTGATGCCGCACTGATGGCGCTGCAATCTGAAGGTGTGGTGCTGCAAGGCCGCTTCACACCGGACGCCATGACCACCGAATGGTGCGAGCGCCATCTGCTGGCGCGCATCCACCGGTACACGCTCAAGCGCCTGCGCCATGAGATCGAACCGGTCGAGCCTCGCGATTTCATGCGGTTCCTGTTCGACTGGCAGCGTGTGGCCCCCGGCAACCGTTGGGAGGGCCGCGACGCTTTGCCGGATGTGCTCGCACAGCTCGAAGGATATGAGGCGCCCGCGGCCATGTGGGAAGCCGAGATCCTCCCAGCCCGGATCACCGACTATGCAACTTCATGGCTCGACAAGCAATGCACCGCAGGACGCACGATGTGGATGCGCCTTCGTCCCGCGCCTGGCGGCGGCGTGACCTCGTTGCGCTCCACACCAGTGGTGCTGCTGCCGCGACGGAACGCCGCCTTGTGGTCGCGTCTGGCTCCCGCGCCGGCCGAGGATGCGGGGCTCGGCTCTCGGGCACAACGCGCCAAGGCCTACCTGGCTGAACACGGCGCGTCGTTCTTCGAGGACGTGCGCGAGGGCACCCGCCTGCTCAAGACCGAACTGGAAGAGGCGCTCGCGGAGCTGGTCGTGCGCGGCCGGGCCCACTGCGACACGTTCGCCGGGCTGCGGGCGCTGATGGTGCCGGCATCGAAGCGCGCCGCCGGGCCTGCACGCCATCGGCGCCGCCCGTTGTTCGGCATCGAGGATGCCGGGCGCTGGACCCTCATGCGTCCGCGCGAGAGCGGCGCGACCATCGCGACAGACGACATCGAACAAGCCGCCCGCACCGTGCTGCGCCGCTACGGCGTGATCGCCTGGCGTCTGCTTGAACGCGAGGCGGCATGGCTGCCGCCCTGGCGCGACCTGGTGCGAGCCTGCCGGCGGCTGGAAGCCCGGGGCGAACTGCGGGGAGGGCGCTTCATCGCAGGATTGTCCGGCGAGCAGTTCGCGCTGCCGGAGGCCGTGGCGCTGATGCGCGAAGTGCGGCGGCGGGCGCCTGACGGGGCATGGGTCTGCCTCGCCGCCACAGACCCGGCCAACCTGCTGGGAACCGTGTTGCCGGGGCCCCGGCTTGCGAGGGTGGCCGGCTCACGCGTGTTGTATCGCGACGGGGTGCCCGTGGCCACCAGCGTGGGCGGCCAGGTGACGATGCTGGTCACGCTGAGCGCGGCGGACACGCAGGTCGCCAGCCGTGCCTTGGTGCTGGACCCGGATGCCCGTGCGGGCGTCGCAGGCACGCCGGTGATGCAACCGGGCTGACGACCGTCGCGACCCGCCATGCGCGAGCCGCGGGGCGTTCATTCCTTGATGATGTGCCAGGCGTCCTTGAAGTTGTCACCGGCCCGTTCACCGGGTCCACGATCGGCCTGGTAGGTGTAGATCGGCTTGCCGTAGTAAGACCATTGGCGCGACCCATCCTCACGGGTGACGATGGCAAAAGGGCCGGCGGGCCGGTCCGAGGCGCTGGCCGCAACAGGAGGCCACATCACTGCGCAAGGGCCGTTGCACGCACTTTTGCCGCTGTTCGTCGTGTCCTTGTCGAAGGTATAGACCGTCATGCCCCTGGCATCGACCAGCACACCGTTGACGAACTTGGCCGGCGGTTCCGCGGCCACGGCGGTGGTCAGCGGCGCAGCCGACAAGGCGGTGACGAGCAGCAGCGCAGCGAGGCGGGATGGGTGCTTCATCTGGATGTCCTCCGGAGGTGATGGCGCATGCCGTGCCGAGGCATGCAGTCGAAAGCGACCCCCACGGCCGTTCCGGTACGGAGCTGAACGACACGGGGCCGATGCGGGTTTCCAAGTCAGCATCCAATGTACGAGCACGAAGACACCGCAGCGGCATTGACCCCAACGTCCGGCCAGTCTCCATGCCGGTCACTCGCATCCATGGACATCCGTTCACCGCGTCCCTGAAAGCACGCGGAGAACACTGCGCTAAGCGGTGTAGTCCCCGCTGGCCGCCGGTTGGTAGAGGATCGCCTCGACGTGGGCGGCGTGCTCCCTGCCGTCCGGGGTGGTCCACGCGGCCATTTCGCCCGTCCGCCGGCCCAGCAAGGCCGCCCCCACCGGTGACAGCACGGAGACACGGCCTGTGGCGGGATCGGCCTCGTCGGGGTAGCACAGCGTCAGCACGGTGCATTCACCGGTGGTGGCGTCGGCGACACGCACCTGCGAATGCATCGTGATGATGTCGGGCGGTACGTCGCGGGGCAGCACGGTGGAGGCGCCGTCCAGCAGACGCTCGAGCGGCCCGCCGGCCGCGGCCGGCGTGCGACGCACGAGGGCGGTGAGGCGGACGTGATCGAGTTCGGACAGGGTGCGCTCGTCCAGGGGGGTCGTCGTGGTCATGGGCGTTCCAGTCAAATGAAAGCGCGAGACAGGTGGCCCGGCGATCGAATGGAATGCGCTGTAGAAGGAGAACGAAAGAGATGATCGCCGGGCTCAGGAATATGCGGCGGGCGACGGCCTGTGCCAGCCGGCCGCGGACGCACGCGGCCGTCGGGACCGGTGGCTGGGGGACGGATGGATGGGGTGCATCGGGTCATGATAGCGGTTCGATGCAAACGCGGGGCCCCTCACCTCTGAAACCGCGATGGCCTGTCGGGCTGCTTCTGCGCCCGTTCAGGAACCCGGCATCAATGTCGCCCGCAGGGCGGCGCTCATGTCTTGATCGAGCGTCTCGACGCCCTTGATGACGAATACGCCTCCGTTTCGCCACAGTGTCCTCGTGTGGGCCAGCGAGGTGGTATCTCGCGTATCGAGCACGCGCACATCGATGAGGACTTCGGTACCGCCCTCGACGATGACTGGCACGCCGATGACCAGCCGCGGCCCCAGTTCACGCACCACGATGTGCACGACCCGCTCCGCCTTCACCGGCAATGCATCTGCCAGGCGAAGGAGCGCCTCGTCGGAAGGCACAGCCTCTGCAGCAGGCAGGCGATGGACGCCCCCCACGGACAGGCAATTCGCATGGGTGAGGAAGTCCTCGATGCCGCGCAGTGCGGCGGCTTCACGAAGCGGAGGTTCCTTCTGATCGGGCCGCCACTGCACGCCCCAATAGACGACGGTTGCCAATGCCGGGCCGCCAGCCTGGCACAGCGGTTCCTTCAGTGGTGACCCGGTGGTCTCGATCTTCGTGGAGGCACACCCGGTGGTCATGGCGAGGGCCACCGAGAGCGTGGCGTGCTTGATCAGTGTGTTGAGCATTCGAGGTTTCACAGGGGGGGATTCAAAGGTCAAAGGGCGATTCCATGAATCACCTCTACGGGGGTTTCGGGCGCCCGCACAAGCGGGTGATGCGACATGGAATGCCGGCGGCGCATGTGGGATCTTCTTTGCTTCTACGGGATATTCCCGCCGCGCGAGCCCCCCGAGATTGAGGGTACTCATTCAAACGAATGACGAAATTCCAGGCTCGGCTCGACTAGAGTGAAGTGAACAAATACCAGCTCGCCCCGGGGAGATCGGCGTGCATACGACCTTTACAAACAACATCTTCGGCCGCACCGGCCATTTCGCGGACCAGGCAAGTTCAAACGCGGACCATCGGGCCTCCGATGGCGCCGGATTCACGCGGCGATTCCAGCCGATCGATGACTTGCTGACATCCCTCAAAGACGACAACGATCCGGAGACGCTCGCGCCGGCCACGGCGCGCTGGCCTCGCCTGCGTCGGGCCTTGCATGCATTCTGGCTGCTGCAGCAATGCCAGGAGCTCGAGCGCACGGCTGCCAGCACGCTCGATGCGTTGGCCCAACCGACCTTCGTGCTTCGCACCGACGGTGAGATCGATTTCTCGAATGCTGCGGCGCAGCGCGCGATGACGCGACACTCGGCCATCGTCACCGGATGCGGCCGGCTGTTGCGTGTGGGCGAGATCGCAACGACGGACCTGATGGGCCCGCGACCACCCACCTTCGCACCGATCACGCTCGATGGCCGCCTGCGACGGGCACAGCTGTTCGTGACGGCAGCAGGGGATGCCCCGGTGCTTGCATCGGCCTGGCCACGGGCGCACTGCCTGCTGACGCTGGTGCTGCCCGAGGACGAAACGCCCGCCGCGACGCAGGCATGGCTGAACGCACTCGGCCGGCACCACGGCCTGACGGGCGCCGAGGTGCGGGTACTCGGTCTGCTCGCCGGAGGGCAGGATGCGGCGGCCATGGCCACGTCGCTCCGCGTGAGCGTCGCGACCATCCGCAGCCACATCCGCGCGCTGTTCGACAAGACCGGCGTGCGGCGGCAAGCCGAACTGGTGCGCCTCGCGCTCGCCGGTTGATCCGAGAGCGAGGCAGCGCGCTGCGGCTCAGGGCGCCGACGGCGCGAAGACGCGCAGCCGGTGACCGTCCGGATCTGCCGCAACGAAGGTGAAGCCGAAATCCATGGCGACCGGTGCCTGCAGGATGGGCAGGCCGCGCGCGGTCCAGTCATCGAACAGTTGGCGCACGGCCGGCTCGCCTTCCACCGCGATAGCCAGCTCGCCGCTGCCGCTGGCTGCCGTGGCGGCGGGTTCCACCTTGTCGCGTGCCCACAATCCGAGCATCGTGCCGGAGGCCAGCGCGAACATCGCGAAAGTGGGCGCGGCTTCCACGGGCGGGCGTCCAAGCAGCTCGGTGTAGAACGCGGCGCTGCGTTCGGGGCTGGCGACGTACAGGATGATGAAGTTGGGATCGGTCATGGTGCGAGGCTTTCGTTGATTTTTCGAAACCGGTCGGCCCGCCCATCGGGTCCGTTGCCGTTCGAATGCCTCGATGTTAGGAAGCGTCCCTGTCAGATTCTGTCAGCAGTGTGGGTCAGGACTGGCGCTCCACGCCTTCCTGGGCCGTCCAATCCTTGAGCAGCGCGAGACGGCGGCGGGGATAGCGCTCGATCGTCGGCGTCAAGGTCTCGATCCGGTCGAGCCGGAAGTGACGCGAGGCTTGCCGCAACTCGCACCAGGCCACGGCAACCCGCACCCGGTCGAAGAAGCCGATCGCGAACGGCCACACCATGCGTTCCGTGAGGCCGCCCTGCGCATCGCGGTACGCGAGCCGCACCTTGTGCTCCTCGCGCATCGCCCGGCGCCATGCGGGCAGGTGCTGGTGACCGGTTCCTTCCGCCTCGACCGGCCCCATCAGCAGCGACGAGGCGTCGATCTCGTGGCGCAGCTCGGCCGGAAGCACAGCGGAGATCTTCGCGAGCAAGTCGCGCGCGCCTTGGGCCAGCTCCGGGTCGGTGCGCCTGGCCACCCAGCGGGCGCCGAGGGTCAAGGCCTCGAGCTCGGTCGTCGAGAACATCAGCGGTGGAAGGGTGAAATCGGGCCGCAACAGGTAGCCGATGCCGGGTTCGCCTTCGATGTGTGCCCCTTGGGCCTGCAGGCTGGCGATGTCACGGTACAGGGTGCGCAGGCTCACGCCCATTTGAGCAGCCAGGGCCGTACCGGCCACCGGATGGCGGTGGCGCCGCAGGCATTGCATGAGTTCGAGCAGGCGTTCCGCGCGTGACATGCCGCAAGTATCGCTGTGCGAGGCCGGCAGCCCCGCACGCTGCGCACCGGATCAGCGGAGCTTTGCGGGGTTCAAGCCGGTGTGCGGTCGACCGGGATGCTGACTGCAAAGCTGCAGCCGCGGCCCTCCAACCCTGTCTGCACGGTCACGGTGCCGAACATGCGCGCCACGGCCTGCTTGACGATGGCCAAGCCCAGCCCGGAGCCCGATGCATCGTGATCCGCGCCGCGGTAGAAGCGTTCGAACACCATCTCGCGATCTTGCATGGGGATGCCCGGCCCGTCGTCGGCCACAGACAGCAGCAAGGCACCGGCTTCGCTCCTCAATGCCACCACGATGCGACCGCCTGTGTTGCCATAGCGGATGGCGTTGTCGACCAGGTTGTGCAGGACCGAATGGAGGGCCTGCACATCGAGCGCGTGGCGCAACAGATCGGGTGCGTCGAGGGAGAGTTCCATGCTGCGCGCCATCGCGGCAGGCGCCCTCTGTGCCAACACCTGGCGCGCCAGCCGCGCGACATCCACCTCGGACACCCGCGGGCTGAGTTCGTGGTCGACACGGGCCAGCTGCAGCATTTGTTCGATCAGGTGGGACCCGCGGGCGATGGCGCGGTCCAGCTGCTGGGCCGCCTCGTGGCGATGGACCTCGCCGGACGTCGCCAGCACATGGGCCTGGGCCGAGATCACCGCCATGGGCGTGCGCAGTTCGTGCGCGGCATCCTGCACGAACGCCCGCTCACGCTGGATCTTGTGACGAAGCCGCGCCAGCAGGTGGTCCAGCGATGCCGCAAGCGGCTTCAACTCCTCGTAAGCCGGGGCCCCTCGCACCGCCGACAAGTCATCGACACTGCGCGACGCAATTTCATCGGACAGTCGCTGGAGGGGGCGCAAACCATGCGACACCACGAGCGAAATCGGAAAGAGCATGCAAGGAAAGGCAATCAGCATCCAGGGCATCAGGCCGCTGATGGCCCATCCCCAGGTCGACGAACTCGCCATGACCGGCTCGGCAAATCGCAACGACCAACGGGGCGTGTCCCCCTGAAACACGCCATAGGACGACCCGCCGATGACCTGCTGCGTGTGTCCATTCGGGGTTCCCGGCAGAAGGGCGCTTCCAGCCTGAGGCGTCGAGTAGACCATCTGGGATTCGTGCCGGTCCCACACCTGCACAAGTACCGTGCCCGGCGCCTCCTGGAAGCCCCGGTATGCATTGGACAGCGCCTCCACCGAAAGGGCCACCGCCCGCGCCTGTCCCGGCTGTGATACCTCTGCCAAGGCTCGCAGCGTCGCTTCAGCTTCCATGCGCAGGTACTGGCCGTCTTGCTCGGACGACCGCAGCGTCACGATCGCATAGGCCGTCAACACGAGATAGAGCGCGGCGAAAACAAGGATCAGCGCCACAGACACGCGCCTGACCAGCGTGCGACGAACAAACGCCTTGATCATGTCGTCAACATGTAGCCCACGCCCCGGACGGTGCGGATGCGCTCGGCGCCGATCTTTCGGCGCAGATTCGACACATGGACCTCGATGGCACCGAAGTCGACCGGATCTCCCAAGGGCTCCAGCCGCTGCGAGAGCTCTCCCTTCGGAACCACAGCCCCCGCTTCGCGGCTCAGCTCCAACAGCAGCCGGTACTCACGCGGCGAGAGCTCCAGCGGCACGCCGCCCAAGCGCGCCAGGTGGCGTCGCGGCTCGATCTGCAGGTCGCCGACGGTCCAGACCTCGCTGGCCTGTTGGGCATAGCGACGCAGCACCGCCCGGATGCGCGATACCAGTTCGGCCGTGGCAAAGGGCTTGACGACGAAGTCATCCGCACCGCCATCCAGCCCGAGCAGCGTGTCCTCCAGCGCGGAGCGTGCAGTGATGATGACAATCGGCACCTGGCTGCCTGCGCTGCGCCAACGCGCGAGAAGCTCGAAGCCGCTCCCATCGGGCAAGGACAGGTCGAGCAGCACGCAATCGATCGACGGATCATCAAGCCGCAGCGGCGCATCCGCCGCCCGGCGCAACCACTGGCTGGTGAGGCCTTCGGCCTTCAGGGCCTGTTGCAGGGCACGGCCAAGGTCCAGGTCGTCTTCGATCATCAGGAGGTGCATGGGGTCAGTATCGCCTTGCGGACCTTAAGGTCCGCCAAAGGTGTGCACCCGGAAACTGCGGCTTTCTTTGACTTCCGTACCTCCCATGCAGACCCGATTCACCCGCGCCCCCCAGTCATTTCGCCTGTCATTCATCGTTTGCTGCTTCGCTGCGCTGGGTCTCGTTGGCTGCGGCGGCAGCGATGATGGCGGCGGCGAGGCCCCACAGACGTACGCGCAGCGATGCTTCCTGTCGGAAGGCCCCAGCACAGCGAACATCCTTCAACTGCCGGCGCCCACCGGCAGTCACTGCATCGGCAAGACCAGCTTCCATCTGGTGGACTCGACACGCCCGGAACTGAACACGCCGGAAGAAGCCGACCGGCGCGAACTGAGCGTGAAGGTCTGGTACCCCAGCGTGCCGAGTGGCAGTCGCACGCGCGCCGCCTACATGGATCCAGCCGTTGCGGCGCTGGTGAAGCCGCAGTTCCTGATGCCCACTAACGCCGACGCACTCACCAACGCCAAGCCGGATGCCGGCCTGTCACCAGGCAGCAAGTATCCCGTGGTGATTTTTTCGCCCGGATACGGAGGGGTCGTCGAGGCTTACTCCACGATTCTCGAGGACATGGCCAGCCACGGCATCATCGTGGTCGCCATTGACCATCCCTACATCTCAGCGGCCACCGCATTGAACTCCGGACAGGTGGCCCTGGTGCGGCTGCCCGAAGACCCAACAGACGCACAAAAATTTGAAGAACTCGTTGCAGCGGCAGCCCCCGTCGAAATCGGCGATCAGCGGCAGGTGCTCGACTGGCTGCAAGGTCCGGGTACCGGCCTGCTCGGCGGCCACCTCGACCTCACGCGCATCGGGGCGTATGGCCATTCTTTCGGCGGTTCGGGGGCGATCCAGGCCGCTCGCGTGGATGAACGCATCAAAGCCGCAATGGACATCGACGGCACCGTCATGGGTGACACCTCAGGCCCGTGGTCCAAGCCGCTGATGTTCCTGCTGGCGGAAAACCACACCGAGCATCCGACGATCGATGCCGTGCTGCGCAATGCCACGGGACCTCACACCACCTACATTTTGAAGAACGCAGGCCACTACGACTTCAGTGACCTCAAGCTCATCCTGAACTTCTATGCTCCCGAACAGGACCTGACGCTGTTGAATGTCGGAACAGTGGACGCCAGAAGTGCACTGCAAACCACGCGCGAGCAGACCTTCGCGTTCTTTCAGCAGCACCTTTTTCCATGACCGCGAGTGGTTCCCCTGAGGGCGCCTTTCCCGCGCTTCAGGGCCCTCGCGCCCGGTCGGCCTTGAACTGCGCCACGAACGCCGGGAAGGTGCCTGCTTCGAGCGCCTCGCGCACCTCGCGCATGAGGTTCACGTAGTAATGCAGGTTGTGGATGCTGGCGAGCATCGGCGCCAGCATTTCGCCGCACCGCTCCAGGTGGTGCAGGTAGGCGCGGCTGAAGTTCCGGCACGTGTGGCACGTGCATGTCTCATCGATGGGACGTTCGTCGGTGCGAAAGCGGCTGTTGCGAAGACGCAGGTCGCCGAAGCGCGTGAACAGATGGGCGTTGCGTGCATTGCGGGTGGGCATCACGCAGTCGAACATGTCGACGCCTGCGGCCACCCCATCCACCAGGTCCTCCGGGGTGCCCACGCCCATCAGGTAGCGTGGTTTGTGCGCGGGCAGGCGGTGCGGTGTGTGGGCCATGATGCGCAGCATCTCGGGCTTCGGTTCACCGACGCTGACGCCTCCGACGGCATAGCCGGGCAGGTCGAGGTCCACCAGCGCGTTCAACGATTCCTCGCGCAGGTGCTCGAACATGCCGCCCTGCACGATGCCGAACAGCGCGTTCGGGTTTTCATTGCGGTTGAACTCGGCAAGGCAGCGTTTGGCCCAGCGCAGGCTCAGCTCCATCGAAGCCCGGGCCTCGCGTTCGGTGGTCAGATGGCCCTTCGTTTCATACGGCGTGCATTCGTCGAACTGCATGACGATGTCGCTGTTGAGCGCACGCTGGATCTGCATGCTGATCTCGGGCGTGAGGAACAGCTTGTCGCCATTGACGGGCGAGGCAAAGCGCACGCCTTCCTCGCTGATCTTGCGCATGTCGCCGAGGCTCCACACCTGGAAGCCGCCGCTGTCGGTCAGGATCGGCTTGTGCCAGGATTCGAAGCGGTGCAGCCCGCCGAACTGGTTCAGGATGTCGATCCCCGGGCGAAGCCACAGGTGAAAGGTGTTGCCGAGGATGATCTGCGCGCCCATCTCCTCGAGCGACGACGGCAGCACGCCCTTGACGGTGCCATAGGTGCCCACGGGCATGAACACGGGTGTCTCGACGACACCGTGGTTCAAGGTCAGGCGACCACGGCGCGCATGGCCGTCGGTATGGAGCAATTCGAACTGAAGCATGCGGCGATTGTCGCCAAAAAAAATGGCATCCCGGCGAAAGCCGGGGCGCCACTGCGACCAGTGGATACCGGCTTTCGCCGGTATGACATGGCGAGGGGAGGCCAAGCCGAGGCCCTGCGAGCCAACAACAATGTCGCCTTCAGAGATGTCACCCCGCTGAAAACCGGGGCCCACTGCGGCCAATGGGTACCGGCTTTCGCAGGTATGACATTCCTACTTCGGCGCAGGCCGAACCATCAGCACCGTCTTGTTCCGATCCTCGACGATCCACAAGCGTCCGCTGCGATCCACCGCCAAGCCGGTGGGCGCGCCCTTGGGCCGCACACCGGCCGAGGCCCCCCAGCCACCGACCACCTCCACCGGCGGGCCACTCGGCACGCCGTTGCCGTTCATTTTCATGGCCATCACGCGCTGCCCCGTGGGGCGGTGGCCGTGCCAGGCCACCAGCACCTGGCCGGCCCATGGGCTCGGGTTGCCGGCAGGCACGCCAAGGAGGTGCAAGGGCGCGGCATGCGCCGGCCAGCGCTGCACCGGCGCCTCGGTGCCGCGGCAGGCGCCGGCCTTCTCATAACCACGCGCGGGCTTGCGGTCGCCCACGCAGTACGGCCAGCCGTGGCGACTGCCCTCGCGCAGCACATTGAGCTCCTCCGGCGGTTCACCGGCATCGGCGTAGTCGATGGAGTTCTCGCCCTGCAACAGCGTGCTGCCCACCCAGGCCAGCGCCACCGAGTTGCGCAGGCCCGTGGCATAGGGCCGCAGCGATTTGAGCGCCGGGCTGGCATCACCCAGCACCGCCTCATAGACGGCGCCACGCGGCCTCGCGCCTTCGACCTCGGGGCAGGGATGCGGCTGGTGGCCGGCGTCATCCCGGCAGCCATCCGTCAAGGAGCCCACGTTGATGAACAGCCGCCCGTTGGGGCCGAATGCCAACTCCTTGAGCGGGTGGGCACCATCGGACGGCAAGCCGTCCACGACCACCTCCTGCGCCACGGGCCCGGAGATGGGGGTGCGCCAGATGCGGCCGGCTTCGCCGATGTAGGCCTTGCCATCAGGACCCAGCACCAGCCCATGTGGCCGGTCGAGCTTGCTGGCCAGGGTGTTGATGCGCACCCGCTCGGCCGGGTCCGCGGCGCCTTCCTGGAGGGTCATCTCCAGCAGCCGCCCCTGGTTCGGCTCCCAACCGCCCATGTCGATGATCCAGAAGCGATTGGGCGCCAGCTCGATGATGCGACGGGGAAACCGCAAGCCCCGGGTGGCATCGGCCACGAGCGCCATGCAGTAGCCTGCCGGGACGGCGACGTCGACCTTCGGAAACGCGCCGCAGGTGCCATTCGGCGTGTAGGACGCCGCGGCCGCACCGGTCGCCATGCCAAGGGCCAAGGCCCCGGCGATCCATCGTCTCATCAGCATTCCTCGTGAGCGCACCGTTCAAGCAGCATCGCATCGCCGTAGCTGAAGAAGCGATAACGGCGCTCGATGGCGTGGCGGTACAGCGCCATCACGCGGTCGTGCCCGGCCAACGCACTGACGAGCATCAGCAGCGTGCTCTTGGGCAAGTGGAAGTTCGTCACCAGCACGTCGACCACCTGGAAGCGAAAACCGGGCGTGATGAAGATGGACGTGTCGCGGCTTCCTGCCTCGAGCGTGCCGGACACGGCAGCGGATTCGAGCGCACGCAGCGTGGTGGTTCCCACGGAGACGACCCGGCCGCCCGCTGCCCGCGTGGCCGCGATGGCATCCACCGTCGCCTGAGGCACATCGAACCATTCGCTGTGCATGCGGTGATCAGCGAGATTGTCCGTGCGCACCGGCTGGAACGTGCCGGCCCCGACATGCAGCGTGACGGCCGCACGTTGGATGCCACGTGCCTCCAGCGCGGCCAGCAAAGCCTCGTCGAAATGCAGCGCCGCCGTGGGAGCGGCTGCCGCACCGGGACGCGCGGCAAACACGGTCTGGTAGCGGCGTTCGTCTTCGGCGCTGTCATCGTGGGTGATGTAGGGCGGCAACGGCACATGGCCATGGCGCTCCAGCAGCGCGAACGGTTCGCCGGGGAACCGCAGGTGAAACAGCGATTCGTCCGGCCCGGCCCGGCCCAGCACCTCGGCGTCGAAATGGCTCGCCCCATCGCCGCTGACGAAGCGCACGCGCCCGCCAGCCTTCGGCGACTTGCTGGCGCGCAAATGCATCAGCACCTCATGGCCGGGCAGCACCCGTTCCACCAGCGCCTCGACCGAGCCGCCACTGGCCTTGGCCCCCAAGAGCCTGGCCTTGATGACGCGGGTGTCGTTGAAGACGAGCAGATCACCCGCGCGCAACAGGTCCGGCAGGTCGCGGAAGATGCGATCGGCCGGCGGCCACACCGTGCCGTCGAGCAGACGCGAAGCGCTGCGTTCGGCCGCCGGATGCTGGGCGATCAGGTCGGGCGGCAGGTCGAAATCGAAGTCGCCGAGCGTGTAAGAGCGGGGCATGGAACGTCAGCGTGAAATCAACGAGGCACCGCGTTGCGGAAGCCCGGGTCGGTGAACAACAGGCCCACGAGCTTGCTGTAGAGGTTGACGCGCTCGTTCGTCACGTCGGCATTCCGGCCCCAGGTGTTCGACGTGCGCAGCTCGCGGTCGTATACGACTCGGCCGTCGGCAAGGGTCACCGTGAAGCGGGCGGCCACGCTGCCTCCGGATCCGCCCAACTCGGCCCAGATCATCCGGCCGGTGATCGATGCCCCCGAACCGGCATCGAACATGCCGGCCCCCTGCAGTTCGGTGATCAGGGTGTCGCGCAGGAAGCGGGCCTCCACCGAAAGCCCGTGTCTTTCGGGACCGAATGTACCAACCGCGACCGGCCGGATGCCGGCGGCCTTGAGCTTGGAGAAGTTGTCGGTGGTGTTCTCGGACGAATCGAGCCGCCTGGTGGGGTGCGAGCAGCCAGCCACGAGCGTGGCCACTGCCAACACGAGCGCGGGCATCAGGCGGGGAAGGGAAATGGCGTTCATGACCGGGTCCTGTGGGATATTTCAAGGCAAAAGCGCAAACAGCGCCGCCATGCTATCAGCGCCATCACGGGCAGAATCGCCCCATGTCCGAGGCCACTGCACCGCCCAAGAAGGAAAAATCCGCGCCGCAGAAGGCGATGGACAAGCTCGACCTCCGGCGCGACATCGATCTCGCACTGCACCTGCCGCTGCGCTACGAGGATGAAACCAGGCTCACGCCGGTGGCCGCGCTGCGCGATGGCGACACCGCGCAGGTCGAGGGCGTGGTGACACAGTGCGACGTGCAGTTCCGGCCCCGGCGCCAGCTGGTCGCCCGGCTCGACGACGGCACCGGCACCCTGGTCATGCGCTTCATCCATTTCTATCCGAGCCATCAGAAGACGCTCGCCGCCGGACAGCGAGTGCGCGCCCGCGGTGAGGCGAGGGGCGGCTTCTTCGGCATCGAGATGGTCCATCCCACCTTCCGCGGCGTGTCCGAACATGCCCCGCTGGCCAGCGCGCTGACGCCGGTCTACCCCACCACCGCATCGCTGCCGCAGGCCTACCTGCGCAAGGCCGTGGCGGGCGGGCTCAAGCGTGCCGACCTTTCCGAGATCGTGCCCCCATCGCTCGTTCCGCCAGGCATGTGGGGCCTGCGGGCATCGCTGCAGTTCCTGCACGAACCCTTGCCGGACGTGAGCCTGGCCGAGCTGGAAGACCACACCCATCCCGCGTGGCAGCGGCTCAAGTTCGAGGAACTGCTGGCGCAGCAACTGTCGCAGCTCCAGGCCAAGCGGGAACGAGAACACCAGCGCGCACCAGACTTCGAGGTCGAGGCCGGCGGCCTGCAGGAGCGCCTGCTCGGCGCTCTGCCATTTGCGTTGACCGAAGCCCAGCGGCGTGTGGTGGAGGAGATCGCGCACGACCTGCAGCGCGAGGTGCCGATGCACCGCCTGCTGCAGGGTGACGTGGGTTCGGGCAAGACGGTGGTGGCCGCACTGGCCGCCGCAGTCGTCATGAACGGCGGCTGGCAATGCGCGCTGATGGCACCCACTGAAATCCTGGCCGAGCAGCATTTCCGCAAGCTCGTGGGCTGGCTCGAACCGCTGGGCATCCGCATCGCATGGCTCACCGGCAGCCGCAAGGGCAAGGGCCGGCGCGAGATGCTCGATGCGGTGGCATCCGGCGACGCCGCGCTGGTGATCGGCACCCATGCGGTGATCCAGGAAGACGTGCGCTTCAAGCGGCTGGGCCTGGCCATCATCGATGAACAGCACCGGTTCGGCGTGGCGCAACGTCTTGCCCTGCGCGAGAAGCTGGTGGATCCGGCGGCCGGACTGGAGCCGCACCTCCTGATGATGTCGGCCACGCCCATCCCGCGCACGCTGGCGATGACCTTGTTCGCCGACCTCGACGTCAGCACCATCGATGCGTTGCCGCCGGGCCGCACGCCCGTTGTCACCAAGGTCTTCAGCGACGCGCGGCGAGATGAAGTCATTCACATCATCGCGCAGGAGGCGAGCAACGGCCGGCAGGTGTACTGGGTGTGCCCGCTGATCGAGGAATCCGAAACGCTGGACCTGAAGAACGCGACGGAGACACACCAGCAACTGGTGGCCGCACTACCAGGCCAAACCGTCGGCCTGCTGCACGGGCGCATGCCACCGGCAGACAAGGCCGCGGTGATGGCGGAGTTCACCGCCGGACGCCTGCAGGTGCTTGTCAGCACCACAGTGATCGAAGTGGGGGTGGACGTTCCCAATGCTTCGCTGATGGTCATCGAACACGCCGAGCGATTCGGCCTCAGCCAACTGCACCAGCTGCGCGGCCGGGTAGGGCGGGGGTCGGTGGCAAGCGTGTGCGTGCTGCTGTACACCCCACCGCTGTCTGACACCGGCAAGTCGCGCCTGCGGGCCATGGTGGACACGCAAGACGGCTTCGAGATCGCCCGCCGGGACCTCGACATCCGTGGTCCCGGCGAGTTCATGGGCGCGCGGCAATCGGGCGCGCCACTTCTGCGCTTTGCCGACATGGCCCTCGATGAAGGCCTCGTGCGGCAGGCCCGCGCCGCGGCCGAAGTGATGCTCGATCGGCACCCCGAGGCCGCGAGGCAACACGTGGCCCGCTGGCTTGGTGCAAAGTCAGACTATTTGAAAGCTTGAATCGTTAGATTTCAGCTATTCTGTGGCGCATGACACTCACCGAACTGCGCTACATCGTTGCCGTGGCCCGCGAAAAGCATTTCGGTCGGGCCGCCGAGGCCTGCTTCGTCTCCCAGCCCACATTGAGCGTGGCCATCAAGAAACTGGAGGACGAACTCGAGGTCAAGCTCTTCGAGCGCGGCGCCAACGAGATCACCGTGACGCCGCTCGGCGAGGAGATCGTGCGACAGGCCCAGACGGTGATCGAAGGCGCCGCCGGCATCAAGGAAACGGCCAAGCGCGGCAAAGACCCGGTCTCCGGCCCACTGCGACTGGGCGTCATCTACACCATCGGCCCCTACCTGCTGCCCGACCTCGTCAGACAGGCCATCGACCGGGTGCCGCAGATGCCGCTCATGCTGCAGGAAAACTTCACCGCCAAGCTGCTCGACATGCTGCGCACCGGCGAACTCGATTGCGCGATCATGGCCGAACCGTTCCCGGACACAGGCCTTGCAGTGGCCCCGCTGTACGACGAACCGTTCAAGGTGGCCGTGCCCAAGACGCATCCGCTCGCCAAGCGCAAGCAAGTCAGCGCCGAGGAACTCAAGCAAGAGACGATGCTGCTGCTGGGCACCGGCCATTGCTTTCGCGATCATGTGCTCGAGGTGTGCCCCGAATACGCCCGCTTCTCGAGCGATGCCGAGGGCATCCGCAAGAGTTTCGAGGGATCGTCGCTCGAAACCATCAAGTACATGGTGGCCTCCGGCATGGGCGTGACGGTCGTGCCGCAGCTGAGCGTTCCGAAGGACACCCAGCCCCACGTGCGCTACATCGCGTTCACGAACCCCGTCCCCACCCGCCGCGTCGTGCTGGCGTGGCGCCGCACCTTCACGCGCTACGAGGCCATCGCCGCATTGCGCAACGCCATCTACGCTTGCGCATTGGAAGGGGTCGAACGCCTGTCATGACCGCCGATGGCCGAGTGCACCCCTTCGGCCTTATCAAGCATGGTTTCCCTCGTTAGACTGTTTCCAACGCTCCGGAGTCCCCATGGCCAAGAAATCCAAGCCCCTCCAAGAAGCTGTCAAGCCGGCAAGTGCGTCCGGCCCCATCGCCATCCACATCGGCATCAGTGACAAGGACCGCAGCAGCATCGCAGGCGGCCTCAGCAAGTTGCTGGCCGACACCTACACGCTGTACCTGACGACCCACAACTTCCACTGGAACGTCACGGGCCCCATGTTCAACACACTGCACATGATGTTCATGACCCAGTACACGGAGCTGTGGAACGCCGTGGACCCCATTGCCGAACGCATCCGCGCGCTCGGCCACACCGCGCCGGGGTCGTATGCCCAATTCGGCGCACTCGCGTCCATTCCCGACGCCCCTGGCACGCCACCGAAGGCGCTCGAGATGGTGCGTCTGCTGGTGAGTGGCCACGAGGCCGTCGCCCGCACAGCGCGCGGCATCTTCCCGCTGGCCGACCAGGCCAACGACGAACCCACCGCCGACCTGTTGACGCAACGCATCGCGGTCCACGAGCAATCGGCGTGGATGCTGCGCAGCCTGCTGGAAGAGTGAGGGCATCGTGCAGCCGACCCCGGTGCGGGTGGCCATCGTCGTCTTCGACGGGTTCAGCGAGCTCGACACGTTCCTCACGTTCGGCCTGCTGAACCGGCTCAATGCCTCCGGCCTGAAAGCCGAACTGGCAGCGCCTGCGGCCCGGCTCACGTCGATGAACGGCATCACGGTGGACACCCCCCAGCCGCTCGAATTCGCCAACGAGGCCGACGCTGTTGTCTTCCCCGGCGGCCTCTACACCCGCGCCATTGCCGAGAACTCGGCCGTCATCGACCGGCTGGCGCTCGATCCGCTGCGCCAGCTCATCGGAGGCCAGTGCTCCGGCACGCTGCTGCTCGCACGGCTCGGTTTGCTCGCGGACTTTCCCGCAAGCACCGACACGGCGAGCAAACCCTGGATGATCCAGGCCGGCGTGCGCGTGGCAGACGACATCCCGTTCCACGCGCGAGGACCGGTCGCCAGCGCAGGCGGCCCGCTGGCGGCCCACTACCTCTCCACCTGGCTGATGTGGCGTGCAGCCGGTCTTGAACGCACCACCCAGGCATTGAACCAGGCCGCACCGGTGGGGGAACGCCACGAATGGACCGAGCGGCTTCTGTCCGTGGTGCGCCCGTTCATGCCCCAGGATACCGCCTGACGCGTCGGCTGGTCCAAGCTGCACGAGCAACGCGCGAAGTTGCCGAGATTTTCAAGAAGGCAACCCCCGTGGCTTGGAGCAGGGGGGCGTCTTCGATGAACTGCAGACCGGCAAATCAGCCGGGCGGTGCCGGCACGGACCAGCGCTTCGTCACGTCCCCAGCGTTGTTCACGCTCTCCAGCTGCACACCGAAGCCCCACAGCCGTGCCACATGTTTCAGCACCTCCTGCGCACCTTCGTGCAGCGGGCGATCGTTGTGCTGCGTGTGGCGCAAGGTCAACGAGCGATCCCCACGCAAATTGACATTCCACACCTGGATGTTGGGCTCACGGCTACCGAGGTCATACTGGTGCGACAGGGCTTCGCGCACACGGCGGTATCCCTGCTCGTCGTGGATCGCGGACACCTCGAGTTCCGACTCCTTGTCGTCGTCCACGATCGCGAAGAGACGGAACTCACGCATCAGGTTCGGCGAAAGATACTGGCCGATGAAACTCTCGTCCTTGAAGTTGCGCATGGCATGGTCGATGGTCTCCAGCCAGTCCCGCCCGGCGATGTCAGGGAACCAGTGCCGGTCCTCATCCGTGGGGTGCTCGCACATCCGCTTGATGTCCGTGTACATCGCAAAGCCCAGCGCATACGGGTTGATGCCGCTGTAGCCGCGGTCGCCCACCCGAGGCTGGTAGACCACGTTCGTGTGCGACTTCAGCCACTCGATCATGATGCCGTCCGACAGGTACCCGTCGTCGTACATGGTGTTGAGCAGGTGGTGGTGCCAGAACGTCGCCCAGCCCTCGTTCATCACCTGGGTCTGGCGCTGCGGATAGAAGTACTGCGCCACCTTGCGCACGATGCGCACCACCTCGCGCTGCCACGGTTCGAGCAGCGGCGCATTCTTTTCGATGAAGTACAGCAGGTTCTCCTGCGGCTCTTCCGGGAAGCGGCGGCTCTGCGATTCCTCGGCCGCTTTCTCCGCCTTCGGCGGCAGCGTGCGCCACATGTCGTTGACCTGGCGCTGCGCGTAGGCCTCGCGGTCCTTGCGGTCGGCCAGCTCCTGCGCGAGCGACTTGCGGCTCGGGCGGCGATAGCGGTCCACGCCGTGGTTCATCAACGCATGGCAGCTGTCGAGCAGCAATTCCACGGCTTCCAGGCCATGGCGTTCCTCGCAGTCGGCCACATAGTTCTTCGCGTAGACGAGGTAGTCGATGATCGACGACGCATCGGTCCACATGCGGAACAGGTAGTTGCCCTTGAAGAAGCTGTTGTGCCCGTAGGCCGCATGCGCGATCACGAGGGCTTGCATGCCCATCGTGTTCTCCTCCATCAGGTAGCTGATGCAGGGGTTGGAATTGATGACGATCTCATAAGCCAGGCCCATGTGGCCCCGGCGATAGTTCTTTTCGGTGGAGATGAACTCCTTGCCGTAGCTCCAATGCCGGTAGTTCACCGGCATGCCGACCGAGGCATAGGCATCCATCATCTGCTCGGCGGTGATGATCTCGAGCTGGTTCGGGTAGGTATCGAGCCCGAACCGTTCAGCCGTCGCCTTGATGCGGTCGTGGTACCGCTCGATCAATTCGAACGACCAATCGCTCGGTGAAGGCAGCGGTTCAGCCGCCCGGGCCGGCGGCCGGATGTCCGCCGCGCGGGCCGTCCGGCGCAGGGCATCGAGCGCATCGAAGCCCGCGGTGCCGCCTTGCTTCTCGCTCATGCCGCAGCTCCTTCCTTCTTGAACAGATCGCGGAACACCGGGTAGATCTGCGAGGCTTCGGTCACCTTGCGGATCGCGAAAGCCTTCGATTCCGCCGCCAGTGCGCTGTATTCGTCCCACAGGTTCTGCTCTTCCTCGGCCACCTGCACGTAGGCGAAGTAGCGGCACAGCGGCAGGATGCTGTGGGCGAGAAGCTCTCGGCAGCGGCCGCTGTCGTGGTGCCAGTTGTCGCCGTCACTCGCCTGGGCACCGTAGATGTTCCATTCGCTCGTGGGATACCGCGCGCGCGCAATCTCCTCCATCAGCACCAGCGCGCTCGACACCACCGTGCCACCCGTTTCCGTGGAATGGAAGAAGTTCTGTTCATCCACCTCCTGCGCCTGCGTGTGGTGGCGGATGAACACGATGTCGATGCGTTCGTAGTGCCGCGTCAGGAACAGGTAGAGCAGGATGAAAAAGCGCTTGGCCAGATCCTTGCGCGACTCGTCCATCGAGCCGGAGACGTCCATCAGGCAGAACATCACCGCCTTGGCCGTGGGCACAGGCACACGCACGCGGCTGCGGTAACGCAGGTCGATGGGGTCGAGGTAGGGAATGCGGCCGATGCGGGCTCGCAGCACCGCCATGGCGGCCTCCACTTCGGCGATCTCGGCATGGCGGTCGCCCGGGCCCGTCTGCAACGCGATCAGCTCCTCCTCCAGCGCCAGCAGCTGCCGCCGGGCATCGGAGCCGAGGGCGATGCGCCGGCCGATGGCCCCGCGCATCGAGCGCACCACATGCAGATTGTTGGGCGTGCCCTCGCTGCTGTAGCCGGCACGCTGGGTCTTGAATTCGGGCGTTTCGGCCAGGGTGGTGCGGGCCAGGTTGGGCAGGGCCAGGTCGTCGAAAAAGACCTGCATGAACTCTTCCTTGGTGAGGTGGAAGACAAAATCGTCGTCGCCCTCGCCGGAATCGCTTGCCTGGCCACCGCCGCTGCCGCCTTGCCCGCCTTTGGGACGTTCGATGCGGTCGCCGCGCACATAGTCCTGGTTGCCGGGGTGCACCATTTCCCGCTTGCCCCCCTGACCGTGGCCGAACACGGGCTCTGCGATGTCGCGCCGGGGAATGTGAATGTCCTCGCCCTGCGCCATGTCGCGGATGCCGCGTCCGTCAACAGCCCGCTTCACCGCCTCACGGATCTGCTCCTTGTGGCGGCGGAGAAAACGCTCACGGTTGCCGATCGACTTGTTCTTGCCCGCGAGTCGACGATCGATGATCTGCTGAAACATGCGACTCCTTCAACTGTCTCGCCGGGCCGGCGCGCCTTCCGGAGAATGCGCGCCGGCCGAAGGGCATCACGAACTCTTGCGCACGCGCAGGTACCACTCGCAGAGCAGGCGCACCTGCTTCGGCGTGTAGCCCTTGGCCACCATGCGGGTGACGAAGTCCTCGTGCTTCTTGGCTTCGTCGGCGCTCGCCTTGGCATTGAAGCTGATCACCGGCAGCAATTCCTCCGTGTTCGAGAACATCTTCTTCTCGATCACCGTGCGCAGCTTCTCGTAGCTCGTCCACACCGGGTTGTTGCCGGCGTTGTTGGCGCGGGCCCGCAGCACGAAGTTGACGATCTCGTTGCGGAAATCCTTCGGGTTCGCGATGCCGGCGGGCTTCTCGATCTTTTCGAGTTCCGCGTTCAGCGAAGCGCGGTCGAACACTTCACCGGTGTCCGTGTCACGGTATTCGTGGTCCTGGATCCAGTAGTCCGCATACGTGACATAACGGTCGAAGATGTTCTGGCCGTACTCGCTGTAGCTCTCGAGGTACGCCGTCTGGATTTCCTTGCCGATGAACTCGGCGTAACGCACCGCAAGGTGCTCCTTGATGAAGGCGAGGTACCGCTGCTCGGTGTCGGCAGGGAACTGCTCGCGTTCGATCTGCTGTTCGAGCACGTACATCAGGTGCACCGGGTTGGCGGCCACCTCCGTGCTGTCGAAGTTGAAGACCTTGCTGAGGATCTTGAACGCAAAGCGGGTGGAAATGCCGCTCATGCCTTCATCCACCCCCGCGTAGTCGCGGTACTCCTGGAAGCTCTTCGCGCGCGGGTCCGTGTCCTTCAGGTTCTCACCGTCGTACACGAGCATCTTGGAGTACAGGCTCGAGTTCTCCGGCTCCTTCAGCCGGGTCAGCACGGCGAACTGGCTCATCATCTTCAGCGTGCCCGGAGCGCAGGTGGCTTGAGAGAGCGACGAGCCGCGCAGCAGCTTCTCGTAGATCTTGACCTCCTCGCTCACGCGCAGGCAGTACGGCACCTTGACGATGTAGATGCGGTCGAGGAAAGCCTCGTTGTTCTTGTTGTTGCGGAAGGACTTCCACTCGCTCTCGTTGCTGTGCGCAAGCACGATGCCGTCGAACGGAATGGCGCCAAACCCTTCGGTGCCCTTGTAGTTGCCTTCCTGCGTGGCGGTCAGCAGCGGGTGCAGCACCTTGATGGGCGCCTTGAACATTTCAACGAACTCGAGCAGCCCCTGGTTCGCCAGGCACAGGCCGCCCGAGTAGCTGTAGGCATCGGGGTCGTCCTGCGCGTAGGTCTCGAGCTTGCGGATGTCGACCTTGCCCACGAGGGAGCTGATGTCCTGGTTGTTCTCGTCACCCGGCTCCGTCTTCGCGATACCCACCTGCTTCAGGACGGAGGGGTAGCGCTTGACCACTCGGAACTTGCGGATGTCGCCCCCGAAGTCCTCGAGGCGCTTGACAGCCCAGGGCGACAGCACCCGGTTCAAATAGCGGCGCGGAATGCCATATTCCTTTTCGAGGATGGCGCCATCCTCGACCGGATCGAACAAGCCGAGCGGCGTTTCGTTCACCGGGGAGCCCTTGATCGCGTAGAAGGGCACCTCCTGCATCAAGGTCTTCAGGCGTTCGGCGATGGACGACTTGCCGCCCCCCACCGGGCCCAGCAGATACAGGATCTGCTTCTTTTCCTCGAGGCCTTGCGCCGCGTGGCGGAAGTACGAGACGACCTGTTCGATCGCGTCTTCCATGCCGTAAAACTCGGCAAACGCCGGGTACACCTTGATCACCTTGTTGGCGAACAGGCGCGACAGGCGCTGGTCGTTGCGTGTGTCGATGGTCTGCGGCTCACCGATCGCCTTGAGCATGCGCTCGGCTGCGGTGGCGTAGGCCACGGGATTGCGCTTGCACTCGGCGAGGTACTCTTCGAGAGAGAGTTCCTCCTCCCGTGTGCGTTCAAAACGGGCGGCGAAATGGCTGATCACATCCATGCTGACCTCCTGGAATCAAGGCAACGTGCGGAGGGGCCCACCTCTGCACCGTTGGGGGAAGTTCTGATGAAACCCGTTGCAGGACTTCATCAGAGCTTTCCTTGGGGGTGTCAGCTCACTGCGTGACTGCTTTGTACCAAGTTCTGCCAAGCTTCGGTGATTGCGCGAACCATCATGCCCGGAGAAGCCGGGATTTTGCATAACTGTTCACGGCTTAGCTTATTCCAATGCCCTCCATGACGGCCGCTTTTCGCGGGCTCATTTTGAGTGTGCCCGTAGGTTCAGTTCGTGGCAGCCTTCATTCGAGTGAGCCCGGGGTCCCGGGCGAGTTCCCTCGGTGATTGCGCTGTCAACGCACGGTTCCACCTTAGCAGATGTCATTCCTGCTGGAGACCGAGTTTCTGCAACAAGCCGTTGAGCTCGTCGAGCGAGCCGAACTGGATGGCGATTTCGCCTTGCTCGCCCCGCTTGGTGCGCTTCTTCACACGGATATCCACCTGGGCGGTGAGCGTGTCGGAGAGCTCCTCCTCGATGCGGGCGATGTCGCGGGGCTTTTCCTTGGCCACCCGGATCAGCGGTTGCTGGCGGCCACTCGCGGTACGGGTCACCAGCTTTTCCGCCTCACGGACGCTCATTTTCTTCGCGACGATCTCGGCCGCGCTGAGGATCTGCTGGGCGCCATCCAGTGGCAACAGGGCACGCGCATGCCCCATGTCGATGTCGCCGGCCATGAGCATCTCTTGCACGGGTTCGGCAAGATGGAGCAGGCGCAGCAGATTGCTTGCGGCGCTGCGGGAGCGGCCCACGGCCTGAGCCGCCTGTTCGTGCGTGAGCTTGAATTCGTTGACGAGGCGCGCAATGCCCTGAGCCTCTTCGAGCGGGTTCAGGTCCTCGCGCTGTATGTTTTCGATCAGCGCCATGGCGGCCGCCGCTTCGTCGGGCACCTCGCGCACCAGCACGGGCACCTCGTCCAGGCCGGCCAGCTTGGCAGCGCGAGACCGCCGCTCCCCGGCGATGATCTCGAACCGGTTCGGACCCACCGGCCGCACCAGAATGGGCTGCATGATGCCCTGCGCACGGATGCTTTCGGCCAACTCGTAGAGGGAGCCTTCGTCCATGCGGGTGCGCGGCTGGTACTTGCCGGGCTGCAGTTGGGCAAGCTTGAGCGTGCGGGGCGTGCCGTCGTCGGCCTGGACCGGAACGTCGCTGACTTTGGGGCCGAGCAGAGCTTCGAGGCCGAGGCCGAGGCCTTTGGGTTTCTTGGTCACCATGGCGGCATTTTCACTGATCCCTCAACCCGCACCAGCGAACTGCGCCAGCAATTGCCGGCCTTCGGGCCAGTCGCCCAGGCCAGAGTCGCCATTGAGGTGTCCCCGGGCTCCCGCGGCCACCGCCGAGGCGCCCCACGCCGCCGCCATGGCCGTCGACCGCGCCGAGGTGCAATACGGGTCGTCATCGCTCCAGACGACCTTGGCCGCAAAGGGCAGGGCCCGCCGCACGCTGCTGCGCCAAGGCGCAAGCTGTGGAGGCAGGTCGTCACGATCGAGGTCGGGCGGGGCGACGAGCAAGGCCCCGGTCACACGCGCTGCATGCCTCGAATGCCCGGCCCATGCGCTCACCAGGTGGCATCCGAGGCTGTGCGCGACGAGGACGGCAGGGCGCGGGTCGGCCAACACAGCTTGCTCGAGCTGGGCGAGCCAGTCGCCCCGCTTGGGCCACAGCCAGTCGTCCTGTTCGACGCGCGTATCGCCATGCAGCAGCTCCCATCGGGTCTGCCAGTGGTCCGGGCCGGAGTTCTGCCAGCCGGGCAGCAAAAGCACTCGGGGAACAAACTTCCGAGCAGCCAGGTCAACTTCGATCATCGGTGTGCCTTATCCTTCACGACTCAATGAAACAAGGGAATCGACCATGAAGTATCGGGTGTTTGTCGACGGGCAAGAAGGCACCACCGGCCTGCGCATCCATGAATACCTGGCACAACGTCAGGACATCGAGGTGCTTCGCATCGATCCGGACCGCCGAAAGGACCCCGCCGAGCGCGCGCGCCTGCTCAACGCAGCCGACGTGGCCTTCCTGTGCCTGCCCGACGCCGCCTCGCGCGAGGCGGTCACGCTGATCACCAACCCCAACACCTGCGTCATCGACGCGAGCACCGCGTTCCGCACCGCCCCCGGCTGGGCGTTCGGCCTCCCGGAGCTCGCCCCCAGCCAACGTGAGCTGATCCGCACAAGCAAGCGCATCGCGAACCCCGGGTGCCATGCGACGGCGTTCATCCTGCTGCTGCGTCCGCTGATCGACGCCGGCCTGGTGGCGGCCACGTCCGCCATCAGTGCCACGTCGCTCACCGGGTATTCCGGCGGCGGCAAGAAGATGATCGAGCAGTACGCAGCCGGCGGCGACCCGAAACTCGATGCACCCCGCCCGTACGCCCTGGGCCTGGCTCACAAGCACATTCCTGAAATGATGGCCCACACCGGGTTGAGCGCCGCGCCGGTGTTCGTTCCCGTCGTGGGACCGTTCCTCAAGGGATTGGCTGTGAGTGTGCCCTTGCACCTGTCGCAATTGCCTGCCGGCACCACGGCCGAGACTGTGCAAGAGGCCTTCGCCAAGCGCTACGCCGGCGAGCGCTTCATCCGCGTGCTGCCGGTGCGCGACCCGGACACGCTCGCCGACGGCTTCCTTGACGTGCAAGCGAACAACGATACGAACCGGGTCGACATCCTCGTGTTCGGCAACGACACGCAGCTGCTGCTGGTGGCTCGCCTCGACAACCTGGGCAAGGGCGCCAGCGGTGCCGCGGTGCAGGCGATGAACGTGCACCTCGGCGTGGACGAAGGCCTGGGGCTCTGATGCCCCGCCGGTGCCGCCGGGCCGGGATGGTCAGGCGGGCACCGCCGGTGCGGTCGGGGCCGCCACCCGATCGACCATCTCGCGCGCGAAATCGATGAATGCGTGCGCGCCCTTCGAGCCCGGATCGAAGACGACACCGGGCAAGCCGTAGCTCGGTGCCTCGGCCAAGCGAACGTTCCGCGGGATCACCGTGTTGAACACCTTGTCGCCGAAGTGGGACTTCAACTGCTCACTGACCTGCTGTTGCAATGTGATGCGCGGGTCGAACATCACCCGCAACAGGCCGATCAGCTCCAGGCTCGGGTTCAGGTTGGCATGCACCTGCCTGACCGTGTTGACCAGGTCGCTCAACCCTTCGAGCGCGAAGTACTCGCACTGCATCGGCACCAGCACGCCATGGGCGCAGCACAACCCGTTCAAGGTCAGCAGGCTCAATGATGGTGGGCAGTCGATCAAGACGAAATCGTAGGCGTCACCGACGGCTTCAATGGCCGACTTGAGGCGGCGCTCCCGACGGTCAAGCCCGACAAGATCAACCTCGGCACCCGCCAACTCCCGGTTCGCACCGAGCACGTCGTAACCCACCTTTTCGCTGAATTGCTTGGCCTCGGCGATCGACGCACTCTCCAGAAGAACGTCGTACACGGTCAGCGGCAGAGCACGCTTGTCGATGCCGGACCCCATCGTGGCATTGCCTTGAGGGTCCAAGTCGATGACCAATGCACGCTGGCCGATCCGGGCAAGGCCCGCAGCCAGGTTCACCGTGGTGGTCGTCTTGCCGACCCCGCCTTTTTGGTTCGCGACACAGAAGATGCGGCTCATGGGAAGTTCCAGGATCGGAGGGTAGGGGGTTTCAGCGAGCGCCAGACACGAAGGACGCAGGTGCGGAAGCATGCCTCATCCAGACCAAACAGCGCTCTGCATCCAGACCAGGCACATTCAATTGTTCCACGTGAAACACATCGATGGACGGTGGAAGTTCGGCCTCTTCGGTCAGCGGACGTTTGCCTTTCATCGCCATCCATACCGAATCGGGCCCCAGGTGCTTGCCAGTCAGTGAGGTGAAGTCCGAAAGTGAGGCGAAGGCGCGTGATGTCACCACGTCGACCGGAGCGATCTCCAACGACTCGACCCGGGCATGCTGGGCAGACAGATTCCTCAGTTTCAACTCTCCGGCCACCTGCTGGATGAAGCTCGCCTTTTTGCCAACGGTGTCCACGCAAGTCACCGTCAGCTGGGGCAGGGCAATCGCAAGCACGACGCCGGGTAAACCAGCACCGCTGCCAACGTCTAAGACCCGGGCGGGGCGATCACCAAGGTGCCGGGTCAAAGGCGACACCACGGCCAAGCTGTCGAGCAAGTGCATCGTCAACATTTCGGCCGGGTCGCGCACCGCGGTCAGGTTGTAGACCTTGTTCCATTTGGCGATCAGCGAGAGGTAGGCCAGCAGGGAAGATTGCTGCGATGCATCCAGGGCCAGCCCCAATGCATCGAGCCCGGCTCCCAACGCGTGCGGCTCAGGCGACTGCATCGTCGGGCGACCGGTTGATGTCATTGGCGGCAAAGCCTTGAAAGCGCCCCTTCTTCAGGTGAATCAAGAGCAGGGAGATGGCGGCAGGGGTGATGCCGGAAATGCGGGAGGCTTGCCCCAAGGTCTCGGGTCGCTGGGCCGCAAGCTTCTGCCGCGCCTCGAAACTCAAGGCAGTGACCTTGCTGTAGTCCAGGTCCGAGGGCAAGCGAAGGTGCTCGTAGTTCGCGGCGCGTTGCACATCCTCGTTCTGCTTGTTGATGTACCCCGCATATTTGATGCTGATCTCGACCTGCTCGATCACCGTCGCAGCGAGTTCGTCGCCAAGCTCTGCTTGCAGTGTTTCACGTGAAACACCGGCAGCAGGTCGGGCGATGGCTGCGATCTTTTCCAGCGTTCGAAAATCAACGTTTGGCCGTCGCAGCAGGTCGGCCAGGCTGTATTCGTGTTCGAGGGCTTTGCCGAGCAAGGTTTCTGCGTCGGAGACCGGCAGGGTGCTGGGCTGCACCCACGTCGACTTCAATCGCTCTGTTTCACGTGAAACAGCATCCCGCTTCCGGTTGAACGCGTCCCAGCGGGCATCGTCCACCAAACCCAGCGTGCGCCCGATGTCGGTCAGGCGGAAGTCCGCGTTGTCCTCCCGCAGCTGCAGGCGGAACTCGGCACGGCTGGTGAACATGCGGTACGGCTCGGTGACGCCCTTGGTGATCAGGTCGTCGACCAACACGCCCAGGTAGGCCTGATCTCGGCCTGGTGTCCAAGCCGATTTGCCTTGCACCTGCAGTGCAGCGTTGAGGCCAGCAAACAGGCCCTGGGCCGCAGCCTCCTCGTATCCGGTGGTGCCGTTGATCTGGCCAGCGAAGAACAGGCCGCCGATGGATTTGGTCTCGAACGTGGCTTTCAGCGCCCGGGGGTCGAAGTAGTCGTACTCGATGGCGTAGCCGGGGCGGAGGATGTGGGCGTTTTCCAATCCCTGCATCGAACGGACCGCACGCAGCTGCACATCGAAGGGCAGGCTCGTGCTGATGCCGTTGGGATAGAACTCGTGCGTGGTCAGGCCTTCGGGCTCGAGGAAGATCTGGTGCGAATTCTTGTCTGCAAACCGGTTGATCTTGTCTTCGATGCTTGGGCAGTAGCGCGGGCCGACGCCACCGATGATGCCGGTGAACATCGGGCTGCGGTCGAAGCCGGAGCGGATGATGTCGTGCGTCTGCTCATTGGTGTGCGTGATCCAGCAGGGCACTTGGGTGGGGTGCATCGCGGTGTCCCCCATGAAGCTGAAGACGGGGATGGGGTCCAGGTCTCCCGGTTGCTCGGTCAGGCGACTGAAATCGATGGAACGGCCGTCGATGCGCGGCGGCGTCCCGGTTTTCAACCGCCCCTGGGGCAGCTTCAGTTCCTTCAGGCGGGCCGACAACGAGAGGGCGGGGGGATCGCCCGCGCGGCCACCCGCATGGTTCTCGAGCCCGACGTGGATCTTGCCGTCGAGGAAGGTGCCAGCCGTCAGCACGACTGCACGGGCACGGAAGCGAATACCCACCTGAGTGACGGCGCCCACGACGCGGTCGCCCTCGACCATCAGGTCGTCGACCGCTTGCTGGAAAAGCATCAGGTTCGGTTGATTCTCCAGCCGCCGGCGAATCGCCGCCTTGTAGAGGATGCGATCGGCCTGCGCACGGGTGGCTCGGACGGCCGGCCCCTTGGAGCTGTTGAGAACGCGGAACTGGATGCCGGATTCATCGGTGGCCAGCGCCATCGCGCCGCCCAAGGCGTCGACCTCCTTCACGAGGTGGCCTTTGCCGATGCCGCCGATGGAAGGATTGCAACTCATCTGACCAAGCGTTTCGATGTTGTGGCTCAGCAGCAGCGTGCGGCAACCCATGCGCGCAGCCGCCAGGGCGGCTTCAGTGCCGGCATGGCCTCCGCCGACGACGAGCACGTCGAACTCGTGGGGATACAACATCAGGAACTCCGGGGGAAAAAGAGGGGCCGCGGCTGCGCCGTATCACGGGAGCGGGCAAGGCGTGAATTTTAGGCCGTGGGCCTCGGGCCGTCACGGACTGGAAGGCCGCAACCGCCCGGAACGTGGTGTGGGCAGCGAATAATGTCGGAATGTCCGACCCCAACACCGCTCACGCTTGCCGCCCGGACTGCGGTGCCTGCTGCATCGCGCCGTCCATCTCCTCGCCGATCCCTGGCATGCCGATGATCGATGGCATCAGCAAACCGGCCGGAGTGCGGTGTGTGCAGCTGACCGACGACCTTCGCTGCAAGCTCTTCGGGCATCCGGACCGGCCTGATGTGTGTTCATCGTTGAAGCCGGACGCGGACATGTGCGGGGATT
>Ga0207649_10000447_pt1 | contig 29709 bp, 33 predicted proteins | sample KBSC43metaG_FD_184317 | JGI IMG/M metagenome (GOLD analysis project Ga0207649, IMG submission 184317) | Corn rhizosphere microbial communities from Kellogg Biological Station, Michigan, USA - KBS C4-3 metaG (SPAdes) (version 2) | ecosystem: Host-associated > Plants > Roots > Rhizosphere > Soil ... | reverse complement strand
TTGTTGAAACCGAGCCGGTTGATTACGGCCTGATGCGCGGGCAGCCGCCACATGCGCGGTTTCGGGTTGCCCGCCTGCGGTCGCGGTGTCGTCGTGCCGACTTCGATAAAGCCGAAGCCGAGCGCGGCGAGTGCGTCGATGTGCGCACCGTTCTTGTCGAGTCCCGCGGCAAGGCCGACCGGATTGAGGAAGTTCAAACCGAATACCCGGGTCGGCAGGGCCGCCGGTTTGGATGCAAGCAGCGGATTCAGGCCGGTGCGATAGGCGGCTTCGATCCCGAGAAGTCCGATATCGTGCGCGCGCTCGGCGTCGAGACAGAACAGGAACGGCTTGGCCAGCGAGTACACGCTATGGCCTGGGCAGCTTGGCCGGACCACCACTGCGCCTACCGGCGATCTCGACCATCGTTTCGATGCGCACCATGCGGCGATCGAGGTCGGTCACGAGTTTCGACAGGTCATCGACATTGTGCGACAGCCGTTCGAGGTCGCCCTGCATGCGCAGGACTTCCTTGAGCGCGGCGATGGCGTCGGCTACGGCGCCCATGAACCTAGCGCGCCCGGTAACGCGCGGTGGATTCCGCGCGCCGGGCAGGTCGCGGCGAGCCGCCGCGCACCGTGGCAACGGCGCGTTCGACCGAGGCATTGGCATCGCGCAAGCTCTTGCGCATCGAGGGGATTGCCGCGCGCAATTCGGCGGTAAGCGCCGCCAGTTCGCGGGTTTCCTCGATCGAACTCGCACCGAACGCGTGCACAGCCTGGCGCACGAGTTCGCTCGTGGTGACGCCGCGGTCCTCGGCGAGTTTGCGCAATTCGCGCTTGTCGTCGGGGGAGATGAGCAGTGTGACGCGTTCCGTTTTCATGGCGCACTCCACCATGGGACATGCACATGCTAACAACATGTGCATGTCGGCTCAAGCGGTGCTCAGTGCAAGTGCGTCGCGAACCAGGCCAAGCCGCCGAAGAACGTGAAGAACAGGAATACCACGAGCGCGAACAGCGCCAGGTGCGCGTAACCGAGGATGAGCCCCGCGACCGCCATGCCGTCACCTTCGACCGTGCCGGGCGGCGCGCGACGGATTTCGCCGCGCGCGACGTGGCCGCAGATCACCGCCACGATCGCGCCGAAGAACGGGACAGCGACCCAGCAGATGATGCCGAACACGAGGCTGACGATCGCCGGAATATTGGTGGAGCGAACGGGAGTGTTCATGTCAGAACTCGAACTTGATGCCTTGCGCAAGGGGCAGGGAGTCGGAGTAGTTCACCGTATTGGTCTGCCGGCGCATGTACGCTTTCCAGGCATCGGAGCCCGATTCGCGGCCGCCACCGGTTTCCTTTTCGCCGCCGAACGCGCCGCCGATTTCCGCGCCCGACGTGCCGATGTTGACATTGGCGATTCCGCAATCGGAGCCGGAAGCGGAAAGGTACTGCTCGGCCGCCTTGAGGTTCTGCGTGAAGATCGACGAGGAAAGACCCTGCGGTACGCCATTCTGCATCGCCACGGCTTCGTCGAGTGTTTTGAACGGCATCACGTACAGGATCGGCGCAAACGTTTCCGTCTGCACCACTTCGTCGGAATTCTTGACGCCGGTGACGATCGTCGGCAGCACGAAATTGCCGGGGCGGTCGAGTTTCTTGCCGCCAGTGACGATTGTGCCGCCGGCTGCCTTGGCCTTTTCGACGGCCCCGAGATAGCGCTGCACCGCATCGGCGCTGTTGAGCGGACCCATCAACGTCGTCGGTTGCGTCGGATCGCCGATCTTCTTTTCGACCTGCGTGTACGCTGCGCGCAACTTGCCGAGCACGTCGTCGTAGATCTTCTCGTGCACGATCAGGCGGCGTGTCGTCGTGCAGCGCTGGCCGGCCGTGCCGACGGCGCCGAACACGATCGCGGGAATCGCAAGTTTCAGGTCTGCGCTCTCGTCGACGATGATGGCATTGTTGCCACCGAGCTCGAGCAGGCTGCGGCCCATGCGCTTGGCGATGCGCTCGCCGACGCTGCGACCGACCGCGGTCGAGCCCGTGAAGCTGATCAGCGGCACGCGATGGTCGTCGACGAACTTCGAAGCGAGTTCGCTGCCGGCATCGTTGAACAGGAAGAAAATATCCGGGAAACCCGCAGCCTTGAGCGCTTCATTGCAGATGCGCAGCGAAGCAATCGCCGACAGCGGCGTCTTCGGCGAGGGTTTCCAGATCGAGATGTCGCCACAGACCGCGGCGATGAACGCGTTCCACGCCCACACGGCAACCGGGAAATTGAACGCGCTGATGATGCCGACCAGGCCGAGCGGATGCCATTGCTCGCCCATGCGGTGGCCCGGACGCTCGGAATGCATCGCGTTGCCGTACAGCATGCGCGACTGGCCGACGGCAAAATCGGCGATGTCGATCATTTCCTGCACTTCGCCGTCGCCCTCGGGCTTGATCTTGCCCATTTCCAGCGCGACCAGGCTCCCAAGCGCATCCTTGTGCTTGCGCAATGCTTCGCCGCAAATGCGGATCGCTTCGCCGCGCTTCGGCGCCGGTACGGTGCGCCAGGTCTTGAACGCGTCCTGCGCGCGCGTGACGATGTTTTCATAATCCGCGGCGGAGCTTGCCTGCACGCGGCCGATCACTTCGAGAGTGCTCGGGTTGACGACTTCGATCGTACCGGCGTTGTCGGTCTTGGACCATTCGCCATTGCCGAGATACGTGCCGGATTCGACGTCGGCGAGGCCGAGCGCCTTGAGGATCTGCTGCGACATGGAAAACTCCGAAAGATGGAAATCGGGTGCGCCAGACGGCGCGAAGGGCGCGTATTGTACCAGCAGGTGGCGACCCCGGCCCGATTCGAACGGGCGACCTCGCCCTTAGGAGGGGCGCGCTCTATCCAGCTGAGCTACGGGGCCGGAAAAGGCGGCGGTATTTTCGCACGAACGTCCGCGGCCGTGTCGATTCCGGCTCTGGCGGTTTGCCGCGTCCTGTGCCAGATTGCGCAGCCGAAACAGTCATTGGAGGTCCCATGCAGATTTCGATGTACGAAGCGCTGATCCCGGTCGCCAGCCGCATGCTTAACAGTCTGTCCAAGATTCTCGACAAAGGTGCGGCATTCGCGGAAGCCAAGAAGATCGAGCAAAGCGTATTGACCGGCGCGCGTCTTGCGCCCGACATGTTTCCGTTGACGCGCCAGGTGCAGATCGCCTGCGACATGGTCAAGGGCGGCGCGGCACGCCTGGGCGGAGTGGAATTGCCGAAGCACGAAGATACCGAGACGACGTTCGCCGAACTGAAAGCCCGCATTGCCAAGGTGCAGAGCTTCATCGACAGCGTACCTGCGGCGAACTTCGCCGGCAGCGAGGATCGGGCGATCACGTTGAACATGCGCCGCGGCGACCTGCACTTCAATGGCCTGGATTACCTGCGCCATTTCGTGATGCCGAACTTCTATTTCCACGTCACGACCGTGTACGCGATCTTGCGCCACAACGGCGTGGAACTCGGCAAGGACGACTTCCTCGGCGCCTAAGGAAACTCTGCTTCCTCAGGGGTTCTTCAGGCCGCTTTCTTCTTCGCCAGCATCAACCAGGTGTCGACGACGGTGTCGGGATTCAGCGACACCGACTCGATGCCTTGCTGCATGAGCCATTCGGCGAGATCGGGGTGGTCCGACGGCCCCTGGCCGCAGATGCCGATGTACTTGCCTTTTGATTTGGCCGTCTGAATGGCCATGCTCAGCAGCTTCTTCACGGCCGGATCGCGTTCGTCGAACAGGCTGGCGACGATGGCCGAGTCGCGGTCGAGACCGAGCGTAAGCTGGGTCAGGTCGTTCGAGCCGATCGAGAAGCCATCGAAGATGTCGAGGAATTCGTCGGCGAGCAGCGCGTTGGACGGCACTTCGCACATCATGATGACTTTCAGGTCGTTCTCGCCGCGCTTGAGTCCGTTTTGCGCGAGCACGTCGATCACCTTGCGGCCTTCGTCGAGCGTGCGCACGAACGGGATCATGACCCAGGCGTTGGTCAGGCCCATTTCCTCGCGCACTTTTTTCATCGCCCGGCATTCGAGCGCGAACGCATCCTTGAAGCTCGGGTCGACGTAACGGCTGGCGCCGCGGAAGCCGATCATCGGGTTTTCCTCGTGCGGCTCGTATTTCGAACCGCCGATCAGGTTCGCGTATTCGTTCGATTTGAAATCCGACAGGCGCACGATCACCGGATTCGGCGCGAATGCCGCGGTGATCGTGGCGATGCCTTCGGCGAGGCGGTTGACGTAGAACTCGACCGGATCTTCGCCGCCGATGCGTTCGTCGATCTTCTTTTTTGTATCGGCGTCCTGTTTGGCGTATTCGAGCAGCGCCTTCGGATGCAGGCCGATGTGGCTCGCGATGATCATTTCCAGGCGCGCGAGACCGACGCCGGCGTTCGGCAGCATCGCAAAATCGAACGCGCGCTCGGGGTTGGCGACGTTCATCATGATCTTGAGCGGCGCCGGCGGCATTTGCGCCAGATCCGCCGTGACCTTGTCGAACGCGAGCTTGCCTTCGTAGATGAAACCGGTATCGCCCTCGGCGCAGGAAATCGTGACCTGCGCGCCGTCGGGAATCGAAGTGAGCGCGTCGCCGGTGCCGACCACGGCCGGCACGCCGAGCTCGCGCGCGATGATCGCGGCATGGCAGGTGCGGCCGCCGCGATTGGTGACGATCGCTGCGGCACGCTTCATCACCGGCTCCCAGTCCGGATCGGTCATGTCGGCAACGAGCACGTCGCCCGCCTGCACGCGGCTCATGTCCTTGAGCGATCGAATCACGCGCGCCGTGCCGGCGCCGATCTTCTGGCCGATTGCCCGGCCTTGCGCAAGAATTTTGCCGCGCGCCTTGAGCTGGAAGCGTTCGATCTGCGTTGCGCGGCCGCGCGACTTCACGGTCTCCGGACGCGCCTGCACGATGTATATTTTTCCAGTATTGCCGTCCTTGGCCCATTCGATGTCCATCGGCCGGCCGTAATGCTGTTCGATCACGAGCGCCTGCTTGGACAGCTCGTGCACGTCGGCGTCGCTGATGCAGAATTTTTCGCGCAGCGCGGCGGGCGTTTCCTCGACGCGCACGCGCTCGCCAGGCTTGTCCGAGTACACCATGCGCTGCTGTTTGGCGCCGCGCTGGCGACGCAGGATCGCCGGCTTGCCGGCTTGGAGCGTCGGTTTGTAGACGTAGAATTCGTCCGGGTTGACCGCACCCTGCACGACCATCTCGCCAAGGCCGTAACTGGCGGTGACAAATACCGCATTGCGGAAGCCGGACTCGGTGTCGAGCGTGAACAGAACGCCCGAGGCGCCGACGTCCGAGCGCACCATCAACTGCACGCCGGCCGAGAGAAACACGTTCTCGTGCGCGAAGCCATGGTGCACGCGGTAGGCGATCGCGCGGTCGTTGTACAACGAGGCGAAGACTTCCTTGACCTTGTGGATCACGTCATCGGCGCCGCACACGTTGAGGAACGTCTCCTGCTGGCCGGCGAAGGACGCGTCCGGCAAGTCTTCGGCGGTCGCGGAAGAGCGCACCGCGACCGCGATGTTCTGCGCACCGGCGTCCTTGCACAGCTTGGCGTACGCGGCGCGCACGGCGCCGTCGAATTCGGCAATCAGTGGCGTATCGATGACGGATTGTCGAATTTCGGCGCCGGCACGCGTGAGCGCGTCGACGTCGTCGACGTCGAGCGTCGCGAGCTGCTTCTGGATGCGATCGGCAAGTCCGCTTTGCGCGATGAACTGCTGGAACGCCGACGCGGTCGTCGCGAAACCTCCCGGCACCGACACGCCAAGCTTGCTCAGATTGCCGATCATCTCGCCGAGCGAAGAGTTCTTGCCGCCGACCTTGCCGAGGTCGGACAGGCGCAGTTGATCCAGCCAAAGCACCATTTCGCTCAAAGGAATCTCCAGAAATACCGGATTCCGGCCGGATTGGCCCGGGAAAGTCGCCAATTTTCGGGCTTTAGTGCTGACAAGACAAGGTCGAAGTTTCCGCCCACACAATGCGTTCAATGGCATGGCGTGCGGAAACCGAGTGAGGCAGGATGCCGACCGGGGTGAGCCACAAGGACGTGTTGCTCCCCGTATCCCGTACACTGCCGCCATGCGCAGAACCATCTTCTACGTCTCCGACGGCACCGGCATTACCGCCGAGACGATCGGGCACTCGGTATTGACCCAATTCGACGGTACAGATTTCGACACCTTCCGCATTCCATTCGTCGATAACGAGGAAAAGGCGCACGGCGCCGCGGCGCGTATCCGCAACTCCTACGCGACGACCGGCATGCGACCGATTGTCGTCAACACGGTGGTTGATCCGATGCTCACCGAGGTGCTCGCGACGAGCGGCGGGCTGATGATCGACGTGTTCGCGCCCTTCATTGGTCCGCTCGAAGCCGAGCTTGGCACGAAGCGCTCGCCGCGAGTCGGCAAAGCGCACGGGCTGACCGATTTTGCCGAGTACGAAGCGCGCATCAATGCGACGAATTACGCGTTGACGCATGACGACGGCATCGACGTGAACTACGCCGATTCGGAAGTGATCCTCGTTGGTGTATCGCGCGTCGGCAAGACGCCGACGTGCCTGTACATGGCGCTGCATTACGGTGTGAAGGCCGCGAACTATCCGCTGACCGAAGACGATCTGGACAAGCTCGAATTACCCAACCGCCTGACGCCGTTTCGTCAGCGTTTGTACGGATTGACGATAGATCCGCTACGCCTCGCGCAGGTGCGCGAAGCGCGCAAGCCCGGCAGCCGCTACGCGAAAGTCGAACAGTGCCGGCACGAACTCGCTCAGGCCGACAAGATTTTCCGCCGCGAGAACATTCCGGTGCAGAACACGACGCATACTTCGATCGAGGAGATCGCCAGCAAGATCCTCGCGCAGAAGGGTATCGAGAAACACATGTTCTAGTGCACGGTCGCCGCGCCGGCGCTTCCGAACGGCGGCTTGGCGATCCAGATGATCGGGATCATCAGGAAAAAAAGCGCCGCGCAAAGCAGGAACACGTCATTGACCGCGAGCGTGAGCGCTTCGCGTTGCACCAGGCTTTCGACCAGCGACCACGCGCGCGGCGTCGAAGCGCCCAGTGCGTGCAGTTGCTGCAGATAATCGGTCGCCGCCGAATTGGCCGTGTTCATGCGTTCGGCGAGCACCGCGTGATGGAAATCGCCGCGGTGTTGCCATAGCGTCACCGTCACGGCGGTGGAGAAACTGGCGGAAATCGTACGGCAGAAATTCGAGATACCGGCGGCCGAGGCGATCTGTTCTGGCTTCAACCCGGACAGGATGATCTGGTTGATCGGTACGAAGAAGCAGGCGATGCCTGCGCCCATCAAAAAGCGCGGCCATACGAGTTGGCTGAACTCGGCGTTGCTCGGGAATCGCGCAAACCATAGCGCGCAGCAGCCGAAGATCACGAACGCGGCCGAGGACACCGTGCGCAGTTCCAGGCGTTGGATGTTGCGCCCGATCAGCGGCGAAAGCAGGAAGGCGAGGATGCCCACCGGTGCGGTCGCGAGCCCGGCCCATGTCGCCGTGTAGTTGAGATCGATTTGCAGCCACAGCGGGAACGCGACGTTGATGGCGAAGAACGCGATCATGCCCATCGACAGCGCGAGCACGCCGATCGAAAAATTGCGTCGGGCGAACAGGTGCAGTTCGACCACCGGATGCTTGTCGGTGAGCTCCCAGGCGACGAAGAACACGAGTCCAATTGCCGCGGTGACCGCGAGCGCGACGACCAGCGGTGAGGAGAACCAGTCCATGTCGTTGCCGTTGTCGAGCATGAATTGCAGACAGCCGACGCCGATGACGAGCAGCCCAAGCCCGACTGCATCGATCGGTGCATGCACGATCTTCGATTCGCGATTGCGCAGCAGCGTCCAGGTCACGAATGCGGCGAGCAAGCCGACCGGCACGTTGATGTAGAAGATCCACGGCCAAGAATAGTTGTCGGTGAGCCAGCCGCCGAGGATCGGTCCGAAAATCGGCGCGATCACGACCGTCATCGCCCACAGCGCGAGCGCCAATCCTTTTTTCTCGTTCGGATAATTGTTGAGCAGCAACGCTTGCGACAGCGCGACCATCGGGCCGGAACCCGCACCCTGCAGCAGCCGCGCAATGACCAGCATCGGCATGCTCGTAGCCAGTCCGCACAGCATCGACATCAGCACGAACATCAGCACGGCGATGCAGAACGCGCGCACTTCGCCGAAACGGCGCGCGATCCAGCCGGTCAGCGGCTGCATGACCGCGCTCGCGAGCGAATACGAGCTGATCGCCCACGTGCCTTCGTTCGGGCTCACGCCGAGGCTGCCGGCGATATGCGGCACCGAGACGTTGACGATCGTCAGGTCCAGCACCTCCATGAACGTGGAGAACGCGACGGCAACCGTGAGCAGCGCCAGCGGCGCGCCATGCAATGGCGGCGCGCGATTGCCGTTTGCGGAGGCGGGCACGCTCACGTCAGTGTCCCATGTTGGCCTGAATGATGCTGTCGGCGGCCGCGTCCGCGGCGACGGCGTCAGACGTATAGACGTCCGTCTTGGCGATCGCCTTGCTTGCCGTGGCTTGCGCCAGCACGGCGCCGGAGCGGTCGTGCGTGTCGACCTTGACTTCGGTGGACAGGCCCACGCGCAGCGGATATTTCTCCAATTCGCTGGCATTGAAGACGATGCGCACCGGCACACGCTGCACGACCTTGATCCAGTTGCCGGACGCGTTCTGCGCCGGCAAGAGCGCGAACGCGCCGCCCGTCCCGGCCGCCAGGCCCTCGACCTTGCCGTGATAGATCACGTCGCTGCCGTAGACATCGGTGCGCACTTCGGCCGGCTGGCCGATGCGAATGTGTTTTAGCTGCACTTCCTTGAAGTTTGCGTCGACCCACAGATCGTGCAGCGGCAGAATCGTGAGCAGCGGCTGGCCCGGCTGCACGCGGCTGCCGACCTGCACGCTGCGTTGCGCGACATAGCCGCTGACCGGGGCGACGATCGCGTTGCGATGCGCGGCTACCCAGGCCTCGCGATACGCTGCGCGTGCCTGCTGCACGAGCGGATTGGCGGCGAGGTCACCGTCGTCGACCAGCGCATGCGCCGCATTGGCCTGGCTTTGCGCGGCGTCGAGCGCAGAGCGCGCATCCGCCACCGCCTGGCGCGCATGGGCGATTTCTTCCGGGGCGATCGCATGCTCGGCCAGCAGCGGTTCGCGGCGGGCGAGGTCGGCTTGCGCGCGCTGCAATTCTTCGCGTTTCGGCGCCACGGAACTCGCATACTGGGCGGCCGTCTGCGTCTGTTGCCGCACCTGGCGCACTGCTTGTGCGAGCGCGCTCTGTGCCTTGGCGAGCGCGAGATCGGCATCGGTTGGATCGAGCTTCACCAGCACCTGGCCGGCCTCCACGCGCTGCGTATCGTCCGCGAGCACGGCAATCACGGTGCCGGTGACCTGCGAAGACAGCGTCACCTGATTGCCGTTGACGTAAGCGTCGTCCGTCGTCTCGCGCAACGAAAACACGAACCACCACAGCGCCAGCCAGACGAGGCCCGCAATGACGAAGATCGCGGCGATGCTCAGCAGTATGACGCGGCGCTTGCCGCCGTTGCCGTTCTGTTTCGGTGTAGCGTCATGCGAGGAAGCGTTCATGGCGATGTGGCTCCGGATGCTGCGTTGGAATCGTTGTGCGTGCCGCTTCCATAACCGCCGCCAAGTGCCTTGGTCAGCGCGATTTCGGCGGATAGCGCCGCCGCATCCAATTGGATTTCGGCATCGCGCTGACGCTGCAGTTCGGCGGCGGCCGCGAGCACCGGCCGCGCATCGATGACGCCGCGGTTCTCGCGCGCCTGCGCGCTCTTGAGCAAGTTCTCGGCCGCGGCGACCTGCGCGACATGCTCATGCTGGCGCGCCTGCACCTGCTGCAAGGTCAGCGCCTGCGTGGCGACTTCGCGCGCGGCATCGACGACGGCGGCATCGTAATCGGCGATGGCAAGCTGCAGCGCCGCCTGCGAAGCGCCGAAGCGCGCGTGCAGTTTGCCATTGTCGAAAACCGGCAGATGCAAGGCCGGGCCAATCGACATCGTGCGACTGCCGGCACTGAACAGCTTGCCGAGGTCGATCGACTGCAGTCCGAGCAGCGCGGAAATGGAAATGTCCGGATAGAACGCGTCGCGCGCGACGTCGGCGTCCCGCAGCGCCGCCTCCACGCGCCAGCGGCTCGCGGCCACATCGGCGCGGCGCGCGATGAGGTCCAGACTCGCATTCGCGGGCAAAAGCGCGGACGGTTGCGGCAGATCGCGCGCTTTGAGTTCCACGTCGGCGGGAGCAACGCCGAGCAGCGCGGCCAACGCCGCGCGCTGGATTTCCGCGGTACCGGCAAGCAGCGCGGCCTGTTCGCGCGCTGCCGCGAGTTGTGCATCGCTTTGTAGCACGAGATCCGGCGAATCGATTTCCTGCCGCGCGCGCGCGGCGGCGATCGCACGCATTCGTTCCTGCACGGTCGTGAGCTCGCCTGCGAGCGCAACCCGCTGCTGCGTCGCCTGCCAGCTGAAGTACGTGTCGGCGACGGCGCTGGTCAGCATCGCGGTCGCGGCGTCGCGTTCCGCGGAACCGGCGCGCGCGCGATCGGTGGCCGCGGCGACCGCGTGACCTTTGCGCCCCCAGAAATCGAAGTCGTACTTGAACGACAGGTTCAGATCGCCCTGGTTGTACCAGGTGAAGCCGAGGAATTTCGGCGGGATCAAGCCGTGTTCGCTGAGCCGCTCGCGCTGCACCTGTGCGTTCGCGTTGATGTCGAGCCCACCTTCGCCCGCGGCGACATCGATCGCGCGCACGGCTTCATCGAATCTGGCGCGCGCCACCGCGAGCGTCGGCGCGCCGGCGAGCGCACGCGATTCGAGCGCATCGAGTTGTTCGTCATGATAGCGCTGCCACCAGACCTGATCCGGCCACGCAGCTGCGACGGTGCCGGAAACGCCGGCGAGCGGCGCCGCGGTGGTCAATGCCGGCGCTTGCGGCCGTGGCGGAATCGCGCAGCCGGCCAGTGCGGTGACACCCGCGACGATCAACAAGGGGCGAAGCGTGCGCATGGCATCATTCCTTGACGTCGAAAGTTTCGAACACGGCAAGCAGTTTCTTCAGCAGGCGTTCGAGTTCGCGCTTGTCGCGGCTGTTTAGTGCCTGCATGCCACGTTCAAGTTCAGCCCAAACCTTCGGCAACACGCGCTCGATCAACGCCTGGCCCTTGCGCGTGAGTTCGAGCACGACACGGCGGCGGTCTTCCACGCCTGAGTGGCGCAGCAGCAAACCCTTGCGCGCAAGCTCGTCGCAGATGCGCGTCATGTTCGTGCGCGTTTCGCCGGTCGCCTCGCTGAGCATCGACGCGTGCACGCCGCGTTCGTTCGCGTACAGCATCATCATCGTGCGGAACGAAACTTCGTTGAGTCCCGCGGGGCGCACCATGCGGCCAAGGTTCGCCCCGAAGCGCGCGGACAAGTGCTTGATCAGGCGCATCAGAACCAGATCCTGCACCGGTGCGCTCGGCAGGCGCTTGGCTACGCGCCCGATGCTGGATTCGATGATGCTGAAAGTGGGGCAGGCCGGAAGCGGTTGCATCGACGATAGTTCATAATTCAACTATCGCAATACTAACCAGTACAGAAATTACGCGCAAGCCCTCGGCAACTCGCGATGAAATCAGCCGATTGCGGCCCAGCTCTTCACGCCGGCGGCGAAGCGCAAGCAGTCCATATGCCGGTTGTACAGCGGCGTCGGCGCAATGCGGATCGTGTCCGGTTCGCGCCAGTCACCGATGATGCCGTTCGCCGACAGGTGCTCAAACAGCGCACGGCCGGCGTCGCGCCCGGATTTCACGCGCAGCGAAATCTGGCAGCCGCGGCGCTCGGGTTCGCGGGGAGTGATAATTTCGAGAATATGCGAGAGCTGTGTTTCGACGAGCCGGGCGAGATAGGCGGTCAGCGCGAGCGACTTCTCGCGCAACCGCGCGACACCCGCCTGATGAAAGATCTCCAGCGACACGCGCAGCGGCGCGAGCGCGAGAATCGGCGGATTCGACAGCTGCCAACCGTCGGCGCCCGGCGTCGGCGAGAAATCCGGGCCCATCTTGAAGCGCGTGGTTTGATCGTGACCCCACCAGCCGGCAAAGCGCGGGCGCGTCGTGCGCGCGTGGCGTTCGTGCACGAAGCAGCCGGCAACGGCACCGGGTCCGGAATTCAGGTACTTGTAGCTGCACCACACCGCGAAATCGCAGCCGCTGTCGTGCAGGTCGACCGGCACATTGCCGACCGAATGCGCGAGATCGAAACCGACCAGGCAGCCCTTGGTCTGCGCGAGCGCCGTGATGCGCTTGAGATCGAATACCTGGCCGGTGCGGTACTGCACGCCGGGCAGCAGAACGAGCGCGATGCGCGCACCGTGTTCCTCGAGCGCGCGCTCGATCGCCGCGTCGGAGACGCAGCCGCCAGACTCGTCCGCTTCGAGCTCGATCAGGGCGCGCGCCGGATCGTGTCCGTGAAAACGGATCTGCGATTCCACGGCGTAGCGATCCGACGGGAACGGATTCTTCTCGATCAGAATCGCATGGCGCTCGCGCGTGGGCCGGTAAAAGCTCGTCATCATCAGATGCAGGTTCGCGGTCAGCGAGTTCATCGCCACGACCTCGGCCGGCTGCGCGCCGACCAGCTCGGCGAGGTGCTCGCGCACTTCATTGTGATAGGGCATCCACGGATGCTTGCCGCGGAAATGGGCTTCGACAGCCAATTGTGCCCAGGCATCAAGTTCATCGAGCAGCGCTGCGCGCACGGCGCGCGGTTGCAGGCCGAGCGAATTTCCGCACAGATAAACCTGCTCGCCGTGCCCATGCGGCGGAATCAGGAACTCGTCGCGAAAGCCGGCCAGCGCATCGGCGGCGTCGCGCGCGAGCGCCCATGATTCTTCGGCGGCGAAATCCGTCGCGCGGTTCATCGCGTCAGCCGGGTTTGGCGGAGGTCATGATCTGCGCGCAGCCTTTCTCGTAATCGGCCACCCACTGCGCCGTGGTTTTCTCCAGCATCGGACGCGCGCAGCGGATGTGTACGAGCACGCGGCCATTCAAATACCAGGTTTCGCGGAATTCGTAACGTGTCTTGCCTTCGCGTGCGAAAAAGCGCAGCACGCTCGCATCGACGCCGTCGTCGCGCTTTTCGTAGTCGGGCATCTGCTTGCCCTTGTTCACGTCGGCGTTGACGAGCATCTGGAAGTTGCTCGGGTCATCGAGCAGCTTGGTGTTGACGCTCACGCGCGTAGCTTCGCCGGTGCCTTCCTCGGCCGGATCTTTCACCTGGAACGCGACGGCCTGCGGATTGCCCTCGGTTTTCTGCATGATCACCGGCCATGCGGCCGGCGCGGTGAATTTTACCAAGCCCGAGTTGAGAGCAAATTCACCGGGCGTTTCGGCGGCGGCAGCGAAGGCGAGCAGGGCGCCCGCGGCGAGAGTGGCAAGTCGCGATGGCAACATGGGATCTCCGATCGGTGAAAACGCTGATTCAGTCGAAATGTGCGCGGGACAGGCCGAGCCAGTCCAGCGCGACGCCATGATACAGGCGTGCCTGCTCGCTTGGCGCGAGCTTGAGCGCAGCGATGCCGGCACCGGGTTCCTGTTCGCCGAGCGGGAACGGATAATCGGTGCCGAGCATCACGTGATCGGCGCCGGCGACGTCGAGCAGGTATTGCAACGCGCGCGGATCGTGCACGCAGGAATCGAAATAAACGCGGTCGAAATATTCGCGCGGATTGCGCGAGTTGTCGGTGGCGACAAGGTCCGGGCGCATGCGGAACCCGTGTTCTATGCGGCCGATCGTGTACGGAAACGAGCCGCCGCCGTGGGCGAAACACACGCGCAGCTTCGGCAAGCGCTCGAGCACGCCGCCGAAAATCAGACAACACGCCGCGCGCGACTGCTCGGCCGGCATGCCGACGAGCCATGGCAACCAGTATTTGGGCATGCTGTCGCGGCCCATCATGTCCCAAGGGTGCACGAGGATCGCTGCCCCGAGGTCCGCTGCCGCCTCGAAGAACGGAAACAGTTCCGGTGCGTCGAGATTCCACATATCCACATGTGAACCGATCTGCACGCCGCACAGGCCGAGCTGCTCGATGCAGCGTTCCATCTCCTGGATCGCCAATGTCGGCGATTGCAACGGCACCGTGCCGATACCGGCGTAATGACGGGGATGCGTGCGGCAGACTTCAGCGGTGTGATCGTTGAGGAAGCGGTGCAGTTCCAGCGCCTGACCGGGTTTTGCCCAGTACGAGAACAGCACCGGCACTGTCGAGATCACCTGGGCCTGGACGCCGAACTTGGCGTAGTCGGCGATGCGGTATTCGGCGTCGAATGCATTCGCCCAGACTTCGCGGAAAAACTTGCCGTCCTTGTAGATGCGATGACGGCCCTGCGTGCGCACCATCACCGGGAAGCGGTCGTCGCCATACTTGTCGGCAAGATTCGGCCACTGCGGCGGGAGAATGTGCGCATGCGTGTCGATTTTGAGCATGCGCGAATTCTATCAGGCGGACGTGCGCTCTCGGCTGCCGAGCAGATGCGCAAGCGTATTCACCGTATCCGTAATGCGGTCGCTGCCTTCCATCCAGGCGATCGCGCGCAGACGTTCCTCGTCGTCTTTTGCCGATTGCACGGTGCGCTGCAACTCGCTCTGCAGTGCACGCAACGCGCCGTCGCTGGCCGGCGTGCCGCCGCTACGCAGCGCGGCGGAGAGTCTTTGCAGGGTCGCATCGACCTGATCGGCGAAACGCACAACGGCGGAGTCCGGCGCGGCCGCCGGCGCATTCTGGCGCATCGCCTCGAGCGCCATCGCCGCGCGCAGAAAACGGTTGGCGTTGGCGAATACGCCTTCGGCGACGGCCAGGGCGGGCGCGTCGAGCCGCGGCTCGCCGCGCAGCCGGTCGAGCGAGGCTTGTGCGTTCGTGCGTGCGCGGCGCGAGGCGGCGCGCACATCGGCGCGCACGCGCGTGTCGTTGCCGAGCACCGCGGCAAAATAATGCCGATACGCGTCCAGCAAGTCGGCGAGTGCACCGCGCACGCGGCCACGCTCCCACGTCGGCCAGATGACATAGGCGAGCAGGGCTAGGGCGCTGCCCAGGCTCGTGCCGATCGCGCGTGCGCTCATCGTGTCGGCCGGGGAGAGACCGGCGAAGCTCAGCAGTACGACGATCAGGCCCGTCAGCAGCATGACGCCGAGGCCGTAATGCATCGTCGCCAACTGGCGGAAGCCGAAACAGAACAAGGCCAGCAAGCCAATGCGCAGCCAGGGGTTGCCGAACGCGAAATGCACGAGCGCAGTGGTGAGCACCATGCCGGCGAGCGTGCCGAACACTCGCAGCAGGCCGAAGCTGAAGGTGCCGGCAAAATCGGGCTTGAGCACGATCGCCGTCGTCATCGGAATCCAGTAGCCGTGCGGCAAGCCGCTCACGCGTTCGCCGGCCACCGCCAACGCGAGGCACACGCCGCAACGGATCGCGTGGCGGCAAGCGATCGAGGAAAGGCGCAGGTTCGCACGCAAGATCGCCAGCGCATTGCGCAGGCGCAGTTCGCGCGGCAAGCGCGCTTCGACGGCGTCCAGACGCACTTCGCCGAGATCACCGGCGAAATCCGTGTTGCGCGCGGCGGCGCGCAGTTGGCCGCCGAGCGCGCGAGCGTGCGCGAGTGCAATCAGCATTCGGGGCGAAGCGACGGTCTCGGTGGATTTCGCCAAGGCGTCGAGGGCCGCATCGAAACCTTCCAGTGCCGCACTCGCGGCGAGCGCGGGGGCGCCGGCGTCGAGCGCGGCGGCGATCGCGTCGAGCGCGCGGGCGGCGTACTCGCGCAAGCGGGCGATCGTCGCGTCATCGCCGCTTGCACCGAGGGCGAGCAATTCCAGGCGAATGCGTTCGATGAGTTCGGCGAGCACGCGGAACGCATCCATCGCAACCCCGCGCGCGCGATAGCTGCCGTGCAGGAAATTTTCGACATCGGTGAGCGCCTGTGTCGCCGGCGGAGCCTGGGCGGCATCGTCCGGTCGCCGTGCGCTCGCTGCCAAGCCGCGGCACAGATTGGCCAATGCCGTGCGTTCCGGGATGTAGCGCTGCAACGGCCACGCCGCGATCGCGAACAGCGTGAGCAAGACACCGCCGGCAAAAATCAGCAGGGCAGGTCCGATCGCATCGGCCGCGTTGCGCGGTTCGGCTGCGGTGACGACGAGCAGGATCATGCTCGTCAATCCGATACGCGCGGCTTCCGGACTGAGCGCGACGAGCATGCCGCCACTGAATCCCCAGATCAGTGCTGCCAGCGTCATCGACAGATTGTCGTCGCCAAGCGTGTAGCCGGCGAATGCGGAGAGGCCCGCCGCGGCGGCGACGCTCAACATTCGTCGCATGCGCAGCCGGTATGGCCCGGCCTGGTCGGAAAACATCGTGTTCAGCGCGCCGGCGCAGATGCCGAGGCCGATGCCGATGTGACCGCTGCCGACGCCGATCGCCAATGGCAACGTGACCGCCGCGGTATTGCGCAGGGCGACGGCCACGGGTACGTCGCGCGGCTTGAGTTGCAGAAGGGTTTTCAGCACAGGTCGCAAATGATAGCCAAGTCGCTGCGCCAGCGGCGTGTTTTCGGCGAGGAATGGCGGTGGCAGGCGCGCGAACGTTATGCGCGTCACTGAATCTGGCATACTGTCAACGTAGTATTGCGATCGACAATACGCAGCATGTTCAATACGCCATGAATCCTACCGCCGTCGCCGTGCTTACCCGCAGTGCAGGCGCTGCCGCGCAGGACATCTTCCGGCGTATCTTTCCTGGAACGCCGACCACCGAGCAGTTCAAGGCTGCGCAGATCGCCATGGCCGAGGCGGCGCTGCCGGCGATCCGGAAGTTCGGCGAGGATTCGAGCAAGGCCCCGCACAACACCGAGGCCTACTACGCGGCTGCGGTACTGGCGATCACTACCGCCGGCGTGCGCGCAACGATGTCCGCAAAGGCGCCTCTCGACGCACCCGTCGAGCCGGCGGCGCCGACGCAGTCGGGCGGCAAGCGCGTAGCTTAGCGCAGCTGCTACTGGCAGCCGCGCAGCAGGAAGACAATGATCAGGATCGGCAGCGGTACGCCGATCAACCAAGCAAGTATGTAGCCGATCTTGCCTTCCTGGCTGCGCATCCAGCGCGTTCCTTGTTTCCAGTTTCTGTCCATGCGGCCAGTAAGCCGCGATTCGCGGCCGCGTTCCGTACGCTGGCGCACTACTCGGACCGATATCGTTCCGGCGCCGGATTCACGTGCCCGCACGCCTTGCACGTGCGCGCGTCCACGGACCGATAGAAACGCTCGAACACTGCCGGGAAATCCGTTTCGATATGGTTCAGCACGAAAAATTCTTCGTAAAGCTTGTTGTTGCAGCGTTCGCAGAACCACAGCAGGCCGTCTTTTTCGTGCGCCAGGCGCTTGCGTTCGATCACGAGACCGATCGAGTCCGCTTCGCGTTGCGGCGAGTGCGGCACACGCGGCGGCAGATAGAAAATCTCGCCGGCGCGAATCGGAATGTCCCGCGCGCGGCCATTTTCCTGGATTTTCAGCACCATCGCGCCCTCGAGCTGGTAGAAGAACTCGGGGCCTTCGTCCCAGTGATAGTCGGTGCGCGCGTTCGGTCCACCGACGACCATCACGATGAAGTCGCCGTCGATCACGCATTTGTTTCCGACAGGCGGCTTGAGCAGGTGCCGGTGTTCGTCGATCCATTTCTGGAAATCAAGTGGCGGCGTCAACACGTCAGCGGCCTTCCGCAATTGCAGCAATACACTTCAATTCGATCGCAATCGGCGTCGGCAGCGCGCTGATGCCGAGCGTGGTGCGGCACGGTTGCGCGGCGGCGAAATATTCGGCGTAGATCTGGTTGTAGACGGCGAAATCGCGCGCCATGTCGGTGAGGAACACGGTGACGTCGACGAGGTCTTCCCAGCGCGCGCCGGAGGCTTTCAGAATCGTGCGCACGTTGGCGAACACGGTGTGGCACTGCAGCGCGATGTCGTACCCAATGAGCTTGCCGGCCGCATCGAAGATATTGCCGGGAATCTCGTTGTTGACCGGATCGCGCGGGCCGACGCCGGACAGGAACAGCAGATTGCCGACCCGGCGCGCGTGCGGATAGGCACCGACCGGTTTCGGTGCGCGCTCCGCGTGGACGATTTCGCTCATTGGGTCGGCGCGTCCGGTTGGCCCTCGCGCTGGTCGCGTTGCGCCAGCGGGCGGGTGTTTTCCACGACGATTTCCGAAACACCGAGCACGCGACTGTTGCGATCGGTTGCCGTGAGCCGATATTTGTCGGGTCGCAGGAACAATCGGCTTGGCGGTACGTCGTGCGAAGTCGCCTGCTGCTCGAGCGAACTGGATTCCCGCGGTATCGAAATCATCGCGCGATCGGCCGCGACCGCATCGTCGTGTTCGTTCGCGTAACGCGCCTCGACCAGGCATGGCAGCTGACCGCGGCACAGATCGCTGGACACCTTGTATTCAGAGCGCAGTCCGCCGATAGCGGCCCAGTCGGGGCGCTGCTGGAACGTCGTCGTCGGCGGGAAGAATACGCTGATGTCGTATTGTTTCGGCTTGAGCGTCCACGCCTTGTCGCCGTTGACGAAAACAGTGGGTTGGGTAAGCCGGTGCGACTGCGTGACCGCGGTGTAGTAGGGATGATTGCGGTCGATCAGCGCGTGTGAAATCAGCATCGTCTGCTCCACGCACAGCGGATCGATGCCCGACATTTTCTGGAAGAATTCGGCCATGCTGCTGCCACCGAGGTATTTGCCGGATTTCTGGATGTGCGCGAAACCGGCGTTGACGATGAGCCGCGCCTGCGGATCCTGTTTGAATATGTGATACAGATTCTGCGCGCCGGCCAGCTCGCGGGCGTCGCCGGCGCCGGCATTCTCGACATCGTACGCGACGATCTTGAAGCCCAGTTTGACCGCCGTGCGCACCATCTCTCCATATAACGGCTCGTTGACATAAAAGCCGCTGTCGGGCGTCGGATAGCCGCGCTGCTGCAAGTCCTTGTCGGTGCGGTACAGCGTTTCGGCCGCAAAGTGGGTGAAGCCCTGTTCGCGCAATTTCGACAGCAGCTCGATCGTCAACGTGCGCGTGATCGGCGCGCTGTGCGCTTCGTTGAAGAATACGGCCCTGCGATTCTTCGTCATTTCGAGAATCACGTCGGCGGCCGGGCGTGCGAGGTAGCCGTCGCCGAGCGGCGATGGCGCATCGTCGGGCTGCGCCGGCTGCGCGATCGAAAAGCTCGCGGCGGCGCCGGCATAGTCGCCGATGAAGGTCTGGAACCACGACAGGTACTGGCCGAAGATCACCTGGAACGCGCGCTCGTGGTTGGCGTCGTACTGGGCTTGCATGTGCAGATACTTGCCAAGCAGGCCTGGCTGTTTGTTCGCCTGGCGCATGATCTCATCGGATTTGTCCGCGGCCGCGAGTTGGCGCTGGCGCCATTCGCCGGCCGACATTTCTCTTTCCGTGGGGCTGACATTGATCGTTTCGGCGGCACATACCCCAATCGTCATCAGCATGCCGGCGGCGCACAGTTGTCGCGGATTCATGTGTCCCCCAGTTCGATGCACACGTTTTTCGGTTCCGTGAAGAAGCGCAGCGCTTCGACGCCGCCTTCGCGGCCGACGCCGCTTTGCTTGACGCCCCCGAACGGCGTGCGCAGGTCGCGGCGCATCCAGCAATTGATCCAGACGATGCCGGATTCCAGCCGCGCAGCCACGCGATGCGCGCGTTTCAGGTTCGTCGTCCATACGGACGCAGCCAGGCCGTAGGCCGTCGCATTCGCCACTTGCACGGCTTCATCTTCGCCATCGAACGGCAGCAGCGTGACCACCGGACCAAAGATTTCCTCCTGATTGGTGCGTGACTGGGGACCCAGATTCTCGAGCACGGTGGGCGCCACGAACCAGCCGTCGGCGCAGCGTCCATCGAGCTTGACTGCATGTCCGCCGCAAAGCAGCTTGCCGCGTTCCTCGCGCGCCAACGCGATATGGCCGAGCACCTTGTCGAAATGCGCCTGCGAAACGAGCGCGCCGAGGTGGCTTTCCGCATCCTGCGGATCGCCGACGCGCAGCGCCCGCACCTTTTCCACAAATGCACTTTTGAACTTCTCGTAGATGCCGCGCTCGACGAGGATGCGCGAGCCGCACAGGCAAATCTGACCCTGGTTGGAAAACGCCGAACGCACGACGGTATCGAGGTTTGCAGACGTGGCGTCCCAGTCGGCGAAGATCACGGTCGGATTCTTGCCGCCCATCTCGAGCGACACTTTCTTGAACTGCGGCGCGGTCACGGCCGCGATGAGGGCCCCGGTGCGCGTGCTGCCGGTGAATGAAACCGCTTTGACGTCTCGGTGCTCGATCAGTGGCTGGCCCACGTCCGGCCCGGTGCCGTGCACGATGTTGAGCACGCCCGGCGGCAGGCCGGCCTCGATGCACAGCTGCGCAAACATCCAGGCCGTGGCCGGCGTAATTTCCGAAGGCTTGGCGACGACCGTGTTGCCCGCCGCCAGCGCCGGCGCGATTTTCCACGTGAACAGATACAGCGGCAGGTTCCACGGCGAGATGCACGCGACGACGCCGAGCGGCGAGCGCAGCGTGTAGTTGATCGCCTCGTTGCCCATCGCGTGCGCTTCGGACGCAAACTGCGTTGCCGACGCCGCAAAGAAACGCAGGTTGGATACCGCACGCGGAATATCGACGCTGCGCGCGAGCTGCACCGGCTTGCCGCTGTCCCGCGATTCGGCCTGCGCGAATTCATCCAGCCGCGCTTCGAGCCGGTCGGCGATGTGGTTCAGCAGCAATGCCCGTTGTGCGGCGGGCGTGGCCGCCCACACCGGAAACGCGCGCTGCGCGGCGGCAATGGCCGCATCGACGTCGCTTTTCCCGGAATCCGGACAGTCCGCATAGGCGTGCCCCGTGGCGGGCTCGAACACGTCGAGGTAGCGCGCCGTACGCGGCGCACACAGGCGGCCGTCAATGTAGTTTGCGAGCACCACGGGAGCGGACATGCGCGCAGCTTAGCGCCCGGCGCGCTCGCGACTCAACTCAATGCGCGCGTTCTTCCGCCGTCGACGGCTATGCTGACGCCGTTCACGTAAGCCGCCGCCGGTGTGCACAGGAACGCGATCACATTGGCGATCTCCTGCGCCTCGCCGAAGCGGCCCGCCGGCACCCCGGCAAGCATGCCGCGGGCGATGTCCTCCTCGGATTTGCCCGCGGATTTCGCAGTACCCGCGATCAGGCCACTCAGGCGCTGGGTTTTCGTATAGCCGGGCAGCACATTGTTGACCGTGATTCCCGCGGCAGCCAGTTCACCCGACAATGTCTTGGCCCAGCTTGCCATCGCCGCACGCACACTGTTCGATACACCGAGATTGGCCAACGGTTCCTTCACCGACGTGGAGATCACGTTGACGATGCGTCCGAAACCGGACCCGCGCATGCCGGGCAGCACGGCCTGCAGCACGATCTGCGCGGCGATCAGGTGCTGGCCGAATGCGCTGCGGAATTCATCGATGGTCGCCGTATGGGCAGGGCCGGCCGGCGGACCACCGGTGTTGTTGACGAGGATCTGCACGGGCTTGCCGTGTGTGGCCGCCTCGACTTTTTCTTTCAGCGCGACGTGATCGTTCATGTCGACGGCGATGAACGCGTGCGTCTGCGCGCCGGATTTCGGCAGTTCGCGCAGCAGCGCTTCGAGCGTCTCGCGCGAGCGCGCGAGCGCAGTGATGCTCGCACCGAGGTGCGCGAGTTCCAGCGCGGTCGCGCGACCGATGCCTTGGGAAGCGCCGCAAACGAGCGCGTGTCTGCCGGCAAGGTTCAGGTCCATTGCAACTCCTTGTGAGTATGGAAACCGCTACATCTTGCGCAGCAGCTTTTCCGTCATCAGCGGCAACAATTCCTCGTCGGTTTCCGCTTGCGGTGGCGTGGTGGAATCGAGATCGAACCCCATCAACGCCGCGTCGTCTTCGTCGAGGCCGTCCCAGGCGCGAAATTCGGCATCGAGCAGCGCGGCGTGGGCGCTGTCCTCGTCGTCGTAACGAAGGATTTCGCCGGCGGCGTCGAGCACTTCGGCGATGCCGGGTTCGAGCACGCGCAGCCGGGCCCAGACGATTGTATCGCCGAGCGAGGCGACCCACCATTGTTCGAATTCCTTGTCCATGCGCGGATTGTAATCCTGAGTGCCGAAAATGGCTGTCGATTTTTGCCATTCCCGTTCGACGTCATTCATGAAAGCGGGAATTCGAGTCGTTTGGGCTTGTCGATTTCAAGGATTCCCGTTCGACGTATTCGATGAACACAACCCAAGGAGAACTGCGATGCGATTCTGCGTAATGGTCAAGGCAACCCACGAAAGTGAAGCCGGTGTGATGCCGAGCGAGAAGCTGCTTGCCGACATGGGCCGCTTCAACGAGGAACTGGTCAAGGCCGGCGTGATGCTGGACGGCGAAGGGTTGCACCCGAGCAACAAAGGCGTGCGCGTGAAATTCAACGGCGCCAAACGCAGCGTCGTCGACGGCCCGTTCGCCGAGACCAAGGAACTCGTCGCCGGCTTCTGGCTGTGGCAGTGCAAGTCGCTCGAAGAGGCGATCGAATGGGCCAAGCGCGCACCAAATCCATTCGAGCACGGCGAGTCCGAACTGGAAATCCGCCAGATTTTCGAAGCCGAGGATTTCGGCGCCGAATTGGCCCCCAAGCTGCGCGAACAGGAAGAACGCCTGCGCGCAAAGATCAACAATTCTTCTTCCACTGAGTTTTTCGACAGGAGATCGAATCGTGAAATATTTCAGCATCTACATTCCGAACGCGAACACGAATCCGGCACACAAGCCCACTGCGGAGTTCAAGGAAAAAATGGACAAATTCGTCGGCGAGGCGATCGCGCGCGGTGAGTTTCTTTCCGGTGGCGGTTTTCTGCCGCTGAAGTCGCACGGCGCGGTCGTGCGCCGCACGAACGGCAAGCACAGCGTGATCGATGGCCCATATACCGAGGCCAAGGAACTGCTCGGTGGCTTCGCGATGCTGCAATACCCGACGCGTGAAGCGGCGATCGAAGGCGCCAAGCGCTTCATGGACGTGGCCGGCGACGGCGAGTGCATCACCTATGCGCTGATGGAACAGGAAGAGTGCCTCGACGAACAGGCCGCTGCGTAGTCCGGTGCTTGCGGCTCTTGTGTAAAAACCCGCGCGATGTTTTGATCGGCCGCCATGACGGCGGCCGATCTGAATCGAACCATTGCAGCGGTCTGGCGCATCGAATCGGCCAGATTGATCGCGGCGCTCGCGCGCATCGTGCGCGACATTGGCATCGCCGAGGAGCTGGCGCAGGACGCGCTGGTCGCGGCGATCGAACAATGGCCGCAGGCCGGCGTGCCCGACAATCCGGCGGCCTGGCTCATGAGCACCGCCAAGCACCGCGCGATCGACAAGCTGCGCCGCGACGAACTCGTGCAACGCAAGCATGTGGAACTCGCGCACGAGCTCGAATCCGCGTTGGACGACACGAACGTGAGCACCGAAGCTGCTCTCGATGATCCATTCGGCGATGACTTGCTGCGCCTTGTGTTCACCGCCTGTCATCCGGTGCTCAACACCGAGGCGCGCGTGGCGCTGACCCTGCGCCTGCTCGGCGGCTTGACCACAGACGAAATCGCACGCGCGTTCCTCGCGTCCGAGCCGACGATTGCGCAGCGCATCGTGCGCGCCAAACGTACGTTGAGCGAAGCCGAGGTGCCGTTCGAAGTGCCGCGCGGCGCGGAATTGATCGAGCGCCTGGGTTCCGTGCTCGAAGTCATCTACCTGATTTTCAACGAGGGCTACACGGCGACCGCCGGCGAAGACTGGATGCGCCCGCAACTGTGCGAGGAAGCGCTGCGCCTCGGCCGCATTCTTGTTGGACTGATGCCGGACGAAGCGGAGGCGCACGGCCTCGTCGCGCTGATGGAGCTGCAGGCCTCGCGCATGCACGCGCGCACGGGTCCGAACGGCGAGCCGATCCTGCTGCTCAAGCAGAATCGCGCACGCTGGGATCAGCTGCTGATCCGTCGCGGTTTGAAAGCATTGGCACGCGCTGAAAAGCTTGGCGGCGCGCGCGGACGTTACACGCTGCAGGCGGCAATTGCGGCGTGTCACGCGCGGGCGCGCGAAGCCGGCCAGACCGATTGGTTGCGCATCGCGCAGCTCTACGCAACGCTGGCCGAAGTCGCGCCGTCGCCGGTCGTGGAACTCAATCGTGCGGTTGCGGTATCCATGGCCGATGGACCCCGAGCAGGACTCGAACTCGTGGATTTACTCGTCGCCGAGCCGGCATTGAAGTCGTACCACCTGTTGCCGACGGTGCGCGGCGACTTGCTCGAAAAGCTTGGACGCAACGAAGAAGCGCGCAGCGAGTTCGAACGCGCCGCCGCGCTCACGCGCAATGCACGCGAACGCGAGCTGCTGTTGCAGCGTGCTGCGACGGCGTCAAAACAATGATTTTGCAAGAGGAGCAAAGATGTCTTACATGCTGTTGATCATGGAACAAGCCGAGCGACGCAAGAATCGCGCACCGGAACAGAAGTTGGCCGAACTCGACGCAATGCTGAAATTCCAACAGAGCCTGAAGACGCGCGGAATTCATCTGGGCAGTGAGTCACTGCGGTCGCTGACCGATGGCACGCGCGTGGGCAAACCCGTGGACGGGCCATTCGTCGAAGCAAAGGAATTGATCGGCGGTTTCTTTCACCTCGCCGTCGCCACGCGCGAAGACGCGCTGGCGATCGCGCGCGAATGTCCGGCGGCGCAATACGCGACCGTCGAGGTGCGCGAGGTCGGACCTTGTAATTCGGACTAGAACTCCGCCGAGCCCGGCACGCGCGGGTATGGAATCGCGTCGCGGATGTTCGAAAGCCCGCACACATAGACGACGAGGCGTTCAAACCCGAGGCCGAAGCCGGCGTGCGGCACGGTGCCGTAACGGCGGAAGTCGCGGTACCACTGATAGTGCGCGGGATCGAGCTTGAATTGCGCCATGCGCTTGTCGAGCAGGTCCAGGCGCTCTTCGCGTTGTGAACCACCGATGATTTCGCCGATGCCGGGCGCGAGCACGTCCATCGCGGCGACGGTCTTGCCGTCGTCGTTCAGGCGCATGTAGAACGCCTTGATCGCTTCCGGATAATTCATCACGACGACCGGGCGGCCGACGTGCTTCTCGGTAAGGTAGCGCTCGTGTTCGGTCTGCAGGTCGTGGCCCCATTCGACCGGGTAGTCGAATTTCTGCCCGGACTTCTTGAGAATCTCGACGGCTTGCGTGTAGTCGATGCGCTCGAACGGCGCGTTGATGAACGATTCCAGGCGCGAGATCGCGGTTTTTTCCTGACGCTCGGCGAAGAACTTCATGTCGTCCATGCGCTCGTCGAGCACGGCCTTGAACAGGTACTTGAGAAAATCCTCGGCCAGCGCCGCGTCGTCGTTGAGATCGGCAAAAGCGATCTCCGGCTCGATCATCCAGAATTCGGCCAGATGCCTTGTCGTGTTCGAGTTCTCGGCACGGAACGTCGGTCCAAATGTATACACCTTGCTCAGGCTCAGCGCGTAGGCCTCGACATTGAGCTGGCCGGACACGGTCAGGTACGTTTCCTTGCCGAAGAAATCCTGATGCCAGTCGATCGCGCCCTTGTCGGTGCGCGGCAGATTGACCATGTCGAGCGTGGAGACGCGGAACATCTGGCCCGCGCCTTCGGCATCGGACGCCGTGATGATTGGCGTATTGATCCAGAAGAAGCCGCGCTCGTGAAAATAACGATGGATCGCCTTGGCCAGGCAATCGCGCACGCGCGCCACCGCACCGAACGTGTTTGTGCGCGGACGCAGGTGCGCGACCTCGCGCAGGTATTCCATCGTGTGTGCTTTGGGCTGGATCGGGTAAGTTTCCGGATCCTCGACCCAGCCGACGACTTCCACCTTCGTTGCCTGAATTTCGAAACTTTGGCCTTTACCCTGTGATTTCACCAGCGTGCCGCTGGCGATCACGGCGCAGCTCGCCGTCAGCCGGGCGACTTCGTCGGTGTAGTTGGCCAGCGTGTTCGGCGCGACGACCTGGATCGGATCGAAGCACGAGCCGTCGCTGACGTTGACGAACGACAAGCCGGCCTTGGAGTCGCGACGCGTGCGCACCCAGCCCTTGACCGTGACCTCGCTGCCTTCGCCGATCGAACCCGATAACGCCTGTTTGACGCTGACCACCGACATGCCTTGAAACTCCTGAAGAAAAGCACCATGTTCCCGCCTGCAGCAGGGCGCGAATCATAGCGGATTTTCATTGGTACAATGAGCGACATGAACATTCAACTCACCGCCGCTGCGCGCGAGCGCATGCAGAATTTCCTCGCGACAAAACCCGAGGCCGCGGGCGTGCGCTTCGGCGTGCGCAAGACCGGCTGTTCCGGCTATGCGTACGTCGTCGACATCGCCGAGCGCATCGACGAGGGCGACCGTGTGGTCGAGCAGGACGGCGTGAAACTCGTGATCGATCGCAAGAGTCTGCCATTTGTCGACGGTACCGAGATTGATTTCGAACGGCAGGGTTTGAATGCCTCGTTCGTGTTCCGCAATCCGAACGTGACCGGCGAATGCGGCTGCGGCGAAAGCTTCACGGTCGACGAACAAGCGGACGCGTGAGTCGCCAGCCGATCAATCTGCGCGACAAGTTCGGCCGCATCCGCGAACACTGGCAACCGCGCGTCGTTGCCGAGATGAACGACTACCAGTTCAAGCTCGCCAAGATCCAGGGCGAGTTCGTCTGGCACAGCCACGCCGAGACCGACGAAGTTTTCATCGTCGTCGACGGCCAGATGAGCCTGGAGTTTCGCGACGGCAGGGTGGAGCTCAAAGCCGGCGAGATGTACGTCGTACCGCGCGGCGTCGAGCACAAGCCGATTGCCGTGGATGAGTGCGCGATCATGCTCGTCGAGCCGCGCGGAACCGTGAACACCGGTGACGTCGGCGGCGAACGCACGGCCCCGAACGACGTCTGGGTGTGATTGCCCGGTCGCGGTTGCGGCAAACCCCTGATTTCAGCTACAATTACCAGCTCGCCTTCACCGGCGAGACCTTGCCTCACCGCCACGCGGGAGGCTGCCGATGCGGAATTTCCCGCGCGGTATCCACAAGGAGACAACATGCGTCACTATGAAATCGTGTTTCTGGTCCACCCTGACCAGAGCGAGCAGGTGCCCGCGATGATCGAGCGCTACAAGGCGCTGATCGAAGCCGACAAGGGCAAGATCCACCGTCTCGAAGACTGGGGCCGCCGTCAGCTCGCGTACCCGATCAACAATCTCGCCAAGGCGCACTACGTGCTCATGAACATCGAGTGCGGCGCGAACGTGTTGGGCGAGCTGCAGTCCGGTTTCCGTTTCAACGACGCCGTGCTGCGTCATCTGATCATTTCCAAGGAAGGCCCGGTCACCGATCAGTCGTTCATCCTCAAGAACAAGGATGACAAGGGCAGCCGCCGCCGCGATGACGAAGGCTTCGGCTTCGGCGACGATGACGACCAGCCGCGCCGCGAACGCACGCCGCGTTCGGCCCCCGCCGCCGCACCGACTGACGCTGAATAAGGAGCACAGCCATGGCCAAGTTTTTCCGCCGCAAGAAATACTGCCGCTTCACTGCCGAAGGCGCGACCGAGATCGATTACAAGGATCTCAACACGCTGCGTCAGTACATCAGCGAAACCGGCAAGATCGTGCCGAGCCGCATCACCGGAACCAAGGCGCGCTATCAGCGCGAATTGACCCAGGCGATCGGGCGCGCACGTTTCCTCGCTCTGTTGCCGTATTGCGACAACCACTAAATAGCTGGTCCATTCGGACAGCGTGAGCTGCGCCGGCGAAGTGCCGGCGCTAACGAATCGGAGACATCCATGCAACTTATTCTGATCCAGAAAGTAAAGAACCTCGGCAATCTCGGCGACAAGGTCAACGTCAAGCCGGGGTACGGCCGCAATTACCTCGTGCCGCAAGGCAAGGCCGTGCCGGCCACCGAAGCCAGCCTGGCTGATTTCGAAAAGCGCCGCGCCGAGTACGAAGCGAAGAACAATGCCGTGCTGGGCGCCGCCGAGACGCGCAAGGCCTCGCTCGAAGGCGCGACGGTGACAGTCAAGGCCAACGCCAGCCCCGAAGGCAAGCTGTTCGGTTCGGTCGGTCCGCGCGATATCGCCGAGGCGTTCAGCGCCGCCGGCCATCCGCTCGAGAAGAGCGAAGTCATCATGGGCGAAGGCCCGATCCGCCACACCGGCGAGTTCGAGATCCACGTGCACCTGCACGCGGACGTGCATACGACGGTCAAGGTGACGGTCGCTGCCGAAGATTGATCGGTTGGTCGGAAGAAATGAAGAAGGGCGCCGCAAGGCGCCTTTTTTCTTTTTGCTCGAACTTGTGCGTCGACCATTCATCGTTTCACAGGATATCCACAGAGTTATCGTATCGCGCGGTGAGACGCGGCTGAGTATGATCAACGGTCGTTGCTGACAAGGGATCGCATGGCCGCTTCACCTGACCGCTTCGCGCCTGCGCGCGTGGACGCACTGCGCGTGCCGCCGCACTCCATCGATGCCGAACAGGCCGTGCTCGGCGGCCTGATGCTCGATGAGCGTGCGTGGGAGCGCATTGCCGACAAGCTCGACGAGAGCGACTTCTATCGCAAGGATCATCGTCTGATCTTCCGCGCGATCGGCGAGTTGTCGAACAAGAACCTGCCGTGCGACGCCGTCACGCTCGGCGAATGGTTCGATTCGAACGGGCTCGCCGAACTCGTCGGCGGCACGAGCTACGTGATCCAGCTTGCGAACTCGACGCCGAGCGCGGCGAATATCGCCGCGTACGCGGAAATCGTGCGCGAGAAGTCGATCCTGCGTCAGCTGATCGATGCCGGTACCGAAATCGTCGGCGACGGGTTCCAGCCGGAAGGGCGCAGTTCGCAGGAGATTCTCGAAACCGCCGAGCAGAAGGTGTTCCATATCGCCGAATCCGGCGCGCGTGGAAAAAAAGGTTTCGTGCAGATGCGCTCGGCGGTAAAGGAAGCATTCCAGATCCTGCACCAGCGCTATGAGAGCAAGGGTTCGGTTACGGGACTGGCCACCGGCTTCGCCGACCTCGACGAGATGACTGCCGGCTTGCAGCCGTCGGACCTCTTCATCGTGGCCGCGCGTCCGTCGATGGGCAAGACCGCGCTCGCCGTCAACATGGCCGAACATGCGGCGCTGAAGTCGAAGAAAGCGGTGGCGATCTTCTCGATGGAAATGTCGGCCTCGCAGCTCGCGTTCCGCCTGATCTCCTCGCTCGGCCGCATCAACCAGCAGCACCTGCGCACGGGTGATATCCAGGAAGAGGAATGGCCGCGTGTGACCAGCGCGATCACGTTGCTGTCGGAGGCAAAGATTTTCATTGACGACACGCCGGCGCTATCGCCGGCCGAATTGCGCGCGCGTGCGCGGCGCCTGAAGCGCGAACACGACGTCGGCCTGATCGTCATCGATTACCTGCAGCTGATGCAGGTGCCCGGCAACAAGGAGAACCGCGCCACCGAAATTTCAGAAATCTCGCGCAGCCTGAAGGCGATGGCAAAGGAAATGAAC
>Ga0207649_10000445_pt1 | contig 29893 bp, 33 predicted proteins | sample KBSC43metaG_FD_184317 | JGI IMG/M metagenome (GOLD analysis project Ga0207649, IMG submission 184317) | Corn rhizosphere microbial communities from Kellogg Biological Station, Michigan, USA - KBS C4-3 metaG (SPAdes) (version 2) | ecosystem: Host-associated > Plants > Roots > Rhizosphere > Soil ... | reverse complement strand
AAGTATCGCCGGATTCATGAGCGGTTGCTGGAATCTGGCGTCGCGACAGAAGCGGATTTCATCACTCCTCAAGTGGCGACCGATCAAGACATTCTGCTGGTGCACACTCCACAGTACGTGGAGAAGCTGAAGACCGGGACGTTGACGGCGCGTGAAGAGTTGCAGATGGAGGTGCCGTACTCTCCGGAACTCGTACGGGCATTCTGGCTGGCGGCGGGCGGATCGATCCTGGCGGCGCAGCACGCGTTGAAGGACCGCGTTGCGTTCAATATTGGCGGCGGGTTTCATCATGCATTTCCCGATCACGGCGAAGGGTTTTGCGTGATTCATGATGTGGCGGTGGCCATCCGGCGAATGCAGCGCGATGACAAGATACAGACGGCGATGACGGTGGATTGCGACGTACATCACGGCAATGGCACGGCGGCGATTTTCGCGGGCGTGCGAGTGCCGAGCGATCCGCTGCCCTCGGGGGGGAGTGCGACGTTGGCGGCGGCACGTTCGGCAAAGATTCGCAACGCGCATGCGGGCGATGTGTTCACGATTTCGCTGCACCAGGAGCACAACTATCCGGCGTGGAAGCCGCCATCTTCGATTGATGTGGATTTGCCGGATGGAATTGGCGACGCCGATTATCTTGCCTGGCTCGACAATGCGCTGAGTTCGGGTCTGCGCCAGTTCGAGCCCGATTTGATGTGCTACATCGCAGGGGCGGACCCCTACAAGGAAGACCAGTTAGGTGGTTTAAGCCTGACGATCGAAGGATTGAAGAAGCGCGATGAACTGGTGTTCCGGGTTGCGCGCGCGCGAGACATTCCTGTGATGGTCACGTTCGCAGGAGGTTACGCGCGGCGCGTCGATGACACGGTGACGATTCATTGCAACACGGTGATGGCAGCGAAGGGAGTGTTTGGGACTTAGGCCGATTTGCGCCGTGAGTTATTCCAAGGGAAGTTGCGAGAACAGATGTCTCAAGTAGTTCGATGGATTTTCCAAGAATCCGCGAACGATGTTGTAGGGCTCGGAATCTTCGTAGGAAATCTCCGATAAATATTCGCCGTCGAACGACATGATCTGGCTTTGCGGATAAGCAAGGATGAGTGGCGAATGGGTTGCGATGATGAACTGAATATCGGGATTGTTGCGTAGGAGATTATGTAGAAGCAGAAGAAAGCTCAATTGTCGCTGAGGCGAAAGTGCGGCTTCTGGTTCGTCCAGCAGATAGAAGCCGCGCCGGAAGAACCGATGCTCGAGAAGCGCGATGAAGGACTGACCGTGCGATTGCTCATGGAGCGACCGCCCGCCGTACGCGTCCAAGGCCGTTCCGCCATCGGCCTGCAGTTCATCCAGATAGGTGGCCATGTTGAAAAAGCTCTCTGCACGCAGAAAGAACCCGCTCGTAATTTTCTTCGACCATGAGAGGCGGAGGGCTCGGGAAAGCGGTGAGGTGGACTGAACGCTTCCAGTGGTTTCCCGGTTGAAATTTCGACCGCCGCCCTCGCGATTGAAACCCACATGCTCGGCAATTGCTTCCAGCAGCGTCGACTTTCCCGAACCGTTTTCGCCGACAAAGAAGCACACGCGGCTTGTAAGTTTGATCTCGGAAAGGTTCCGAATCACGGGAATCGCAAAAGGATATGCGCCCCAGCTATCAATGCGATCTCGAAGAAGAGTTATCTGCTTCAAACGCGGCGTTTGATCACGATCTCTCATCAAGGCTTTAGCTGAGTTGGAATTGTAAGCGAGGGCATCCAACCTCAGATACTATCTCTTCATGCGTCTTCGCCTGATTCGCCATGCAACGCTGGCCATTGAGTACAACGGCCACAACCTTCTTGTTGACCCAATGCTCGATGACGCCGAAGCGCGGGGGCCGGTGCAGAATACGCCGAACCAGCGAAAGAATCCGCTGGTCGGATTGCCGATCCCGGCGGCGCAGGTGGTCGACGACGTGGAAGCTGTGCTTGTCACGCATACTCACAGCGATCATTGGGACGGCACGGCGGTGGAACTGATTCGAAAGAATTTACCGTTGTTCGGTCAGGCAGAGGATGAAGACAAGTTCCGGCAGCAAGGGTTTTCAAATGTTCAGTCGGTAGCCAAGCCGCTTGCATGGAAGGATATCGAGATTTCGCGCACGGGTGGACAACACGGCAAAGGCGCGATTGGTAAAGCGATGGCCCCGGTCTCGGGGTTCGTGCTGCGGGCGAAGGGCGAGCCCACTCTTTACATAGCTGGAGACACGATTTGGTGCAGCGATGTGCAAACCGCTCTGACGGGATTCAAGCCGGAAGTAGTGGTAGTCAATACGGGCGCAGCGCAATTTCTGGAAGGCGGCCCGATTACGATGACCGCAGAAGATGTGATTGAAACCTGCCGGGCGGCGACAAAAGCTAAAGTTGTTGCGGTTCACATGGAAAGCATTAATCACTGTCTTCTGACGCGTGCCGATCTTGCGTTTCAGCTTGAGGCTGCGCGCTTGAGCAAGCAGGTGTTGATCCCATTGGACGGGGAATTTGTGGCTCTGTAAACGTGTCAGTGAACTGTCATCCTGGACTGGGTTCGCTTCGATCAACTGGTAAAATAGCCGTTTACCCATATGTTTGAGAATCTTTCAGAAAAACTGCAACGCGCCTTTAAAACACTGCGCGGACAGGCTGTTCTCACGGATGAAAACATCCAGGAGGCGCTACGCCAGATCCGGCTCGCGCTGCTCGAAGCCGACGTCAACTTCAAGGTAGTTAAACAACTGATTGACCAGATCCAGGCAAAGGCCGTTGGCCAGCAGGTTGCGACGGCGCTCTCTCCTGGTGAGCAGGTCATCAAGATTGTCCGCGACGAACTCGTCGCCATGCTTGGCCAAGATACGGCGAAGCTGAAGTTTGCGTCGCAGCCACCGACGGTCATTCTGATGGCTGGACTGCAAGGTTCCGGTAAAACGACGACTTCGGGCAAGTTGGCCAACTGGCTGAAGAACGGTGGCCATCGACCGCTTCTGGTTTCGGTTGACGTTTATCGTCCAGCCGCGCGTGAGCAATTAAAGGTTGTCGCGCAGGCGATCAAGGCCAACATCTACGAGGGCGAGGTCGGCGAAGCGAATACTGCTACCGTCGAACGACTCGCGAAAGAAGCGCGGCGCGAGGCCATCAATACTGGCAGTGACGTTCTCATCATTGACACAGCGGGACGTCTGCACATCGACGATCAACTCATGGACGAAATGCAGTCCCTGAAAAAGATCTTCAACCCGCAGGAGATCCTGTTCGTCGCAGACGCGATGACTGGACAGGACGCGGTCAACTCAGCCGACGAGTTTCATAAGAAGCTATCGCTGACCGGCGTCGTCCTCACGAAGATGGATGGTGATGCTCGGGGTGGCGCTGCGCTTTCAATTCGCCAAGTCACCGGGCAACCCATCAAGTTCATTGGTATCGGCGAAAAGTACGATGCGCTCGAGCCTTTTCATCCTGACCGAATCGTGTCGCGCATTCTCGGTATGGGCGACATTCTGTCGCTGATCGAAAAAGCTGAGCAGCAGATCGACAAGAAGAAGGCAGAGGAATTCGCAAGCCGCGCACTTACCGGCGACGGGTTCTCGCTCGAAGACTTCCGCGATCAGCTCCGCCAGGTACGCAAGATGGGATCGCTGCAGAGCATCATCGGCATGTTGCCAAGCGTTGGCCCGTTCGCAGGAATGCAGAAGGCAGCGGACAAGGTGGACGAGTCTCAGATCAACCGCGTGGAAGCCATCATTAATTCGATGACTGCCAAGGAACGTACTCATCACGAACTCATCAACGGAAGTCGCCGGAAGCGCATTGCAAGAGGTTCCGGAACGTCGGTGCAGGAGGTGAACAACCTGCTGCGCCAGTACGCGCAAATGAAGAAAATGTTCAAGCAGATGGGCAAGCCCAGTTTTGCGCGTCGAATGGCCGGGATGAAAATGCCTGGAATGTAAAGGCAACCGCTTGTATTCAGCGGGGTTTGCCCTCAGCCAACGAATTTCAGCGGACCGGCAACCAACTGACAACGGGTGCTCACAGGACAGAATGACGATCATCCAGCGGGGATTTCATTCCACAGTCAACGATCTGCATTTGACAACTACGCGGCCTGAGGACTGCGCTTGAAGTCGCGCCTGCGCACCGATCTATTGTTGCTGGCCGGCGTGTGCGGATTTCTTTTCTTTTACCAATTGAAGATTTTTGGGTTGGTTGGCGCGGATGAACCCAGGTACGCACAGGTCGCACGCGAAATGCTCGAGCGACATGACTGGATCACGCCCGTTCTCGGTGGCAAGGCCTGGTTAGAGAAACCGATTTTCTACTACTGGCAGGCGATGATTTGTTATGTGGTGTTCGGGGTGAGCGACTGGGCCGCGCGAATTCCATCTGGCGTTGATGCCACCCTGATGGTTGCAGCGAGTTACATGTTTCTGCGGCGTTTCCGTCGCGGGTCCGAACTGGATGGCTCGCTGATGATTGCGTCCTGCGCGGCGACGATCGGTTTCGCACGCGCTGCCGCGACCGACATGCCGCTGGCATCAATGCTCTCTATCGCCATGATTTCGTGGTACGCCTGGCGAGAAAGCAACGAACGGCGTTACCTGGCTGCCTTCTACATATTTCTCGGCATCGCGACGCTGGCAAAAGGCCCAGTTGCTCCATTCCTGGCAGCAGCGATCGTTTTGGCGTTTGCGGTCGTCGTGCGAGATTGGACACTTCCAAGACGCATGATCTGGAGACCGGGGATTCTTTTGTTCATTGCTGTCACACTGCCGTGGTATATCGCGGTCGAGATACGGAATCCTGAGTTCTTTCGCGTTTTTATCCTGGAGCACAATCTGGCTCGTTTCGGGACTGATCTTTATCGTCACAAGCAGCCGTTCTGGTATTTCATTCCTGTCGCGTTACTTGGGTTAGTGCCTTGGATAGTCTTACTGGTTACAGCTCTTGGCGAGAATGCGAGAGCACTGTGGTCGGAACGGAGGCAGCGCTTTAAGCCAGAAGACGAATACAACATTTTTTTACTGATCTGGTTGTTCTTGCCGATTGTGTTCTTTTCGATCTCCCAGTCAAAGTTACCGGGATACATTCTGCCGGCGTTGCCCGCGGGTGCGCTGATCCTGGCTGAGTACGTCAGACGCCGACTGGCCAACGAGTCAGACATGCATCCGATTCTCGCGGGCTGTCACGCATTGGTCGCGGCGGGCATCCTGGTGCCATCCATTCTGGCGAGCTACATCGTCTCGGAAGATCGTTCCCAGTGGTTGCGCAACGGGCCGGTGCTTGCGATTGTGTGGCTATTGTTCGCGACCGGGATAACTTTGCTCCTCACTCGCCGACGGGGACTGCGTTATTTACATTTCGTGACGTTGGCGCCGGTGATCGTAGCGGTTTCTGCGTTGCTTCGAATCGGTGGGCCCGGAGTAAATCTCAATCTTTCACAACGCCCGGTTGCGCAACAGTTATCGCTGGTGGCGGAAAACTCGCTTCCCACAGCGGTGATGGGCGTGCCGCGCGACAAGGAATACGGCCTAGCCTTCTACCGGAATATGCCCATCTCGCGTTACGAACGAGGAGAAATTCCATCCCAGGAACATTTGCTGGTGGCGCCAGAGAATTCGCAAGCAGATATGGCTCGTTACATTGGCAACCGTTCGGTCAGATATCTCGGAAGCTTCCCCGCGCAGCACATCGAGTTCTATCGTGTGACGTCTCAAGTGACGCCGTGACGACACGCACGATTTTATGTTGGCTTGTCGGATTCATTTGTTTGCCTGGCCCTCGTTCTAAGTTCTAGACTTGCCCTTCGGCTGACTTTCTTGCCGGCCATGCCGGGAGCCCCTTTGGAGATCCTCGACCTCAGGCATTTTTCCTCAGTTGACTTGCGTCCCCTGCTCGATGACGAGACGCAAGTCTGGTCGCGCCTGCTTTCGTGGGACTACCACGGCTCCTCGGAAATGATACTGAGATATGTCGACGCGAAGATTCTTCCCGGCTATGCGGCGATTGAGCGCGGCCGCATTTTTGGTTACGCATTCTTCGTCTACGAGGGAAATAAGGGCGTGATCGGCGATCTATTTGTCGCCAACGGCGAACGAAACCCGAATGCGCGCGAAGTCGAAACCAAGCTGCTGACCCACGTGATCGAGACGTTGCAGCAGTCGCCGGGTATCCATCGTGTCGAGGCGCAACTGCTGGTGCATGAGTCGGGAGCTGTTGCGCGACCCTTCGTTGAGCAAGGGTTTCATAGATATCCGCGGCTGTTTATGACTTTGCCTCTCGCGACAGCGCAGCCAAAGATCAGCGCGGCGCGGGAGATTGAGATTCGGCCCTGGACGGAGCGCGATTATCAGCCTGCGGCGGCGGTGATCACAGCGGCTTATCGTGGTCACGTGGACGCGCAAATCAACGACCAGTACTGCTCTCTTAGCGGCTCGCTTCGCTTTCTGAATAACATCGTGCGATTTCCGGGCTGCGGCACGTTCGATCCGACGGCATCGTTCGTCGCAGTGCACCGTAGTCTTGGGAACCTGGTGGGCATCATTCTGTGTTCGAAAGTGCGCGACGATGTGGGCCACGTAACGCAGGTTTGTGTTTTGCCGGAGTACAGGTCAAAGGACATTGGAAAAGCGCTAATGGCAGCGACCGCAAGCAGTTTGTCAGGACGCAGCTTCCGCTCTCTTTCACTGACCGTAACGGAAGCGAATCTAGGCGCAGTGGAGTTGTATCGACGGCTCGGCTTTCAAACGATTCGATTGTTCGACGCTTTTGTCTGGGAAGGATGAAGGAGCGGCAGGATTATCTTCTTAACAGCGACATGACCCATCCGGCTACGAAAACTCCGCCTACAAACATCGCAAAACAATAGAGGCCGTAGCGGACCTGTTCCTGGAAATTGTTGCGCTGGGTGATGCCAAAGACGATTGAGGCAAACACGCCGAACAGAACAGCAGCGCTGAAGTGGGTGAGTTCAAGCTTCATGGTTTCTTTCCGATGGCGATGTGATACGCGTCTGCGACGCAGATGAAATTGAGCAATCCAGCAACGATCAGATACTTGGTTCCGTAGTCGGCGGTTGCCTGCGAAATTGCGCCCTGACCCCAGTCGAAGAAACGCGTCAAGAAGTACAATCCGCCCGCGCCGACATCGCCGACGAATCCGAGGATATCCAGGATGTCGCCGCCATTGGGGCGGTACACGCGTCCTTGCATGGCCAGGCCAAGAAAAAACATGGTGACAACCGCGAACATGAGCAGGAAGCCGCGCACATATCGCTTCTGAATCAAGTGGCCTGCGCCCGGAATCAGCCACGCCACGAGAGGGGCTACGATGGCCATGGTGGTAAGTGGAGGCGTTTGTACGGCCGCGCTCTGCTTGTCGTTTTTAGTTTCTACCATCCTAGTTTCGACCATCAGATGAGAACGATCTCGCGTTGAATTTTCCCAGTCACTTCTGCCGCTTTCGGGCGCACCAGCACGTTCACTTCGCTCCGCACCCCGAACTCGGGCAGATAAACACCGGGCTCGATCGAGAACAAGGTGTTGGGGAGAATGCGCCGCTCATCATGGATTTCAAGGTCATCCATGTTGGCGCCATTCGAATGAATCTCAGTTGCGATGGAGTGTCCGGTGCGGTGAATAAAGTAATCGCCGAAGCCTGATTTCTTGATGAAATCTCGGACGGCGCGATCGACTTCCCATCCAGCCATGGTTCGATTCGCAGCCACACCGTCGACCACGGTCTTGACACCGATGTCGCGGGCTTGCCTTACAACATCGAAGACTTCGCGCTGGCGATCACTCGGCGCCTTCCCGATGAATCCCGTCCAAGTGATGTCGTAGTAGACGGATCCGGGCGCGTTCTTTTTACCCCAGATGTCGAGCAACACGAAGTCGCCTTCTTTGATTTTCGCTGATCGATCTGGATGGGGCTCATAGTGCGGGTTGCCAGCGTTTGCGTTCACTGCGACCACGGGCGGATCGTCGGTTTGAAGGTCTTCGCGTTTGAACGCTTCGAGAATCCACTGCTGCATCTGGTGCTCGTCGGTGCCGCCGTTGCGAACGCGGCGTCCAATTTCCTGAAATGCCCCTGCGGTGATGGCATCGATGGCGTCGCGAGCGGCGAAATGACTCTTGATCTGCTCGTCGGTAAGAGTGGCTTCGAACAATGCAAGCAGGTCGGCTGAGCTGACCACGTTCTTTCCCAAGCCACGGATTAAGTCGACAGTCCCGGCATCCACCAGCGAAACGGTGAAGACGATATTGTTGGGAGAATATTGCATCGCGATATCGCGATGGTTGGCGAGCATCGCTTTCAAGCTGTCAAAGAGTTCCTGCCACCCTGAGTAGCTGCTCTTGGTTCCGGGCAGCGTATCGAGGTGCCCTGCTTCGATCTTGTGGACCAGCTTGGTCGGCTCGCCCTCGGCGGGTATGAGGTAGAACCAGCGGCGGGTGACCATGAGCGAGGTGGGCAGGCCAAGTACACGGTACGCGATCGGATCGCGACGGTGGTGGTCGTAAAAAAGCCAGGCATCGATGTTGCGTTCGCGGAGCGCAGCTTGAATCGCGGGCAGGTTCATGGGCAAACAGTTATTGTAAACGATGGCGCTGGCCGCCATCCGGTGCGGCAGCGTTTTCTTGATTTGATGCGATGCATCAGTGTTATTGAATCCTATCGGACAGAGGTGGGGATGGTGATCATGGCAAACGGTTCGCGCGCTTTGACAATGCGAATTCGGTGATCAGAAAAGCGATGGTGCGTCCCAGGCACCTCGAGTTTGGGCATGTGACAACTTGCGCAGTCTTTCTTGGCAACCTTGCAGGGTCGCGGTCCAGCCTTTCCGCCGCCATGGCAAGCCATACATTTGGAATCGTAATGCTCAGAATCACTCACCAGTTCCACATGTGGGTCGTGACAGGTGCCGCAACTGATACGGCGATCGTCCGGGTCGTAGCATTTGCTGAGTCCCAAACGATAAGGCTGGAAGCGCAGGCTGGTGATGTCGGTGCGATTTTGCATCATTACTTCTTCGAGAGTGCGATGGCACTGTCCGCAAAAATGCGAGGCGTCGTCGGCCGTCATGTTGGAGAGTTTTTTCATGTCGTCGAGATGAAGTTCGCCCTCCGCCATACCTGCCAGATGTTGTGGGGCCGAAACGTGGCAGTGAACGCACTGCACGCCGGGCGTCAATTTGTCGAGGCTGAGCTTCTTGCCATCGCTGCTGTTGGTGGAGTGACAGCCAAAGCAGCGTAAGGACTCTTCGGAGTCCATAACACGACCCATCGCCTGCACGATGTTCTTGGGTGTGATGCCCGCTTGACCGATGGTGATATCAAGCCCTTTGATTTCGGTGAAGTAGCTGACGCGGCTTTCGTAGAGGTCGCCGTCCTTCTCGAGAACGTAGGTTTGTCCCATGCGGCCAGCGCCAACCGCCCAGGCAATCGGGAGTGACAGGGTCTGCTTGCCGTCGGTGACTGAGTAGATCGTCTGATTGTCGCGACGTTCAATCCGGTAGGAATATCCGTTCTGGCTGAATGTGAGTAGAGGGAGACTCGATAGAAGGCCGGCTTCGGAAACGGATTCCATGGCGCGGCCCATCGACGTAGAGGGCTGAGACTTGCCTTGAGCGTGGCAAGCTGCGCATGGGGGTGGACGCCGGGTGGTCTCTTGCGCCGAGATTCCGTCGAGCGCAAGGAGGGAGCTGAGAAGTCCCAAGACTAAAGCTCTTGCAAGGGGATCCATACAACGACTGACCATACTTCGGGACGGCCTGATCTGGCTAACGTATCACATTGCCGTCCACGTCAGACCCCTGCCGGTGATGGGCATCACGTTGAAGGTTCGAGTCGATGTGATACAAATTCAAGTGATGCGGAAGCACATTTTCTGCGTTGTAAGCCCACCTCCCCCTCCTGCCGAGGGGTTTTCATGCTAAGAGCTTTTTTCATCGCTCTCTCAGAGAGCAAATCCTTGCGTGGCATCGCGGAACGGTCGGCGATCGGACAGCGGATGTCTGGCCGGTTCGTTGCAGGGACGCAGGTTGAAGATGCGCTGAGAGCGACTGAAGCGATCAACCGCATGGGCGCGAGCGTGTCCGTCGATAACCTGGGTGAGAACGTGACCAACGCCGAGGAGGCTCGGCAAAGCGCGCATCTCTATCACCGAATGCTTGACCAGATTGCTGAACTGCATCTGGATGCCAATGTCAGCCTGAAACTCACACACATGGGGCTCGACGTCGATGAGAATCTTGCCTACGAACTGGTGACGTCGCTCGTTGAAAAGGCGGCGGCAATGGTCCCGAGAAATTTTGTTCGCGTAGATATGGAAGGTTCTCCTTACACGCAGCGCACACTTGATTTCGTTCATGAGCTTCATCGCAGACCGGAAAATCGAGGATGCGTAGGTGCAGTCATCCAGGCATACATGCGGCGGGCAGAGAGCGACATCGAGAAGTTGCTGGCAGATGGAATCCGGATTCGACTCTGCAAGGGCGCATACAAAGAGCCCGAGGAAATCGCATTTCAACCGAAGTCAGAAGTGGATGCGAACTACGTAAAGTTGATGAAGATCTTGATGAAGAGCGGGATCTACCATGGCCTGGCCACGCACGATGAACGCATCATCGACGATGCCAAGGCGTATGCAACGCGCGACGGAGTACCCCGCGATGCGTTCGAGTTCCAGATGCTGCACGGAATTCGACGTGACTTGCAGCAACAACTCGTAAAAGACGGGTGGCGCATGCGCGTTTACATTCCGTTCGGAACCGAATGGTATCCGTACCTGATGCGGCGTTTGGCAGAACGCCCCGCGAATGCGCTATTTATCGCAAAGAATTTGTTTCGATAGATGCGACATTTAAAAAGCGCAGGCGGGGAGGTCGGCAAGGTACCGCCCATTTTACGAAGAAATAATTTTTTTTCGGCGCAGTGGTGCGATGGCCGCCACTTATCAATTGATTTTCTCTTTCACTGTTGCGTCTGATGCACCGCCCGCGCAGCCGCACCCGCCCAGGTGACCGACTTAAAAAAATGGTTCGCGTTCCTGACTTGGCGATAAATCGGACGGGACACTCATGTTTGGCGAACAGACGGCGCAAGCCGGTGGGAACGCCTGTTAACGACAGTAGGTGGCTTATTTGGTGAGATTTCAGCCGGGTGAGAGGCTAGCCCTTAACGTGCTGATCGAGAAATCTGAAGACATCGTCTTCCCATGCAGGAATGTTTTCGTACAACATATTGTGGCCGTCGTCGGAGGTCAGACCTACTTTGGGATAGATTTTCGAAGAGTGTGGTTTGTGGAGGCGTTCCAGTTCTTCCGCCAATGCCTGCCCGGCAGCAGTGCTGTAGTCGTTCTCTGCATGGATCAGCATTATCGCCGCATTCGTTTTGCGAACGGCAGTAAACAAACGGTCGCGCAGCTCAGCAGAGTGTTCCCAAGAACCAGCAGCCGCTGCGAAGGTAACCACCGCACGTATCGTGCTGTCACGTTCAGCCGCGAGCAAAGTGATCTGCCCACCAAAGGAATTGCCAGCAACAGCGATGCGGTGAATATCAATCCCCGGCACCGTTTTCAGGAATGCAAGCGCTGCCATTACATCTTCGAGCTGATCCGTAGTCAGCAACTTGAACTGTAGGTGCTGGCGAGCATCTCTCCCCTTTTCTTTTTCCTCACGACGCAGGACATCTTGCATGAACGGCGCCTGGTCAGCGGACGGACCGTGGCCGCGGCGAAACGGATAGAGGAATGCATAGCCATGCTTAAGGAAGAAAGGGGCAAGGATGTCGGCGGACTCGGTAATCTGCATCCCTGCGGTAATGTCGGAATCGTTGCCACCCGAGCCGTGACTGAACAAGACGGCAGGAAAAGGACCGGGACCAGCTGGCTTCCAAAGGTACGCTTTAAGATGCAGAGTTCCGCTTGGAAACTCCACCATTTGGGGCATCATGTCTTCCTTGGTTTGGCCGAGAGTTGCGACCGAAAGCAGCAAGAGCACAGGCAGATATTGGTTTTTCATGTTTCCATCCACGTGCAATATAAAAGCAGACTACCGCGCTGTAGGCGTGGATTTCTAGGGCGGATATCGGTTGGTGAAAAATCGCCATTACACCAGTTGACCCTTTGGTCACAGTGGTTTTGGGGTAGTTGGTGTAATCGCCTGATTTCAACGGTTGTCCTTCCCCAGTGGCGAGCGGCTGTCACTTCTAACAGTTGGACCTTTCACTTGTAATACCTAGCATCGCTCTCGATGTGGTGCTCAAGGGGCTGGGGAAGGCGCTGGCAAATAGAATACGAAATTCAATTTGGAGGAGAGAAATGTGCCGAAGACGGGGAAGATGACATCCCAATCGTTACACAAATCGGTACTTGTTTGGGTAGGCCTCGTTGGCCTCGCGCTGGCGCAAACACCTTATACCAAAGTCCAGGTCGCTGATCGCATCCGCAAGGTGGAGGACGGTGTGGATGAATTCCGCAAGTGGGCGGAGAATAGGGCCGACCAGGGAAAAACACAGGCGGAAAACGCCCAGCGCAGCGGACGCACGCGCGGTCGAACGGCTACCGATTCGCAGAAAGAGCAGGCGCGCAACACGAAAGACGATCTGGAGGATGCGCTCTCCGATCTGAACCGCTCCACCAATCGACTACGGCGCAAATTCGATCCCACCGACAAATGGATGGAGACTCGACCGCAGGTGGAGAGCGTGCTCGACGACGCGCGCCGCATCAATCAAGTCATGGTGCGCGGACACTACGGATCTCAGGCGGAACGCTACTGGAGTGTGCTGCGAGCAAACATCAATGATCTGGCCCGTTGTTATGGGCTGTCCCCGATGGCGGCATGACCGGCCACGCCTCCAACAATGCGCGGCGCCGTGTGCGATAGATTGCGATTTAGGTCTGGCGTCAATCTGCAATCGGGGCGTGGTCGGCACGATTCCTCTCCATCTGTTGTGAAGTCGTAGGTCTTGGCCTATGACCACGGTTGGGAAGTAGTAGTTGTCGAAAAATCGCCATTTCACCAACTACTTTTGCTCCTTTTGGCTTTTGACGGTTCCTGCGACGCCTCACTGGCCTTAGCCAGGCCGAAATGCATTCAGTCCCAACCGTGTCAAATAAAGGGTCGCTGAAAGCCCTTTGCTGAGCCCTTTTCTTTCAGTCGCGATAACGCGCGTGAAGTGTATTGACTAAAGGAACGTTAAGGAAATCATGGTTGACCCCCATGAGCCCAGAAATTGGTTTCCAGCACAAAGGTAAGAACAGGCGGTTCGCTTTGTCTGTTCGCTACCGTACACCAGCCGCCCAAAATTCATTTGCGCGGCTATGCTTCGGTCTCTTTCGTGAGGCGGATAGGAGCTCCTCCCGAGAGTCGGCCCGCCGCTCCAAGCTTCGTACAGTGAGACACACAGAAGTGCCCGATAACGGACAGACATTGGAGTTAAAGGAGAGTAGCGTGATTGTGTCTTTTATAGCCTAGGTTCTCCTCGCCATAGGGCGACGGCTCCTCGCGACCATCAGACAGCCTTTGTGCTGACGAGGAGTCTCTTTTGGCGAAAAGATACGCACGTACGAGTTTGAAAAAGTCACCACGGCGGCCTCCTGCCGATGGTGATGGAAACCAAATCCGCAACGAAATCTTGCTGAGTCTGCCACGCGAGGAACGCGACGTGGTTTTCTCCAAGCTAGAGTTCGTGCGTCTGCACTCGCTTCAGTTATTGCACGACCCTGGTGACTCGATAAAGTCCGGTTATTTCTGCAACAGCGGCATGGTATCGACCTTGAGTGTTTTCCCGAACGGCAAGGCTGTAGAAGTAGGGCTAATCGGCAGAGAAGGTTTCGTGGGGTTACCGATTGTTGTGGGCTTTCGAAGTTCTTCCCTTAGGTCAAACGTGCAAATCAAGGGTTCAGCTTTCCGCATTGGGGCAGATGCGCTATCAGATAGTTTGGCTCGATGCCCGACCTTGGTCCTGCGCCTGCACCAGTTTTCGCATGTTATGTCGATGCAAGTTGCACAGGTTGCGGCTTGCAACCGACTTCATGAAGTTGCAGAACGACTTGCTCGGTGGCTGCTCATGTGCGCCGATCGAGCCGGGGATCATCGTCTACCCTTAACGCAGGAATTGCTCGGCCAGATGTTAGGAACCCGGCGTGCCAGCGTAACGATCGCCGCCCGCATTTTGCATGAGGCAGGTTTGATTACCTATCGCAGGGGCGCGATTGAAATTCTCAACAAGGAACGGCTTGAACAGAAAAGCTGTGAATGCTACGGAATGATTCAGCGGCAAATTGAAAAGTGGCGAACCGAATCGCCATAGTTCCGACCGGACACTTGCGAACGCTTTGACTCGGGCACGTGTTACTTGGCAATCGGTCGCCACGACAGCGCCGCGTCGTCGTCCATAAATCGACGGCACTAGCAAGTGAAGTCTGGGCTGTGGGAAACTTGGTGGGTTATGGCGAACAAGGCGGAATTGATTCTCGATTCAAACCCGGATGACACCTTCCTGGAAGGGCACTGCTCAGCCTGCAAGACGACGAAATTTCGGCTCACAGGTAATACGATGGACCAGAAAACCCTGTTGCGTTCCATGTTCGACAGTCATTTCAGGCGTGCCCACTCGCGAGAGGAAGTGAACCAAAACATCGCCGCGATTGCGAGAGATGAAGATTGAACCTTACGCGCATGCTCCGCCAAAGCCGCACCGATAATTCGTGCATGTCTTCAAGATGAAGGCTAGCTAACCGCTCAGCCTGAAATTCTCAGCCTTCAAATTCACTGTGTATTCCCACAGAAGCCTGAGCTGAAACGCTGGGTCTGGCTTCTCGTTCGGGCCGTACTCGCGAGCGAATTCATTGATCCGCGCGAGAAGTTTAGCTTCCGCGGCATCGATGCGCTTCGTTAACTTCTCGTCGTCAGTTTCGAGAATCGCATCAATGTAGGCCCTTTCCCAGTCGTACGTTAAGGAAATCATGGTTCACCCCCATGAGCACGGCCTGTTGCCAGTTGAACAAAATGTTAGAGCGCCGGGCTGCGTCTGTCTGTCCGCTACCGTACACACCGTACTGCAACTTTCGTCCGCAAATAATTAAGCCTGAGGAGATTGCTCCATGGGAAACTTGGCGCATGAATAGTCGAAAGACGCGTGTCCCTAAAAATGGTGACCGCGTAACGACTCGTGGAGAGCAAGGAAAGTTTGTAATTTACGGCGTGGACGTGCATCTCCAAACCGTCGAATTGAAGCTGGTGGACGGTGGTCACGATCTGAAGCTAAGTACCATACCTTGGGACGCCTTAACTTTCATCGACAAACAATAAGCAGGCGCTTTCGTGAGAGCAGCTCACTCAGGTGAGCGATAGTGAACAGAACCCCTTTGTAGGACTTGCTATTCTCGGCCTTCACAACCGGAGAATCAAAAATGAGCACCGCCACGAACGTTTATGACTTCCCATGGGAAGAACATTACGTGAAGGCTGTACTGGCGCCAGGCCACACGCGACTTCAGGAATTGATCCAGCGAGCGGAAGAGGCAATTCAGGCGCGGCAGCGCCAGTTGAATGGACGGGTGGGGCACACTCTTGAGATGCAACTCGCACAAGACGCATTGCAGCGCTTGGGCTTGCTAAAACGAGAGAGATCGTCACCGGCCGCGCCAGACGGGGCATAAGGCGGGTACACTCTCAGTGAAAACGAAAAGGAAAGCCCCCATTTCACCCCAAAGCGTGTCTTGTCCGTTTTGTGGAGCGCAAAAGAACGAGCCCTGTAAGACAGCGGGCGGAAACAACCTTCGGCGTGACCTCAAGATCGTGGGTGTTCATGTTGCACTACTGCATGTAGACCGCATATTGAAAGCGAAAATGGCTCGGCCACCGTTATACGATGACCGGCTTTCGGCTTAGCATTTCTCGCTGCTCAGTTTGTAAGCCCAACCGATCCATTAGTGCGTCGCGTTCGAGTAAAGGCTAGCTAACGGCTCAGCCTGAGATCCTCAGTGAGGGGCGAACAGGTGGAGGCTTATGCGGTACATGAAACCCAGCCCGCGCGGGTCATTCACGGGTACAAGCGGGCCGGGTTGCTACTTCGGCGTTGCGCGAGATTATACAACCCAACAGAATTGTCCAGCGTTCCTGGTTTAAGTGAGCTGCTCAACAGGGCACTCGGCCCGCAAAAGAATTTCAAGTCGGCAAGCCGGCTCCCAGCCAGGGGTCGCTCACCTTTGGCAAAAGTCGGCACTTCGAACAAGCAGGGGGCAGGTGCGTTGTTAAGGAGATCGCCCACTCGAATCTCGCACTTGCACCGCGTGCATTCGGTGACGAGATCATTAATTAGCTTTTTGAATTCCCTCTCAGGGTCGATCGACACGTGGAGCCGCCTCCTAAGGGATTCAACTCGTGAAACTCACAATGAGTGTCGCCCGGTCGGGCTGCGGCAGGTTGTGAAAGGGAAGGCCAGGGGAATCTGGCCTTGTCAGAACTGATCTATAGTGACATTCAAAGATTTTCTTGCCAATGGGGCGAATCATGTACTCTTGGCGCCTCGGTAGTCAGCCCCTTGGCTAATCGTTCTTGCCGAAGCACGGCCAGGCTTCCCAAAGCACGTACGGCCATCTGCCTCTCGTCCTCGTTCTCCTGAAGCCTCGGCATCTTCCACAACCGTCTCGTAATTATTTCTTCGGCGTGTTCAATGCGGTCGCCTATAAGGGAATTGTCTGTTTCAAGAACCGCCTTCAAGTGGGAGCTTTCCCAATCGTATGTTTTCGAGGCCATGAGCACTTCCGGCAGGTGCGTTTTCGCACATTTTAATGAGCCTCTGCGCACAGTCAAGCCCCGAAAGTGCCAATCGGAGTGTTGACCGGCCCTATAGCGAGTTTCACTGATGCGATGCGCAAGTTGGGCTTGAGAGCGAAGTAGAAAAGGCCAGCCGGGGCGTGCCAGGAGGCACCACCGAACTGGCCTAGCAGCCAAGGCGGCTGCAACCCCGTCTTGAGCGCTCACCAAATTCTAGACCCGGCGGCGCTCGTTACTTTGGAAATCGGTCCCCACGGCAGCGCCTATCAACTTCTTCCATGATTCGTTCCGCCCACCGCACAGCATCAGCGATCGCATTGATTGTGGCAGGTACCCTTGCGCTACTGTCGAACTGAGCGAGCTTTCTGGCCGCCAGGATTGAGGCCATGATTGCAATGACGCGCTTGCGGCCTTCGTCCACCGAAGGAATGTATCACATTCGCTATTTGTTCGCTTTGCATATGATGACGCCGCTTTAAACACCATGCTCTTGGCGTAAACTTCGGCTTATGAATTTCACATACAAACTACAAACTATGGTCGACGCCTACTGCACGGTGACATTCGAGAATGAAAATCCTTCCAAGCAATGGGGACGCATTCAGGCAATCACCAAGACGGTTTTAGCTGACACTCTAGAAGACGCGATCGATCGAAGTGAATTCAAAGTAGACCTGCAATCGGGGAATGTTGTAATCGTTTCTGGCAGGCAGATTGTAGACATCGGCCACGACTACTCAAAAGCCGTTTAGAGCTGCGGGGTTTGATGAGTCTGCGTCGTGATCCTAGGCGCTGTTTTCCTATTTAGCATGCTTTCGAGTTCGGCCTTTAGTTGGAGTATTCGCTCTTGGCGGCCTTGATGCTTTAACGGTTCATCGCCTCGGTGATGTTTCCTCAAAAAATATTGGCGATTCTTTTCGCAGACGTGATGCAGCTCCTCCCGAATCTTTGCCACCTTTCGCGCTGTCGAGTCGTAGTCCACCAAAACCACCCTAGCAGTTCTTAATGAGGACGGCAGCCAAGTCTGACATGAGAAGGCTAATTCGCGGGAGTGCAGTGAGTGAACCGAATCCATCAGCGCTAACTAGTTTGTGGTTCCGGCAGCTCTTCTTTGATCGCAGATTCAAGTTCAGGCCAAAGACGATTAAGAATGTAAGTTACCGTGTTGTGGGCGGGACTTGGGCCTGCAGGTTTGGCTCCAATTTCTCCAAGTGGCCCTTAATCATTTGTGGCGTAGTACGCAGTTTTGCTCATTATTCATGGCTCCGAGAGCTTCTAGATCCTGCGACATTAATTCTGCCCAGGCCGAGCCGTGCGACGATCGCCACCTGCCTAGCACTAGTCATTGCAATCGTTCCCGGTTCTGGCTTTTGAATCAAGGTGTAATCCGCATGGTCCCACGCCCGAAGCCTTCGAACTCTCTAGAGGTTATGGTGCCGGTGCCGTCTGACCGCTAACTTGACTCCGGTGGGTCTCCTGAAAATCCGCTAGGAGGTGAAACTTTAATCGCGCTGAATTGTTCAGGCCCTTTTCTTGCAAGCCGCTCGCGTTTCAGCGCAGCTAAACCATGCAGTGCATCAAGGATGGCCACACGTTCATCTTGGTCCTTCTCATCGCTGGTTATCGTAGACGTGCGGGACATAAGTTCCGCTTCGGCGACTTTGATGCGTTCCTGTAAACGTGAATCATCGGTCTCGAGGACGGCGGCTAAATACGAAGATTCCCAGGACAACTTGCGTGGCGGTAAGGAAGGTTGGGCTGCCATTGTCCGGCCTCCGTTACGAGGTGCAGTTTCAAATATTGAATCATGACCGAAGGGCACGATCAACGGAGAAAACAACTGACGTCAATGAGAGGGTCACAAACCTTTGGACGATGAAACCTACCAAGAACGGGATAGCCGCTGACACCGACCACCCCGCCTTGACTGGGCCGTACCCTGCAATGCCGGAGACATTGCCCGGCCCAATTTCTTGGACGGCGCGATTATGAAGTTGGCAGGGCAGTGGGGCAAGCGGAATTACAGGGTTCACCATTGTTCGAGGTGTTAGGGGGTGCTACAAGAAGGCACGCTCCAGAGATTGCCATGAGGCTTCCCTCGGGCGCTCTTTGTTTGGTCGCTTGACTTTTGTACGGTACCGTACAGTACACTATCGACGATCGGATTCCGCCGGTCTCCTTCACAATCTGCCGCCGTAGCCACGATGGGCGACGCCTCCTTGGGGGTTATCTTTCACGATAGACGAACCGCAAGAGGTGCCTCAGCCATGGTCCCTTCGACTCTCCATCATCGTTCTGCGATCAATTCTAGACAGCGGGCGATAGCTGCCGTCTGTATCATTTGGGATTCTCCAGGCAGTACGGTATCGCTATGACGTGTAAAGGATGCCATTCTGATAAGCAGCGCCCGTTCAACGGCGAATTTGCCATCCATTTCCGCGGAGTCGAAAGTTTGGACAAACCCATCGTGTGGGTTTTTCCGAAAATTATGGTCTGTTTGCATTGCGGCTTGACGGAGTTCACCGTTCCTGAAAAGGAGTTGCAGGTCCTTGAGCAAGGTTTTCCCGTGAAAGATGCGGTGGCTTTATTCCCAGGGACAACCCCGCGTCAGGAACAGTCAGAATAGAGATCTCTCCACGGGGAATGAACTGAGCGTTTCAGCAGAGTCGCGTTCGCAAGGCTGTGCTAGCGAATGTCTCACCCCGAAGAACGGCGTCCACACCGGTCAGTAGTTCCCTTCCGGAATCGGTCTTGACGATGTAGCCTCGCGCCCCAACCCGGAAAGCCTCTTCTACCACATCGGCAGAAGACTCCTGACTCACGAAGACTATCTTGGCGTTCAGAACAATTTTTCGAATCTGACGGGCGGCCTCGATTCCGTTCAGCATCGGGAGCCCGATGTCCAGCAACAACAAGTCGGGTCGGAGTTCTTCAGCTTGCCGAATCGCGTTTAGGCCGTCTGAAGCCTGGGCGACGATATGGAATTGCGGCCGTTCCCGCAGCGTCGAACAGAGAAATTCTCGAAAGGGTTCGTAATCATCGACAACAAGGATTTTGACTTGTGAAGCTGCCAAATCAGCCCCCGCCCAAATCACCCTGTGCCTTACCATAGCAGAACTGCTCGAAGTGACCCAGCAGATCGAACGCTTACTGGCGGTCGCCTGTGAAGCATGGGAGCATACCGGAGGACGGACCGTTCACTACACAAGGTGGAGTTCTAAATAGTAGCGCGGAATTTAGCGTGGCAAGCTTTTCACGACGGTTTGAAGCAATCAAGCAGCGATCAGGCGCTGTTTCAACGCATAGCGGACCAGATCCGCACCGTTATTCACCTTGAGCACTTCCATAATGCGATATTTGTGGAAAGCCACCGTTCGATGCGCAATATTCAATGTATCCGCCACTTCCTTCATCTGCTTTCCTTCGGCTAACAGTTGCAACACCTCTTTCTGCCTTACGCTAAGAAGGTGCTCCTGGTCGACTAGCGAAGCATGATCCCGGACCAGGTCGCGCACCGAGTCTCTGGCAATCAGCGGCGACAAGTAGAGTTCACCCTTCAAGATTTTCAGGACCGCAGTTTTAAGCTCGGAAAGGCCAGAGGTCTTTGGCACATAGCCGGAGCCTCCGCGACGAAAGGCTTCCGCTGCTATGTCGGCATCAACGTGCATGCTGACATACAGCAACTTGACCCTGCGCAATTCCTTCTTTAGCCGCTCGCCAGCATCCAGACCGTTCAATTGCGGCATGGCGATATCAACGACGACTAAATCGGGTCTCAGTTCAAGCGCAGCACGGATCATGGCGTGTCCATCGGTCACCGTGGCAACCACGTGATAGTCCGTCTCAAGAATCCCTTTAAAGGCCTCAGCTACCAGCCTGTGGTCCTCAGCAATCAAGATACGCGGTGCGTTTGTCCGCATCGTCTCAACCCCCAAAGTAGTAAGCAGGACGGAAATATGCGCGATATCGTGGGTAAAAGTCACTGTCAAATCAGACAGGGGGAACCCCTGTCAGAAATGACTACCTTTTTGCCTTCGCGGGCCAGTTGCCACTGGTGACTCTGTTTCGGGGTCTTGTTCTAATCCTCGGAGTTCCAGTCCATCGAATTCGGAAAGTCAACCTGCCTCAGACGATTGCGAGAGGTTCGCTCGATTGGATACGTCTTTCGTTCCAACTCCACCGATTTCGCATGTTCCACAAGGGTTGCTGCCAAACACCGAGCAAAGAATCGCTAAGTTTCCATGCAACGACTTTCCTGGGTACTGCACGAGACGTCAGGGAAGCCGCAAAGGCGGAATTACTGCTCCCCCGATTCCTACGGCGTGCATTCCGCGCGCGGGGAGACTACCGAGCGACTCTCACGAGGGTCGCCTCGAAGTTTCCGCCAAACGTCGTACTGCCATTCGGCGTTGTCGCGCCCTCAGCTGGATCCGCTGAGACGCCCGGGGGTATAGTCAGGACTCCCGCAACGTCCGCCAACGTACCCTTGGCCGCCGACAATTTCGCTGAGGCAGGGAGCAACGAGTACGGTGGAGGATTCGTGGTAGTCGCAGACATTGCGACAGATCCGGCGATCACGGCAACACCCGAGCCTTCTTCGAAACCCGTTCCTCCCCATGTGAATGCGTCCAGCAATTTCTTGCCACTCGAGGTCAAGTGAAGAACAAACGCGTCTTGGGATCCAGCGCCGAAGCTAGTGGTCGTGCCGGTGACGTAGACCGTACCGTCGTCAGGCGCGACCGCCACGCCAGCGGCCGTCTCACCGCCCCTGCCGTCAAACTGCTTATCGAATAAAAGATCGCCGTCCGTGCTGAGCTTGACGATCAAGGCCGCGATATCAACCCTGTTCGCTTTTACAGTCTGGATGGCTCCCGCAAGAAAGACCGATCCGTCGCCCGCAATCGTCATTCCGCCGCGCGGGTCTACGACGTCGCCGGATGCATAGGTCCGCTGCCAGACCTGGTCGCCATCTGACGTCATTTTCAGCGCGATTATGTCGAAGTTGCCGATCAGACCCGGCCGCGGCACCGTTCCAGCAGCGTGCACGCTGCCGTCCGATCCAACAGAAACTGCGTTGCCTTGCGCTCCATCCAAGATTCTTTGCCAGACGAGATTGCCTGACGAATCGAACTTGACGACGAACAGACTGAGCGAGCTTGGTCCGAAACTTGTCGCGCTGCCGACGATGTAGGCGGAACCGTCTGGAGCTGCCGCCACGGCGAGACTGGTATCGGAGTCCGCGCCGCCCCACGTCCTTTCCCAAAGGAGGGTTCCGGTGGCATCGAACTTCAGGAGTACCGCATCGTTTCCGTTATTGGCGCTGTCGCCGGTTACGTATACTGAACCATCGGCACTGAGCGCGACCCCAGTTCGGCCAAGCCCCCTGATGGTGGTCCCGTTCCAGATCCTCTGCCAGCTGAGTGATCCATCCGGCGCGAACTTTATAAGAAAGATTCGAGGGCTGGGATTCCCGAATGGATCATTGGCAAAGCTGTCGGTAATGCCCACGACGTACGATGTGCCGTCAGCGGCGGTTGCGACTCCCTCTGATACGTCGCTCCCGTTACCGCCCCAAGTCGTCTCCGACAGCAACGTCTGTGCCTGTGTCGTTGCGGTCGCGAAGCTGACCAACAGTAAGCCGGCGAATGCAAAAAGTAACGGCAGCATCGCGGATCGACGGTCTGGGGTTGAAGAAGAAACATGTTTCGGCTTAACGATAGGAATTTGTTTTTTCATGATGAACCCGATGATCCTTATCTCAACGTCAGTGATTCGTGTAGACTCCCGAGGCTGTCAGGAGACTCGCCAGAGAATTGAATGCTCGGTGCCGCAGCGATATGTCACGATTTTGCAATCTTCTTGTCATGAATATGTGCAAAGATCCGGTGGACCGTACCAAGCTGCGGCCGGTGCAACAACGCTCTCGGGGACACACAAAGGTAATTGTTTGTCCGACTCGCGCTTTGCATTGACCCTTGAAAGGCAGAGGCATCGAGGATCTCGGTCCGAGCGGAACGGGATTTGTGACCAACGACAGTCTCTATCCTTTGCGCCCACCATGAACCGTGATGTAGCTTTTCTGCATGAAAGCCATGCTGTTTCTTACCATCCTCATGGCATGCGCAGGTGCTGGAACTCACAGCGAGCACGTCGGGCCGCGAGAGAGCCGCATCGCGGTTCAAGGTGCGCGGTTGTATTGCCGAGAGGTCGGGTCGGGCGCGCCCATGATCGTGCTGCATGGTGGACCAGACTTCGACATTTCCTATCTTCTGCCTGAACTGGACCGCCTCTCCGACAAGTTCCATCTCATTTATTACGACCAGCGCGGGCGCGGCCGCTCGGCCGATCACGTGAAGCCCGAAGACGTTACGCTCAAATCTGAACTGGCCGATCTCGATGAAGTCCGAGAGCATTTCCATCTCGACAAGGTAGTGCTGCTGGGGCACTCTTGGGGCGCCGTGCTGGCCCTCGAATACGCGCTTCGCCACCCGGAACGCGTCTCACGCCTGGTTCTGATGGATCCCGCCCCAGCATCCGCGGCCGACGTCAACCGCTTCCGCAAGGAACGCGTCGAGAAATTGCCCGTTCTGATGGAGTTGCGCAAGGCCATCGCAGACACCACTGCGTACAAAGATGCTGACCCCGAAGCCGTCGTTGTTTACTATCGGGTTCATTTCAAACCCGCACTGGCGCGACCAGAGGACTACGAGAAGCTCATCTTAAGAATGCAAGCGCGCTTCATCGAACAGGGGAAAGACGGAATTCTCAAGTCCAGAGCCGTCGAAGACCGCCTGGTGAATGAGACGTGGGCCTCGCCCAATGGCTACGACCTGCATCCCAAGCTCAAGGAACTGAACATCCCGACACTGATCATCACGGGCGACCACGACTTCTTTCCCTTCGCTGCCGAACACATTGCGCAGGCAATTCCCGGTGCCCGCCTGGTGACGCTCAAAGACTGTGGACATTTTCCTTACCTCGAGTGTCCTGGCCCGCTGCGAGAGCAAATTGACGCCTTCTTTCATGGTAGGTAGCCGTGTCGATTACCGCCAACTCCGGAGCGAGTCGCGAGCGCGATCCTGATGGGATGCGGGCCAACCGGAAGTTAATGTCATTGGCGTTAACAGGCGATTTCACCTATTCGGGCAGTTGGCCGGCAGTAGTTGGTGCAATGCTGATGCTACGCCAACTACCGCAGCCAGCCCGAGAGGTGCAAAGATCACCCCTAACGAGAACGACGAAGAGCACCATAAGGGCAAAAGTTCATTTGATCGCATACTCCAAAGACACCATGCCTGTTTCACGGACTTTGTGGGCCGTGAGGGAGAGTTGGATCTGTTTCGCATGGTTCGCCAGTAATGGAACTCCCGCACCCAGAAGGATGGGGACAATACGGATTTCAACCGTGTCGACGAGTCCGTCTTCAGCGAGGCTACGGAAGAGCTCCCCGCCACCGAATAGCCAGATGTCCTTTCCTGGAGCGGCTTTCAGTGTGGCCATGGTTTCCCGATGACCGTCCCCCACGATGGCAACTTCAGGATGGTCCTTTTGCCTCAGCGTTCGCGAAAAAACAATCGTCTTCATACCGGGCATTGAGACACGTTTGGCGGTCACCATCCTGTCAAACGTTCGACGCCCGACCAAAAGAGTATCGAACTGACTGAACAGTGCATTGAAATCGAATTCTGGATCCGTGGGGATCCAGTCGGCTTCGCCCTTAGGTCCGGCGATATAGCCGTCCAAACTCATCACAACTGAATACCGCACGCGCCGCATGTATGCCTCCACCGATCTTTTTCGCGGATTGTAACTTCCCGCCCTGTCCCGAGTTGTTTCCCCTGCGATTTGGCAGCTAGAGAATGGTCCATTGCGCAGAGCCGAGCATGTGTAAAAGTGAAATTTTGTTTGGGGCCTCACCGGCATGTGGCAGGGCTGACTTACTTGCAGGCGGTTTGTGACATCGGTGCTGGCAGACCAGTGTGGCATCTAGCAATTGCAGCAGCCACATCATGGGAGGGCGTATCATTGCGGGGGCATGGCTACGACAAGACCCAAACGAGGAAATCCTAATTGGGGCCGCCCGTTTTCGCACATCTCTGGGGTCGCTACGGAATTTGAACGACGCGCGCGGGAATTGGGCCTTCGACCCGACGTATGCCTCCTCGCCGAACTGCGAGAATGGTGCGAAGCTAACAAAAACCGAGTTTATATACCCGAATGGCTCCTTGCACTACAGCGGGAGTCCCATTTTGATCAGGATCGCTTTATAACGCGGATCAGAGCGCAAGTTGTCGAACTCGCGCCATGTCCTGATGTTTTGAACAGCCCCTGATCGCTCCTCTACGGACTTATCGAGCCAACGGAAAGCGGCATCCTTGTCTGCAATGACCGCACACTCCATCGCGATTTTGCCAGGATCTTCGTACCGGCGCTTTCTGAGCTCGGTTTTCAGGGCAATGATCTTCAGCACCGCTCCGCGAAAGCCTGACCTTCGATATTCTTTTTCCGCCGCGTCGGCAATATCCGACTCTTCTTCGTCCTTTGTTAGAGCAACGGTCTTCTTCCGCTCCGAGAGCCAAAGCTCGTATTTTCCCTGGCTTCGATAGATTACCGCCATGAGATCGTGGGCATCAGCAAATGTAGGGTCGAGCTCGATGGTTCTTTGTATTTGCTCAACCGCCAACTGGTCGTGCCGCGCAAGCCAAAGGGCCTGACCGACATTGGTGTTGAAACGCAAATTAAGCGGATCTAGTTCTACGGCCCGTCTTATTTCAGCGATCGCCTCCTCGGGATGCTCTCCCAGCCAGGCAAGTAAGAGTCCATACCAGTGGTGCGCATCCGCCAGATTGGAGTTGAGCTTCAGCGCTTTTTGGAATTCCCGTTCGGACTCGTCCCACTTCCACTCATTCCAATAAGCCCCGGCGAGAGCGGTGTGCGCTTCGGCCAGTTCAGGTACCAACGCAAGCGCCTTTTCCGCATAAGCACGAATATTCGGGGTGGTCTCATTAATGGATACAGGCGCGTAATCGCTGATTACGAAGTGCGTGTCTGCCAAACCGACATAAGCCAAAGCATAAGATGGATCTTTGTCGATCGCTTGTTTGAAATATTCCTTGGCCTTTTCGAGCGACTCACGGGTGCGCTTCTCCCAATAGTAGCGGCCCTTCAGGTAAGCCTGGTAAGCCTCCGGATCTGTGGTTCCGCCTTTGCTGGTTGGAGCATTCGTCTTTCCAGCCAGGCGCTCTCGTAAATGAGAAGTGATGGCGCTACTTATGTCTCGCTGTACCGCCACGAGATCCGACATTTTGCGGTCGTATTGATCGCCCCACAAATTCCGTTGTGTACGAGCATCGATCAGCTCCGAGCTGACAGTAAGCTGGTCGCCTCGCTGTATTATGCGTCCGGTTACTACAGCTTGAACTTTCAAGTCTTTGGCCACGGTCGCCGGGTCCACCTCGCGTCCCTTGTAATGGAACACAGAGGATCGGGCCATCACGGACAGATTGGGCAATTGCGAGAGATCATTAATCAGGCTCTCCGTGATCCCGTCGCTCAGGTATTCCGTGTTGGGATCGTTGCTCGAGTTCACAAATGGCATCACCGCGATCGAAGAGATTTCATTGCCGGCCTGACCGCGCATCCAAAAAAAGACTCCTGCGAGTATGAGGGCCGCGGCAGCCGACAGTGCCGCTGCAATGAGCCCCTTGCGGCTAGGCGGTGCCGCCTGCGCTAGCTCCCCTACCTGGGTGTGTCCAGATGTTGAGTCCCGCCGCAGCCGCTTCAAGTCCGCGACCATGTCGGCGGCGTTCTGATACCGCAGGGCCGGGTCTTTCTCGAGCGCCTTATTGATGATTTGTTCCAGTTGAGCGGGCAGGTCAGGATTAAGCCGCGCTGGCGAGGTCGGAGCCTTATGCAGAATTGCGTCGAACACAAGCGCAGACGTGTTTCCGCCGAATGCCATGCGGCCCGTTGCGATTTCGTACAGAACCGTTCCAAACGAAAACAGATCCGTTCGTCGATCGAGCGGCTCTCCCCGCGCCTGCTCCGGCGACATGTAAGCGACCGTACCGACGGTGCTTCCTGGACTGGTCAAGTTTCCTTCGATCGTCGCGCCATCGGCCGGCAATTCTTCTGGTTTGCCCGTCAGCTTCGCTAACCCAAAGTCCAGAATCTTTGCGTTCCCACGCTTCGTCACGAAAATATTCGCGGGCTTGATGTCACGATGAACAATTCCTTGCGAATGCGCCGCGTCAAGGGCGTCCGCAATGTCGATTCCTAGTGACAACACGGTTTCCAATTCCATTGGGCGATAGGCGATCGTGTGCTTTAGGGTTGCACCCTCTAGAAACTCCATAACAATGAAGGCGTGGCTTTCTTGCTCTCCTATGTCATGAATCGTGCAAATGTTTGGGTGATTCAGTGCTGAAGCCGCTTCCGCCTCACGCTGAAAACGACTCAACGCCTGGCGGTCGCGGGCAACTTCCTCCGGCAGGAATTTGAGCGCGACGAATCGGTGCAGGCGGGTGTCCTCAGCCTTGTAGACCACACCCATGCCGCCCCCACCGATCTTCTCAATGATGTAGTAATGGGAGATGGTCTGGCCGATCATTGTGCTGGAAATGTTAGGTGTAGAAGAACGGCAAGTCAATGAAGCAGAATCAGTTCGGGTCATCGTAGCATGATGGTTAATGAAAAATCGCCATTACGCCAATAACAGCCCCAAAAGTCAGTGGCTCTTCGCACACCCGCCGGGTGAAGGAACCCGCGCGGTGCCGCTATCCGCGCCCTCTCGCAAAGGGCGTGAGGAGCCAAATTAAAAACGAGGGGGCAACCCGCCATCCCGTTCACGACCGGCTGGATTGGTGCTATAGTTCCTCGCCTTACGGACTGGGGGCAGATCATGCGTTTTCAATTGCTGATCCTTACAGCGTTATCTGTGTTACTGCCTACTGCAGTAAGAGCCGACACAATCTACACGTTCTCGGGGAATATTACTCCTTACTTTGGCCTGCCGAGCGGAGCGGACCAGAGTTTTACCTTCAGATCACCGGGATTTGTAACGCAGGACACATTCGTTCCGGCAAGCTCGCTTTCGCAATGCTCGACAGGTTACAGCGCTACGTGTTTCGGAATCCACTTTCTGCCCTCGAGTCCGGGGTGGGGAGTGCCTGGGCAAGTCGTACAAATTTGGTTCGAGGATGGGGTCGTAAATCCGAACTACTACTTCCCGCTTGCGGCATTCACCGCCAGTGGAACATATAGTACGGTTTTTTACCCAGGCGCTAACACCGGCACGCTCACCGTGACTGTGGTGCCCGAACCCGCGACTTTCTTTCTAATGATCGGTCCCCTTGCAATACCATCGGCACGAGCTATCCACCGATTTCGCGTTAAGAGAAGCATTCATCCGCCGCAGCTAGGGTGACGCGAAACCTACGTTGTGCGTTGCATGACCAAGCACAACTGCTCGCCGTACCAAACTGGCGAAATATCGCCATTTCACCAACTACTTTGCGCGAGATGCCCGTTTTCCAGAGTACTTGGTGAAATCGCCTGTTGGCGTCAACCGTCATTCCGTGGCGAAGAGTGAGCAATTGTGAACAGTCGCGCAACGGCGGGCAGGCTATGGTTGCCCGCGCGGCTAGTGTGGGTTCTCAAAGACCCAACCCAGACCTTCTTTGGGCCAAGCAAGCAAACTCCGACTAAAACGTTAATCGAAAGGAGTACTACTATGCGATGGATCGCAACAAAGTTGATTTTCTGCTTGCTGGTTGGCACACAACTGTTCGCAGCGTCGTACCATTACGTCAGAATCGATGTTCCCAACAGCACTTCAACCAGGGTTCGGGGGATCAATGCCCGTGGCGACATCGTCGGTATTTACGAGGATGCGACGGGTGGGCACAGCTTCTTGAGACACAACGGAGTCTTCACAGATGTCGCCTTTCCAGGCCCTTACTTCACCGCGGTAAAGTCCATCAATGCTCGCGGCGACATGGCCGGAAATCTACAGGATGGTCCAGATGGTCTCCACGGGTTTGTGACTCATGATGGCGTGTTTTCGAAAATCGATTACCCAGGCGCCGTCGCTACGCAAGTGCGTGGAATCAATAATGCTGGTGATGTAACGGGCGTTTATGACAGCGCGAACGGCAGGGGTTTTGGGTTCATCTTGAAAGCGGGCGTGTACCGCACCGTCAACGTTCCGGGTAGCATCTTTACCGATGTATACGCAGTTCAGGATAACGGGAACGTGATGGTCGGCGATGCAGTCCTAAGCTCCGATGGCGGAGTGCACGGGTTTATACGGTTGGGTGATGGAAATTATCGAATCCTCAACTTTCGGGGAATAGGTTCTGGCACGGTGGTGAGGTGGATTAACCAACGCGGTGACATCGTCGGGGACTTGCGGCCCCACGGATTTCTCCTGCGAAATGGCACCTACACATCGATCGATTACCCGGGAGCAGTCGACACTGCCGTCCTGTCAATCAACGATGACGGCGTCATCGTGGGCTTTTACTTCGACACCCAGGGCCATCAGCGCGGTTTTAAGGCTGTGCCGCAGTAGGGGCGTGCTCCCGCTCATGTCTCTCCACATGGGGAGAAAAGGGCGCGGATAACTCTTGTAAACATCGCCATTTCACCAACGACTACCGACCGACGCCCCTTTTCGGAAGTTGGTGTAATCACGCTGTTAACAACAGTTGGCCTCCGCACACAACGCGTGCCTGGATCATGACGTCACCCTGTCTGCTGCAATCAGTCGACGGTCGCGGTGCGGGTCGGTGCGAGGCTGCCCTGTACTAAGCTCCCACTTCTCCCCCCGGAGCAGCGCCGCAAGTAGGGCAACGCACCATGAGTATCTTCTTGGGGGAGAGTTCTTTCTTCACGGCGGACGAGAATGCTCCTAAAGTGGATACAAGACTGATCAATTATGAACAGGTTTTGCTGCTCAGTAGATAGTTGTTGAAACATCGCCATTACACTCATTGACCATCATGATAGCTCCTTGGCGGCGGCTTCCTTCAGTTCTTCAGTTTCTGCCGTTCGCAGGCCTCCACAGTTTTCGTCGGGTCGACGGCCTCATCGTCCACCTGTA
>Ga0207649_10000442_pt1 | contig 29990 bp, 28 predicted proteins | sample KBSC43metaG_FD_184317 | JGI IMG/M metagenome (GOLD analysis project Ga0207649, IMG submission 184317) | Corn rhizosphere microbial communities from Kellogg Biological Station, Michigan, USA - KBS C4-3 metaG (SPAdes) (version 2) | ecosystem: Host-associated > Plants > Roots > Rhizosphere > Soil ... | reverse complement strand
GGTGGCGTTCATCTGCAGGCTGTCGCCGAACGAGACGACCTGCAGATGAACGCCACCCGGCGGGGTTGCCGAGCCGCTGCCGTTACCCGAGCCCTCACCACCCCCGCATGCAGCAAGCAGCGAGGTCATCACGGCAAGCATGGCCGCACAAACCCTGTGATTGATTCCTTGCATGGCGCCTCCCTTGCCGGTCGGCTGGATCGTTGGGGTCACGTGGCGAGTGGATCGCCAGCCTGCTGATCGCTGTTGCGATGGGCACTTTGGTTCAGCATAGAAGATGCCTGGGTCTACATGCACCTGGCGCTGCGCAAGCTGGTTGGGGAGGTGGATCGAGCCGGACCAATGGCGAAGACACCGACGCCAGCGAGGGATTGGTTGGCCAGGCTGCGGAGGTAAGAGAAAAGCCCGCTGGTGCGAGCTTTGGTGGCGCTACTGGAAGAGAGCGAGAAAGGCGCTGATGATCGACGCAACGTTTGCAGCTTTTGGCAGACCTGCCTGGTTGGCAAGCATTGCTGTTCCTCTATGAACACAGCTTCGCGCTTGCAAGCCGATTCAAGCTGACGCCCTGCTCAGCTGCCTGAATGACGAGGGCGCGGTGCGCTTGCGGCGTGATACGCACCTTGAACTCGCCGCTGTAGGTACGGTCAGCAATCGGCTCAGCGACTTTCTCGCCATTCGCCTCCATGCCGCGCACCGCTTCGGCAACAGCCTTGCGAATACCGGCAAGCGCACCTTCCGGCGTGGCGGCGAGCCACGAGAGCGATGGAAATTCTGCGCAGAGGCCAACATGTTCCCCATCTTCAGAGGACCACGTCGTTCGGTAAGTGAAATGGTCTCGGGTCATGACGTCGCTCCTGAATCAAAAAGAGCCGCACGAAGCGGCTCCCTTTGTCAGTTACCTGGCGATGAATAAGGCAGCATGTCATCGACCTTGATGATCTTCCAACCGTCACGCCGCTTCGTGAAAAACACGAGAACAGTGACCTCGCTACGCGAGCCAAAACTCACGGGCACGACAACAGCGTCGCTGAACGTGAGCGGCCGACCTGGCTTGATATGCGCGAGCCAGTCACGTTCGTCGTAATCCTGCACCTTCAGGAAGTAGTCCGCACCGCCAGGAAGTTGATCTCGCTTGTAGTCTCTGCGCAGGCTCTCAACCGTGGACGCATCAACGTAGCGACCGATCTCTCGATCTAGAAGGGGAAATACTTGGTTCACCTGCTTGTTGATGTACCAGACATAAAATTGCTTCACTTGCAGACTGGGAGCTTCCACAACGTGAGCATAGGAAGCGCACGAGAATGCCATCAGGAAACTGGCAATCCAGCATGAGAGTATTTTTTTCATGCTTGCCTCAATGATGTCGATACAACTTGTACGGCGGCTTTTGCGTTCGATACTCTTTCCCAGGATAAAACCCATTGTTCTGGACAAAATCTGATATCCACCTTGATCCGTCAAACATCGCCATATGGCCGTGAGGGTGCCCCGGGATGGGTTGGATCACGATCACGTCACCTCGACGAGGCGACGAAGCATCCCCAAGTTCGATAAATCCGGCCTGACGCAAGGGGAATCCATAATCCTTTGCCGATAACGTTGGCGTCACAATAATTCCGCCTGCTTCAATCGCCTTTCGGACAAACTTTGCACAGTTCCCACCGCTTTGGCTTTGCGCATGCTGTCGAACATGATTGGCGGCTGCATTACTGTCCCACATAGTTTCCTCGCATTCAGTTGATTGAAAATATCTCTCACAAGATATTTCCGAGAATGCTAGGACTTAAGGCGTAGTTTAAGGATTGAGATTTGTTTCGTATTTATTGGAAGTTGTGTTATTCTAATTCAATAGGCTTTCTTCACATCGTCTCGTACCAAACCCCTCCGCATAATCCAACCACGTCTACGATTATTCCGCCCGCTGCACCTCATTCGGCGATCCTTCATTACTTCTGCCAGCTTCGTCGTCTTTTCGCTTTGCTCCCCGACTAAACCGCACCGCCAACGCCTTCCGCGCTGCATCCAACCCTTCCCCCTGGCCCGCCACCTTGAGGAACGCATACCCCTCCAACGTGGCGCTCATCACATCGCTGCCCAGCGCCAAGTGCGAATCCGCCATGCGTTCGTGAATGCGGGCCACGCGCATGAGGCGACTGCGTAGCTGATCGAAGCCCGCCAGATCGCGGCGCAACTCCGCAAGATCGAAGTTGCCGGGAAGCACGTTGGGGTTGTTGTTCAGCACCTCCACGGCCTTGCGCGCGAAGGCCTCGGACTTGTCGCCCATCTTCACCAGCGTTCGGCGCTGAACCGGGGTGAGGTCGATCAGGCTGGCGAGCCGGTCTTCCAGCGTCTTCAGCGCGCCGTCCACAGCGGCCAGATCGGCCGAGGTGAGCTGATACGAAATCAAGTTCTGCGGCATTTCACTCCTCGCAAATCAATTGGCAGTGCCGTGCCGTCAAGGGCACGAGGGCGGGAGATTGGCCGCTGCGGCGCTGGTCCGCAATGCCAGGAGGGGGTTTCGGGCGAAGAATCAGAATGATCTGATGCGGCCTTCACAACTCGACACATCGAGAGGCTTTCTCGGCGGGTCAAGCTCTGAGCTCGGCGTTTGGGGCTTTCTGCTCGGCAGTCCGAGCTCTGAGCTCGGCGTGCGAGGCTTTTTGCTCGACTGCCCGAGCTCTGAGCTCGACGTGTGGGGCTTTTTGCTCGGCTGGCCGAGTTCGGAGCTCGGCGTACGAAAATCAGAATCCGGCGCATACCCCCCATCGCTATAATTCCCCCGCTGCCGCACCAACGGCAGCCTGGTTTAGCGACCTGAAACACCAAGGCGGACGATTGCTGCATGCAGTCGCACTGCTGCTTCCGTTCGCGCCTACTTTGGCGGGCCGGATGGTGAGACCTTCGGGTCTACCGGTTTCCTTGGGACCGGGTCGCTAACACCATCGTCAGGCCCGCCACCCTCGTTTAGCGCCGAGATGGTGAGGCTCCTTCAATCCCAAGGAGGCTCCTATGCCTATTGCAGACGAGACGCGTCCAGCGTCGTACCCATCCCCGCCAGCACCGTCGCCTAGTCCACCGCCCACGTCATCCGACACAGGCAGGCTCACCAAGAACCGCACCTACCTGAACGGCGCCATCGCAGCACAGGCGTATCTCAAGCGAACTCGCACCGCCATGTGCACGCACGGCCAATGCCGGCCGGGCATGCTGCGTAAGCAGCTTCAACACCTCTCTGCACACGCATTCCCGCCGGCTTTCATCAAAGGCTTTGTCGATGCGATTGACGCGTATGTATCGATGTCGCTCGGGGGACGCGAAGTCGATCCGCAAACGTGGGATGTATTAGCTGCCGTAGAGCGGCGGGGCTACGGCCAATAACAATGGATTGACGCATTCCCGTGACGGGCGGGGATGCCATGGCCTCTGCAAACCCTCAAACCTTCTCCACCGGCTTCAACTCCCACATCGGCAAGTAATTCATGATCGGCCGCTCGAACGTGCCGCCCTTGTCGATAAAGGGCTTGCCCGAATCCAGCATCGGGCGAAACGTATCCAGCTGCTTGGCCGCGTCCAGGTCAGTCCACAGGCTCACGTTCGACAGCGACGACGTTGACTCGTCCTCGCCCACATAAAACGCGACCAACCCGCGCATGGCCTCGATACCGGGCCGGAGTACCGCTTCGAGATCGTTCATCATCTGCCGCATCTCGGCAAACTTGTCCGGCGGGCACCGCAGAATCGAAACTCGGACGACTGGCTGCATTGGGAACTCCTTTCGTTGAGATGCGTTGAAAACACCAATGAATAAGACGGACGCTACTGCGCCAAAAATTTAACAACCGCGCCCACCGTAGCCTGCGTCTGCTCCTCCATCAACCAATGCCCCGCATCCGGAATCACCAGCTCTTGCACGTTGGTGGCGGCGTTGCGCATGACGATGGCCTCGTTCTCGCCGAAGGACTTTGCGCCGCCGATGGCGAGCACCGGCATGGGCAGCTTGGTGGCGATGGATTTCTGGTTGTCTTCCGCGTCTTGCGGGATCGATAGGAATTGCGCAAACGCTGAATGCATGGCGCCCGGTTTGGCGTAGAGGCGGGCGTAGTGGACGCGCGTGGCTTCGTCGATCTTGGAAGGGTCGCCGGCAAACTCATTCCAGAACCGGTCGAGGTAGATGCGCTCGCGGCCTTTGACCAGCCGCTCGGCATCGGGGCCGCCGAACGAGAAGTGCCAGAGCTTGGGCGAGCGGACGATCTGTTCCCACGGCGGCACACCGGGCACGGGCGCATCCATCACGACCAGCCGCGTGGTCTTGTCCGGGTAGCGCGCCGCATAAGCAAACGCCACCATGGTGCCGATGTCGTGGCCGACCACATCGGCCTGATCGATGTTCAGCTTGGTGAGCACCGCCCGGATGTCGCCGGCCTGGGTGCGCTTGTCATAGCCGCCTTCAGGGTGCGAAGACAGCCCCATGCCGCGCAGATCCGGCACCACGACCGTATGCGTGCGCGCCAGCTCGGCCGCCAGGGGCGCCCACATGTCGCCTGTGTCGCCAAAGCCGTGCAGCAACACCACGGCCGGGCCGCTGCCGCCCACGCGCACAAACAGCGTTGCCCCGTCGGTCTGGATGTTCTGGTGCCGGAAGCCCGGCGGATACGGCTTCACCTGCGCTTGCACAAGGGGCGTCATGGCAAGCATGAGCGCGACGGCGGCAAACAGTTTTCGCATGGCTGTTCTCTCCGGGGGGTGCGGCTGGGGGGCTGAGGGGGACGGCCCGCTGAGCGGATCGTTGGGGTACGGGCCGCACGCGCCAGATAACAGCGCGCCACGCAGGCCTCGTAAAGAGTAGTACGCGCCCGGCGCGACGCAAGCGTGAAGGAGAGGGGGGGCGTGCGCTAGCGCCTCAGGCGTTACGGCTGCTGTGACCGCTCGCCAGACGATTCAATGGGGGAGGGGGGGGCCGCTCGCGGCAGTGCGAACTTTGACGGTCCGCCGCGAACGACCAGGAGCGCGCTGAACGCTAGATCGAAACGTGTGCTGCTAGGTGCGGCACTCGTACCAGCCCTTCGTCCGGTTAACAATGCGCACGACCAGCAGCATGACCGGCACTTCGATCAGCACGCCGACGACGGTGGCCAGCGCCGCACCGGAATGGAAACCGAACAGGCTGATCGCCGCCGCAACGGCCAGCTCGAAGAAGTTCGACGCGCCAATCAGGGCGGAGGGGCACGCAATGTTGTGCTTCTCGCCAACGGCCCAGTTAAGCCAGTACGCAAGCGCGGAGTTGAAGAACACCTGAATCAGGATCGGTACCGCCAGCAGGGCGATGACCAGCGGCTGCTTCAGGATCGCTTCGCCCTGGAACGCGAACAGCAACACCAGCGTCGCCAAGAGCGCAGCGATAGACCATGGGCCGATCTTCGCCATTGCGGCATCGAACGCCGATTGGCCTTTCGCGAGCAGCATCTTCCGCCAGATCTGCGCGAGGATCACAGGGATGACGATGTAGAGAGCGACCGATGTCAGCAGCGTCGCCCACGGCACCGTGATGGCGGACATGCCCAGCAGCAGCCCAACCAGCGGCGCGAATGCGATGACCATGATGCTGTCGTTCAACGCGACTTGCGACAGCGTGAACAGCGGGTCGCCGCCCGTCAGCCGGCTCCATACGAACACCATCGCTGTGCACGGCGCGGCGGCCAGCAGGATCAGGCCTGCGATGTAGCTGTCGATCTGGTCTGCAGGCAGCATCGGCGCAAACAGGTGGCGGATGAAAAGCCAGCCGAGAAGCGCCATCGAGAACGGCTTGACGAGCCAGTTCACGACAAGCGTGACGCCAATACCTTTGACGTGCTGACGCACCTCATGCAACGCGCCAAAGTCGACCTTGACCAGCATCGGGATGATCATCACCCAGATCAACAGCCCGACCGGGAGGTTGACCTGCGCGTATTCCATCCGGCCGATCTGCTGGAACAGGCCAGGCAGCACCTGGCCGAGCACGATGCCGGCAACGATGCAGAGCGCCACCCAGACGGTCAGGTAGCGCTCGAAGAAATTGATGGCGGGCTTGGCAGCGGCCTGTGCTGGTGGCGCTACGTTGGATGCAGTCATTGGGGCAGGCTTCAGATCAGTTTTGCGAAATGCGTTCCAGCGCGGCCTGCAGCTCGGCATTGCTCATGCCATCGAGCGGCAGTGCCAGCAACTGCAACATGCGGTAGCCAATAGCCTGGCGTGTCAGCTCAAAGGCCTGGCGCTTGCCTTCGTCACCGCCTGTCGCGTTAGAAGGGTCGGCGTAGCCCCAATGCACCTTCACGGGACTGCCGGGCCAGTATGGGCAGGTCTCGGCTGCGGCGCTGTCGCACACGGTAATGACGATGCGCATCTGCGGGGCGCCATCGGCAACAAACTCGTCCCAGCTCTTGCTGCGGTAGCCGGTGGTGTCGATGCCTGCGTTGGTGAGCGCTTCGAGTGCGAACGGGTTGAGGCGGCCGCTCGGGGCGCTGCCGGCGCTGTAGGCGCGCACGTCTTTGCCGAGTTGTTTGGCCCAATGGTTGAGCATGCCTTCGCTCAGCACGCTGCGTGCGGAATTGTGGGTGCAGAGGATGAGGACGTTGGTGGTCATGGGTTCGATTCGCTGTCAGCAGCAGGACGAGCCGGCGTCGGATTTCACTGCGATACCGATCGGCTTACCTTTCGGGGCACGCGGTGCGCAGCAGGCAGAACTTTCCGTCGCGGCTTCTTCCGTCTTGTCTTCGCGGAACACCGGGATGTTGCCGAGCGAATGGAAGTGTTCCCAGGCGATGCCCTGCGGGTCGGTAATCCAGTGCTTGTCGCTGCGGGCATAGCAGCAGGTGGTTTCGCCTTCGTCCAATAGGGCCATGTCTGCGGCTTCGGCACGGGCCTTCAGCTCGGCCAGCTCGGCTGCGTCATCGACTTGGAAGCCAAGATGGTCCACGCCCGCGGCGCTGCCACGCGTAGAAATGGCGAAGTTGATGCGCGGGTCGTCCAGCATCCACTTGGCGTAATCGGTCTCCACGCGCGTCGGCTCGGCTGCAAACAGCTTGGAGTAGAAGGCGATGCTCTTGCTCAGGTCGTCAACGTGGACATGGACGTGAAATCGTTTCATGGGGATGCTCCTTCAGCACTTGCAGGCGGTGGCGTTTGGTTCCAGGCAGGCTTCGCCCTGACAGCAGTTGGCGGTCAGGAAGCCCAGCAGGTCGTTCATGTGGTCATACGCGGCGCGGTAGATGAGGTTGCGGCCGTCGCGCTCCTGCGTCACCAGGCGCGCGGCTGTCAGTTCCTTGAGGTGGAATGACAACGTAGCGCCCGGCACGTCGAGCTGTTCGGCAATCGCGCCTGGCGTCAGACCTGTCGGCCCGGCAACCACCAGCATGCGGAACACTTGCAGGCGAATGCCGTGGGCGAGCGCGGCGAGGGATCGGATAGCGTCGTTTTCTTCCATATTTCCAATATATTCGAAATATATGGCGGTAGCAAGACGATCAGCCAGTGATGGCGGGAACACATTGGGGAGCACTTGACGCTGTTGTGCGAGAGATCGGGCAAGCGCGTTCGGTGGCTGCATCACCAGTGGCCTGCCCTGCAGGCTGCTTTTGCCCACAACCCAGCCACGGGCTCGATGCCCGACAGAGGGTTTATAGGTTTACTTCTTTATGTATACAGATAGTAGTAGTAGATAACGGTGGATAAGTCCTGTGGATAAGCACAAAAAGCGCTTTTGCATCAACGACTTGCAGAACGGACAACCCATCGGACAGTGTGTGCTGTTGCGTGGATGAGTCCGGGGGATCGTGTCTGGCCCTGTCGACCCGATGGGAAGTTGTTCCCGTGCTGTCTGCCCACAGACCCCGGAGAACCAACACGCTTGTCCCTGGAGTTATTCACAGGGGGAGGGGCGGTTATCCACAGCGGCGTTCTTGCAGCCCGACTAGTGCGGGTAATACTCCAGCTCGGCAATGCGCGCGCGGATTGCCTCCACGTTCAGCCCTTCGATATCGGGGCTCGCCATTGAGCCGCTGTCTGCGCGCCACGGTGCGTTGTCGGCCGTCCGCTGTGCGTTTCGATAGGCCAGCCACGCACGTTGGGCGTCGCGGATGGCCTGGCGGGAGGCGGGGTCCGTCTTGCTCATGACCGCTTGATACAGCGTGTTCATCTGGCGGTCGTACGCCTGGTAGGCGGTGTGCGTGCACTCGGTCATACCGGCCGTCGTGCTGCCTCGCGGGCTCTTCAGGCATTGCTGGAGGGCGTCGTCGACTGGGTCGGCGGCCCATGCGGCCAAGGGCAGCAGCAGCGCCGCGAGTGATAACGCGCGCACGGCGCGGCGCATCGCCGGGTTGGCGGAACGGCGTGTCGGGCGGGGCTGATTGATGTGCATCGGAAGGGCCATTGCGAACCTCATCGTTTTCAGGGCGGGGTGGTTGCCATGGTAGGAAAAGTCTTCCCGTGCCGCACGGGGCGCGGGATGAAAGCGGCCATGTGCGGAGAAGGCACACCACACGGCCCAATTCCACAGCACAATCGCGCACACGCTCATCTCGGCTTTCCCAGGATTCATCCAATGACGCCATTTCGCGGCAGCGCCGCCATCGCCTTTGCCATCGCTCTGTTGCCCACGGCTGCGCATGCAGCCAGTTTTGATTGCGCCGCCGCGCGCAGCCCAATCGAGCACGCCATCTGCAATGACGCACAGCTCTCCGCCTTGGATAGCCAACTGGCCGATGTGTACCGCGCTGCGTTGAACAAGCACGGCGCCGACACCGATGCGTTGAAGGCCGAGCAACGCGAATGGCTGAAACAGCGTGCGCCGTCGGGCCAGATCGACGTGGCAGCGTTGAGGGAGGCGTACCGCACGCGCATTGACGAGGTGAAATCGCAACCCGTGTTTCCCGATCCGGGCGAGCGCGTGGATGGCCCGGTTTTCCCCCTGAAGGCGATCGCCAAGCAGCACGACTTTGTGCTGCGCATGCTCGAAGCGTGTCCGGCGGAAAGCAGCAACGAGGACACCACCTGCGAAGGGCCTGCCCAGTTGGTCATTCATGACAAGGGCCAACGCGCCGTGCGTCAGGTCATCAACCTGCCGAAGGTGTTTGTCACGCTGCCCAAGGGGAAGAAGGTACCGCTCGTCAACTCGACGCGGCTCTATGACGACCAGGGCGTGATCAACGTTGGCGATTTCAACTTCGACGGCCAGGAAGACTTCGGCATCCAGACCGGCAACGAGGGCAGTTACGGTGGGCCCAGCTATGACGTCTATCTGTTCAATGCGCAGGCACAGCGCTTCGTACCCAACAGTGAGATGACGGGGCTCATTCTGGAAACGCTCGGGTTCTTTGAAGTGGATGCCAAGAACAAGCGTCTGCGCACGTGGGCGAAGAGCGGTTGCTGCTATCACGAGCACACGACGTACGCCGTCGAACACGATGTACCCGTCGCCGTTGAACGCCGCATTGATGACGCGCAGGGCGGCGGCGACAAGATGAAAGTCACCGTGGAAACGCTCGTCAATGGCAAATGGCGCAGCAAGGTGCATTACGAGCCGATGCCGAAGTGAACGCGCTCATCAACAACATCAACAGACATGAAACACGCCCGCCTGACCCCTCTGCTGTGCGCTGCTGGCCTGCTGCTTGCCGCGCAAACTCTCCACGCTGCTGAAGACGCCTGCACCGCCCAGGTGGACAGCGCAATCAAGCGGGCCTACCCCGCTGCAAAACGTGCAGACCTTGGTTACAAGGTCGGCAACGCGCGCATCCAATTATCGGAGGCGTTCAACCCGCACGCGGTGGTGTGCCGCACGTGGCCCGCGCATCCGGAACTCACGCTCATGGCCGTGCCGCTCATGCAGCAGGAAGACGCAGACGCGGGCACCAATGAAGGCGACCTTGAATTGTTCGTGCTCGACACCGGCAACGGCAGCATCCGGCAACGTCTGCGCCTGCCTGCACGCATGTCGGACGATGCGGTGCGCATCCGGTCCGTCACGTTCGATACCGCGCGCTACGTGGTCGCGCCTGGGCAGATGGCATTCGGGGTGCGCGTCGTCAAAGAGGGCAGCTCGCGGCCCAATCCGTTCAACGAAACCGATCTATGGCTCTACACCGTCGAGGGCAATCAATTGAAGCCGGTGTTGAACGGCGTTGTGGTGGAAAGCGGCGGCGGTGAATGGGATACCAACTGCGCCGGCGCGTTCGAGCAAACCAAGCGCACGCTGAACATGGCATCGGACACCCACAACGGCTACGCCGATATCGCGGTGTCGGAAACCAAGTCTGCATCCACCAACACGGTCGGCAAGGCCGGCGAATGCCAGACGCACGAAGCCAAGCCGCAGCGCACAACCTACCGGCTTGCGTATGACGGTAAGCAATACGTCGTGCCGAAGGCGCTGATGCCGTTGGATTGATAGGCAGACGTGGGCGAGTTGGCTACGCCCTCATCCTGGCGTCTACGCCTTCTCGCCTAGCCAACGGCTGATAACGCAAACGCGGCGCCCGTCCTATACCTAGGGTGTTCGGCCATGCATGATCGTGGCGGCTTTGTCGCGGCGCTTGCCCTGGCCATCACCCAGGAGGCAAATCATGCGCATGCTCGTCAACGTGCGGATTCCGCACGAACCCTTCAACACCTACGTGCGCGACGGTTCCATCGCCGAGCTGATTCCGCGCGTGATGGCCGAGAGCAAGCCCGAGGCCGTGTACTTCACCGAGCAGAACGGCCATCGCGGTGCGGTGCTCATCGTCAACGTGGAATCGGCTTCGCACATTCCCGCACTGGCGGAGCCGTGGTTTCTGCTGTTCAACGCAGACTGTGAGTTCCGCATCGTGATGAGTGCGGAAGATTTGCAGAAGGCGGGGTTGGCGGAGATTGGTTCCAAGTGGAAATGAGGTCGCGCCTCGCGACGCTTATCCCCGCTCATTCCCTTGTGCGGTGCACCTGCGATTGCCGTTACGTTTGGTTGCACTGAAACGCACATCCTCATCTGCGCGTCCCTACAATCGGAGGAACCAAAAACCAGAAGGAGGAAGCAGATGACCCGAGCACAATGGATGGTGGCCGCCGCAATGGCCGCGCTGTGCACCGTTTCGCTGTCGGCGCAGGCCAAGGGCGGCAACGCCGGTGGCGACTCCGCTACACATATGAGCAGCCACGGCATGGCTAACACTAACGGCCCCGAGAGCCTGGACCGCGATAAAGGCAAGGCGCGTGCGGCAGACCGTGCGCATCAGCATGGCAAATCCACGCAGCACAAGCACGCGGGCAAGGGCAAGTAAGCGCCGCTCAACAGCAAAGAAAAAGCCGGTCACGCAGACCGGCTTTTTTGTTGCGCGAGCGCAGAGTCAAAAGCTCAGCAATTGCCCTTCTTCGCCTGTCCCGGCGGGCAGAAGCCGTTGCCCGGGCCGCCTTGCGGGCGCGCCACTGGTCCATCGTCGGGCAGATAGACGCAACCGCCCAGCAGCGATGCGCCCAAAGACAGGATGAGGATGATTTTCTTCATTGTGTTGTGAGGGGCGGCTCCGCCCCTTTCTCCCTGGTTAGAAACTGAAATTGACACCGGTCTGGTTGCCCGCCGAGACGTTGACCGCATTGCTCAGCGTGGTACCCGATGCACTGGTGGCCTGCACCGAATACTGACCCGCCGACGCCGACACCGCCGACAACGCGATCGGCAGCGTCGCGCTGTATGTGCCGACCAGCGGCGCAGCCGCAGGCAACGCCAGCGAGTACGCGCCGGTATCGAGGTTGGCATTGGTCGAGGTGATCTCGTACGACACCGAGCTGACCGTCTGCAGGGCGCGCAGCGTGGCCTGCGCTGACGCAGTGGCCGTGCCGGAGGCGGTATTGGTGGTGGAGGCCGGCAGCGTGATCGGCGCGCCCGTAGTGGAAACCGTGGTCGTGGTGCTGGCTGTGACGGGCACGGTGCGAATGATGCCCGTGGCATGGCCGGTCGGCAGTGCGTTGTCTACGATCACCACGTCATAAGCGCCATTGGTGCTGCTTTGCACCAGCGGCGACAGGACGAACTTGCCTGTGGCGTCCGCCACCGTGCCGCGAATGACCTGGCCGTTCTGCTCGGCATAGACCGTAGCGCCGGCCTGCGCGGCGGGCACGTAGCCGGTAATCGAACCGCTCACGACCGTGGGCGTTGCCGTGACGACAGGCTTGAGGCTGTAGCCGCCATTGCCCTGTTGCACGATGGATTTACAGGCATTGAAATCCAGCACCAGATCAACCAGCGTGTTGGTCTGCACCGTGAAGGGCTGGATGATCTTGTAGCCGCTCTGTGCGCCACTGGGAGTGGCCAGTGCCTGCTCGGTCGACGAGCCCGTGACCACCACGGAATTGGACAGCGTGTTGCCTTGGTTGGCGGACAACACCAGGCGCAACTGCTGATATTGCCCGGCGGGCAACGGTGCCGTACCGAGGTCAGTCAGCACGCCATTGGTGAGCGAGAGCAGGTCGACCTTCTGAGGCGTGGCCAAGGCGATGTCGGTCCAGCCGGCGTCGGTGTCGGCCGCCGACGCGCTGGCGTGCACGCGCACCTTGTTGACGGTGACATAGACGTGATCAAAACCGCAGGACGGCGCGTCCGTCATCGAGACATGGAGGGTGCCCGTGCCGGCATCCGTGCCGCCGTCCCCGCCCCCGCACGCAGCGAAGAGGAACGGGAGGGGCAGCGCAATGAGGGCGTTCCGATAGGTTGTTTTCATGGTTATCTCCTCGGGTGGGGGTGCCGGAAGCATAGTCCTGGCTCCGACACGCACTTTGGGCAAAGTGCAACCAATCGTAACGCCGGGGGGTGCGGCGTGGTCTCACCCAATTGGGTTGCAAACGGTTGCGAAGCGCGGGAGATATTGCGGTCCCACTCACGCATCAGCGGTGCATCAGCGGATACAGCGCCAAGCCCAGCAACGCTGCCCCCGCCACGATCACCGGCTCGGGTAGCTTCTTGAACTTCACCAGCAGCAGCACTGTGGCCACGGCCAAGAGCGCCGTCGGCACATCGACGATGGAGCGCTTGGCCAGCACGATCACCGCGCCGGTAATGGCGCCCACGGCCGCTGCGGTAACGCCATCCACAAAGGCGAGGATGGAGGGCAGCTTGCCGTATTTCTTGAAGTACGGCGCCGGCAGGATGGTGAACAGGTAGCACGGCAGAAACGTGCCAAGCGCAGCCACGCATGCGCCGGGCACGCCCGCCACCAGGTAGCCGATAAAGCCGACGGTGATGACGACCGGGCCGGGCGTGATCATCGCCACGGCCACCGCGTCAACGAACTGCTTTTCGTTGAGCCAGTGGTGCTCCGTGACCACACCGCCGTAGAGAAATGGCACGATGGCCAGCCCCGAGCCGAATACGAACGCCCCGGCCTTGGCGAAGAACGCGCCAAGCTGCGAAAGCAGGGGCCAGTCGATCGCGCCCAGCAAACCGCTGGCCGCTGCGACGGGTGTGACGGCAACCGCGTTCATGCGGCCCTGGCGCAGCCACTTGGGCGGCGCACGCCAGAACCACACCAGCATGCCGGCCGCCAGAAACAGCCACGCCACCTCGGACTCCGTAACGACAGTCACCGCCGCCAGCAACAGGTAGATAGCCCACAGCAGCTTGTCTTTGCCGACACTCTTGGTGGTGAGCTTGTGCGCGCTGATGGCGATGATGCCGATCACCGCTGCGCCCACGCCGTAGAACACCGACTGCATCCACGTCAGCCCGCCAAAGCGCACATAGGCCCAGCCCAGCGCCACCACCATGAGAAACGAAGGCAGCACGAAGGCCATGCCGACCAGCGTGGCGCCAACGATGCGGTAGTGCACGTAGCCGAGGTAGATGGCCAGTTGCGCAGCGAGCGGCCCGGGCGCGAGCTGGGCGAGCGCAAGGCCTTCCTTGTAGTCCGCCTCGGTGATCCAGTGGCGCGCTTCAACGAGGTCGCGGCGCATGTAGCCGGCCAGCGCCACCGGGCCGCCAAAGCCCAGTGCGCCAAGCCGGAGGAAATACAGCACCAGCTGCCGCAGCGTGTAGGTGGAGCGTTCAGGGGCAATGTTCATAAGCTACCTGCGATGGGTGACCGCGGTCATGCTTTCCGGCCGCCGGAAAAATGCACATACAACGAGTCGAGCACGGTGCCGATCTCTGCGAGCAGGGCATCGTCGTTCGCCACGCGCTTGCGGGCACCTGCCAGGATGGCTTCGAACCCGCCGGCTTCAGGCGTGGCCGCGCCGCCCACGTCGAGCGCATGCACCATGGCGCCCAGCCGCGCGAGCCCGGCGTCGTCATCGAGCCCAAAACTGGCGACGAGCACCTCAAACGAAACGCGCTCGCCAACATGCGTGAACGCTGCGCCGTCAAAGTCGAAGCCGAGCGCATCGGCAGGGCAATCGGCCGGGCTGTCGAGCCACAGGAACCGCGCGTGCGGGTCGATGAAGCGGTGGATGAGCCAGGCGCTGGCAACGCGGTCCACCCATAAATGCCGGCGTGTTGCCCACAGGCGGCCCTGGTATTGGGTTGGATCACGGCGCGGAATGCCGCCCGAAGCAGCGCGCGGTTCGCCCGGCGAGTGTGTGGCTTCGACCGCCGCGGCAAAGTCGCGCCATTGCGCATCGGCACGCACGGTCGCCTCATTGGAGAAGAAGTCGATCTTGCGGATGGCCTCGTAGGCGCGGGCATGGCGGCGCAGCAGTCGGTTGCGCTCGGCGGTGGGCAGGTCCGGCAGCGTCTTGCGCACTTCAGACAGTTCGGCCAGCCAGTCAGCGTAGTCGGGCGTGCGGTCGAACAGGGCGCGGTAGGCCGCGTCTTCCGCCGCGCCGCTGGCCTGCACGTGCAGTACCCAGGCCTGGCCGTCTTCCTGCAATGTCTCGTCTGCCAGGTCATTGAGCTGTGCGGCATGTTCGGCACGCGCGGGCAGCAGGTAGACGCCATCCCGCAGCGCTGCACAGCCGATCGCCTTGATGGCGCGCCAGATACGCATGCGCGCGGTGGCTCGGGCAGTCGGCAGGCTGACGATCAGGAGCAGCCAGGAATCGGGGGAGGCGGTCATGACGGCAGCATAGGCGTCCGTCATAACCGCTGCAATCTTGTAGAGGTTCCTACATCAGCGCGGCGGGAGGTTCATGGCTTTGGTCAGGAACGCTCTGACGTCCGCCTCGGCGCGCTCAGCTTGCTGCAGGTTGGCGCCCGTGGAAACGCCCCGCACGGTGCAGCGTTTGTAGTCGGCTTCCATGGCCTGCAGGTTGGGGTATTTCTCGCCGCTCTGTAGCCGGTAGTACGCATCGTGCTGCACGTCGATCATGGTCTGCGGGCAATCGCGTGCCGTGGTGGCACCCGGAAAGTACTTGAAGTACGCACGCGTGCTGTCGAAGTCGTGATACGCGCCGGGGTAGACGTGCACGTCGACGGTCTGGCCGTCACGCTGCATGACCTCCGCCGCATTGCGGCAGAGCTGCGCGGGCGTGTAGTCATCTTTCTCGCCCAGCGCGAGCATCAGCGGGGCGCCGGACAGCGGTGGCGGCGGGATCTCCCACCAGAGCGCCGAGCACCCGGGGTAGAAGCCGATGAGCGCCGCAAACCGCGTGTCGTCATCGATGACGCCTTTGCGGAATGCGTCGAGCGTCATGTCCATTGCCACACCGCCGCCGCGCGAAAAACCGATCTGCCCGATGCGCTTCGGGTCGATGCGCGGGTCGGTGCTCAGCAGCTTAAGCGCGAACAGCGCATCGGCGTCATTGGCGTCATTGGCGGCGGGGTTCAACTGCGCCTGGTTGTCCATCGTGTTGGCAATGCCGCGTGGGCCAAACGAATCCACCACGAACGCGGCCATGCCCATCTGGTTGAACAGCCGCACCCACCGGTCGACGTCTTTCTGCTGCGGCCCGGCAGAGCCATGCGAAATCACCATCGCAGGCACCCGGCCTTGCAGGGTCTCGGGCAGATACAACGTGCCCCAGATGGGCGTGGGCGACTTGTCGAACTTTCGATGCACCAGCTCCCATTTGCTCTTGGGGGTGGCGCTGTTGAAGTGAATGCGGCCGCTCGGTCGTGCCGAGAGATCGTTGACGATTTGCTGCGCCGATGCAGGCAGTGGCAGCGCCACGGCGGCAACGGCGGTAGCAACAAGGAACAGGTGACGCAACAAGCCGACGGTCGAACGCCTTCTCATGAGGATTCCTGGCGGTGAAGTTGAAGCGCTGATTGTGCCCCGGACGACAGCAGGCGGAGCCATCTTTGTCGATCTAGAAATTCCACACCACACCGGCGCGCACGGTGCGTGGCTCGGCGGGATGAATGTGGCGGTCATTGATGCCCATTGCGACGCCATTGGCATCCAGCGGCGAGGCTTCGCTCTTGAGCAGGGACGCGTAGTAGTAGTCGATGTCGTTCCCTTTTTTGTTGAGCGCATTGAGCACCTCGACGAACACGCGCACGTTCTTCTGCAGCCGGTAGCCCAGCTTGAGGTTGACCAGGAACGACGATGCCGATCGCACGCTGTTGTCTTCAACCAGCGGGCGTGGGCCGAAGTAGCGCAGCCGTGCGCCGAGCATCCACCTGTCGTGTGACCACGACACGCCGGCCGACGCGGTGGTCTGGATGGCCTCGGGGATGGTGTCGCCTACCGGGTTGCCGTCGCGAAAGCGCGCGCGCGAGAACGCCGCATCCGCATCAAGGATCAGTTCGGGCAGCGGCGTGTAGTAGGCCGCGAGTTCCACGCCCGTGCGGCGGCTCGGGCGGCTGGGCTCGGTGGTACCGGTGTCGCCGGAGAAGACGAGTTCAGAGCCGATGTCCAACCGCCACAACGACGCAGAAAGCTGCAGGTTGGGTGCAAGCGCCCGCGTGCGCACACCGACCTCGTAGCCGGTGGCCGGTACCAGTACCGACACCTTCTGCACGGGGTCTCCGCTTACCGGATCAACGGTGGTGGTCGCGCCGCGCACGTCATTGCTGTGATAGCCCCGGCCCCAGTTCATGAACACATCGGTACGCGCCGTGGGCGACAGCACGACGCTCAGCTTGGGGCTGACGATGTGGTCCGTTCCATTGCCGGAATTGATCGGGTTGCTGCTCGCAACGCTGTACCAAAACTGATCGGCCCGCACGCCGGCGATGGTGCGCAGCCACGGCAGCCACTGCGTGCTGTTGCGTACGTAGAGCGCGGTGCTGGTTTCGTTCACGGCATCGCGGCGTACCAGCGCGTACGGTTGTCGTGCCTGCGTGTTGGCCAGGCGAATCGGGTCCAGCCGGTCAAAGCGCGTCTGCGAGCCAACTTCCGTTTCGCTCTCTCGTCCAGCGACGGCGCCCAGCCATGTGCGCGATGCATTCACGCCGGTGGTGACGCGGTTCTCAAACTGCTCGAACTGGTCGCCTCGCTCGGGGTTGTTGAGGGCATACGTAAAGTTGGAAAACAGCTGCAACCGGCTCTTGATGACGTATGCGTTGGCCTTGAACACGCCGTCGGCGAGTGGCCGTAGCCAATCGGCGGAGAGGCTGTAGCGAGACGCCGCGCCGCCATCGGTCGGGTCGATGGCACCAAAGCGTGAGATCAGCCCCTCGTTGATGGCACGCAAGGGCACCTGGTCGGTCGACTGCCACGCGTTCTTGTACGCCATGCCGGTCACGCTGATGCGCTCGCCGCCGCCCAGCGGCACGGTGTAGCGCAGCACGCCGTTGAGCTTGTGCACGCCTTCGGGCACGGTCCATGGGCCGTTTTCGCCCAGCCATTCGAAGCCATAGAGCAGCGTGCCGGGGCCAACCGTGCTGGAGTTGGCGAGCAGGCCGCGCCGGTAGTTGTGCTCCCCCAACTCCAACTGCGCGATGCCCTGCGGCAGACGATTCACATAGTCCATGCGCACCGCACCGGCAGCAGAGAAGTCGCCCTCTTCGGCAAAGTAGGTGCCTTTCTTGTAGGCAATGCCGTCTACGAGTTCGGGGATGACGAAGTTCAGATCGGTGTAGCCCTGGCCATGCGCGTGCGTTCGCATGTTGACCGGCATGCCGGCCACCGTGGTGGCGAGATCCGTCCCATGGTCGAGGTTGAAGCCGCGCAGGAAGTATTGGTTGGCTTTGCCGTCACCGCTGTGCTGCGTGACGATCAGGCCGGGCACAGTCTCCAGCAATTCTCCCGGCCGCAGCAGGGGGCGATTCTCCAACTGGGCGCGCGGCACGTAGCCTTGGTTGGCGGCTTCTCCGGACGCAGAGGCGGCGGCTGCAGAACCGTTGGCGGTGATTGCCCCAAGCTGGAACTCGGGCTGCTGCAGGCCGCCCGCATGCGCGATGCCCGGATGGCCCCACGTCCAGCACAGGCCCCACAGTGCCCCCATCGACCACGCGTAACGCGCCTGCATACCACGGCCCCCTTTGCCCCGGATGTTGTTTGTGAAGTGTTATGCAAGCCTCATACCACATGCCGGTGGGTGATGGCCTTGGGGGAGAAGTGAGAAAAAAAACAAGTGCCCATGAAGTGCAACGCTTCACCGGCAGCCATTGGCGTTTTGGTGTCGTAGGAATAAAGCCCGCTTCTCGATTGGCTTTGCCACAGCAAGAGAAAGGTCATCGTCGAAAACCATAACGGGCAGCGGGTTTTCGGCGGCCTCTTTAAGAAACGAAAACAAAAACCCTGCCTTAGCGATGTCGGGAAGAAACACATTCTCAAATTCCGTTGATTTTTACATTCGTTGTACATCGCTATTGATTGGCATTCCTAGAATCACGCCGTCCGCAACACTTTAAAAATAAATGCAGTGGGTCAAGTCGCGCGGACAGGGCTGATGCTCGCAGCGATAAGTTGGTCTGGCATGTGCACCGCTAAAGACGGGGCCGGTTCAGAGACAACCTTAGCGAGATGATCGGCCCACCGGGGAAGTAGGACTTCATCAAACCATCAAAGATAAGAAGGGGAAGTCTGCGCAAATCGCGCTACGTCTGTCCGGGGGGACAGACGTAGCGGCTTCTTTTCGCTGCGCGCGGACGCAAACGTATGTCTACGCCATTGTTCCAGCGCCGCCGCGGGCGGCTTCAGTTTGTCTCCATCGCGCTTGTTGCTTCGCCATTCGCCTTGTTTGGGGCGCTTGCGCATGCAGACTGCACCACCACCGGGCAGACCACCGTCTGCGATACGGCGGCACCCAACCCAACCACATCCACCGTCGGCACCGGCAACGTGGCGGCAGAAGACAACCGCACGGTGACAGTGCAGAACGGCAGCACGCTGGCGGTGGGGGACACCAGCGCCATTGCCCTGCGCGACAACGCCAACATCACGGTGCAAACCGGCGGCACGGTCAGCGCGAACGCGGTGTCGAACTCCGGCTTTTACGGTACGGGCGGCAACGCGATCGACTTCCGCAACAACAGCACGCTCACGGTGCAGCAAGGCGCGCAGGTGCTGGCCAACGGCACACAGTTGAGCGGAGAGGCTGTCAACCCGGAAGGCACGGGCAACACCATCGTCAATGACGGCCTGATCAAATCGGCGCACGGCGCGGCGATCTGGTTCCAGAACACTTCGGGCGGCAACACGGTCATCAACAACGCCACGGGGACGATTCAGACCGACGTGGCTGGTGGCAATGTGATGGGCGCGTCCGGCAACGGGTCAGTCGACTTCACCAACCGCGGCAAGGTGATCGGCAACCTGATCTTTGCGGGCGGCAATGATGCCTTGCACTTCTATACCGGCTCGTCGGTGAGCGGCAGCATCAACGGCGGCGGCGGCGCGAACGTCATTACGCTCAACGGCACGGACAGCGCGACGTTGGGCACCATCACCAACTTCCAGACGCTGCAGAAGCAGGACAGCGGCACGTGGACGCTGTCCAAGACGCTCGCCAGCATGGGCGTGACCAATGCGGAGGTGCAGCAAGGCACGCTGATCCTGCAAGGCAACAACGGCACCTACACCGGCTCGATGCGGGTGGACGTCGGGGGCACGCTGCAAGGCGACGCGCTGAGCATGACGAAGGCCGTGACGAACAACGGGCTGGTGCGCTTCCAACAGGACGTGGATGGCAGCTATGCCGGCCAGATCGTCGGCGCAGGTGCGCTGGAGAAAACCGGCACGGGCACGCTCACGCTCGGTGCGGGCAATACGTACAGCGGCGGTACGACCATTACGCAAGGCACGCTCGCGATCGGTGCGGACAGCGCATTGGGCGGCACCACGGGCGGCCTGACGTTCAACGGCGGCACGCTGCAACTGACAGGCAATGTGGATGTGGCTGCCACGCGCGCCGTCAGCATCACCAATGCCAACGGCACGATTGACACCCAGGGCTTTACGTCGACCGTGAACCAGGGCATTTCGGGTGCGGGGGCGCTCACCAAGGCCGGCAGCGGCACGCTGGTGCTGGCGAGCGACAACACGTACCAGGGCGGCACCACGATCGCCGCCGGTACGCTGCAACTCGGCAATGGCGGCACGTCGGGCAGCATCGTGGGCGACGTGGCCAACAACGGCACGCTGGCCTTCAACCGATCCGATACGTACACGTATGGTGGTCAGGTCTCCGGCACGGGCGCGGTCAACCAGAGCGGCACCGGCACGACGGTACTGACGGCAGATCACACCTATTCGGGCGGCACGACCATCTCTGCGGGGACGTTGCAACTCGGTAACGGCGGCACGTCGGGCTCGATCCTGGGCAATGTGGTGGACAACGGCACACTGACGTTCAACCGATCGGACGTGTTCACCTTCGGCGGCACCGTCTCCGGCACGGGCGGCATCACGCAGGCCGGCACGGGCACGACCGTGCTCACCGCCAACAACGCGATCCGGGGCGACACGTTGGTCGCCAGCGGAGCGCTGGCCATCGGCGACGCGACACACGCCAGTGCCGCGCTCGGCGTGTCGGCCGCCAATGCGCCGCAGAGCCTGCGGCCGATGGCGGGCGGCAGCGGCAACAATGTCCAGATCGCGGCCAACGCCACGCTGGGCGGCTACGGCACCGTGAACGGGGCCGTCACCAACAACGGTACGGTGGCCGTGGCCGACGCACTAGCGGCGTTTGCCAACAGCGGTAGCGGCAGCCTGACGATCAACGGGTCGCTGAATAACGCCGGCACGGTGCAGGTTGGTGGCGCAGGCGTCGGCAACAAGCTGGTGGTCAACGGCAACTACGTCGGCAATGGCGGCGTGCTGGCCATCAACACCAAGCTGGGCACCGACAACTCGCCGACAGACAAGCTCGTCATCTCGGGTGGCACAGCAAGCGGCAATACGGCGGTGCGCGTCACCAATGCCGGCGGCGCCGGTGCGCGAACCACGGGTGATGGCATCGAAGTCGTCAGCGCCATCAATGGCGCGTCCACGCAGGCCAATGCCTTCGCACTCGCGAACCGTGTGGTCGCCGGCCCGTACGAATACACGCTGCAACGCGGTGGCTCAGCCAGTGCGGACAGCTGGTATCTGCGCACTCTGCAAACAGCAACCGAGGGCACCAGCGGCGCTGGCACGGGCACCACGCAAGCGGCATTGCGTCCGGAAGTCTCGCTCTACACCGCCATTCCGTCGCTGACCTTGCTGTACGGCCGCGCGCTGCTCGATACGCTGCACGAACGCGTGGGTGAAGAGAGCAACCAGGCCACCGCACCGGCAGGCGCATCCCCCGTGCTGCGCACCGGCTGGGCACGCGTGATCGCGCAGAAGGGCAGCCGCATGTCGGATGGCAACGGTATCTACGGTAACCAGGGCCCGGCGTTCAGCTACGACTTCGGCGGCGTGCAGTTCGGCGCAGATGTCTACCAGCGCCAGCGCGAAGACGGCAGCCACGACCACGCCGGCGGTTACTTCGCCACCGGCCGCATCGCGGCAGACGTGACGCACGCCGATGGCGCAGACGCCGGCCGCGACACCGTCAACGCCAACACGGTCGGCCTGTATTGGACGCACTTCGGTCCGTCAGGCTGGTATCTGGATGGCGTGGTGCAGGGCACGCGCTATGACGCCGATGCCTCGCCGCATGGCGTGAACGGCCTGAAGACGCATGCGCTCGGTTACGCCGCATCGCTCGAGGCGGGCTACCCGATCGCGCTGTCGCAGCAATGGCGTGTCGAGCCGCAAGCGCAGCTCGTGGTTCAGCGTGCCGCGTTTGCCGATGCCAACGACGGCGCCGCCGATGTGCGGTTCAACTCGGTGAACTCGATGCTCGGCCGCCTGGGCGTGCGCGTGAGCAAGCGCTGGGGTGAATCGCCGGAACGTCAGCACACCGCGTGGGTGCGTGCGAATGTGTGGCACGAGTTCCGCGGTGAGACGGGCACGCAGATGTCGTCGCCGGATGGTGGCTTCGTGCCGTTCACGTCGCAACTGCCGAGCACGACGCTGGAACTGACGGGCGGCCTCACGGCGCAGGTGGCGAAGAACGGCGTGTTCTATGCCAGCCTCGGCTACCAGGTCAGCGCGGACCGTCGCCTGCACGGGGTGAACGGCAAGGCGGGGGTGCGCTGGGGTTGGTAAGGGGACATCGCTGATCCAGCCTCTGAAATAGAAAGAGCCGCTTGATGCGGCTCTTTTTTCATAAACAGCAGCGCGCGCTTACGCCGCGTTATCCCCACCTTCCTGCGCCTCCCGCTCTTCGCGTTCCTCGCGCTCTTCACGGGGGAGGGTCAGCATGCCGGTGTTGTAGACGTACTCGTACACCTCGCCGTAGCGGCCCCATTCAATGCCGATCTTGAGCACGCGTTCGGCTTCTTCGGGCTTGAGGTACGCCTCCAGTTCGCGCAGCACATGTTCTTCGCGGATCTCGCCGTCTTCGTTGGCGTCCAGCTCGGCGCGGATGTGCGCGGCCAGGGCCACGCGCTCCAGCAACTTCTGGCCGAACAGCACCTTGCGCTCGGGCGGTTCGGTTTCCATGTAGGTCTTGCCGAACGGGGTGACGATGATGTCGCCGCGCTCGATGGTGGCCAGTTGCAGCAGGGCCAGCGCTTCGCACGCGGGCAGCAGGTCGTCGTCGGTTACGCCGGCTTCTTCTGCCAGGTGCGGAAGGTCGGCACGGCCGTTGAACGGCGCTTCGACCAGCAGGTCGAGAATGGCCTCCATCTGGCCGATTTCGGCATCGGGCAGGCGGTAGGCAAGCTGCTCGGCGGCGGGCTCCACCCCCACATGCACGCCCACACGCTCCGGCGAGGTCATCAGGCCATACACCTCGTCGATGAGGTTACGCACGGCGGCCGAATCACGATTGCGCGGGCGCGGGAACGGCACGCGCACCTCGGCGCGAATGCGACCCGGATCGCTCGACAGGATGACGATGCGATCGGCCATCATCACCGCCTCTTCAATGTTGTGCGAGACGATGAGGATGCTCTTGATGTTGGTGCGGCGGTCTTCCCACAGGTCGAGCATTTCGTCGCGCAGGTTCTCGCCGGTCAGCACGTCGAGCGCTGAAAACGCTTCGTCCATCAGCAGCAGGTCGGGCTCGGTGACGAGCGCGCGCGCAATGCCCACACGCTGGCGCATGCCGCCGGAGAGTTCGCGGGGCAGGGCGCTGTTGAAGCCCGACAGGCCGATCAGGTCGATGGCCTGTTCAGCGCGCTCTTCACGCTCGGCCTTGGCCACGCCTTGCGCCTCCAGACCCAGCTCCACGTTCTGCTGCACGGTCAGCCACGGGAACAGTGCAAACGACTGGAACACCATCGCGATGCCCTGCACTGGGCCGGAGTATTCACGCCCGCGAAACAGCACCTGCCCGCGATCGGCGCGCACCAGGCCCGCCATGATGCGCAGCAACGTCGACTTGCCCGAGCCCGATTTGCCCAGCATGGCGACGATCTCGCCCTGGCGCAGGTTGAGGTCCACGCCTTCGAGCACGGCGCGGTCGGTGTGGTCTGCGGTGCGGAAGATCTTCGAGACGCCGCGCAGCTCCATGACGCTTTCGGCGCTCTGGCTATGGGTGCTGGTGGTAACCATGTGTGTTCTCTGCAAAATAAGGTCGTCTTAGAACGTGATCAAGATCCGTAGCGAGCGCCCCGAGGTTGGCCCGAGACGCGCAGCCGTGCATGAGATGAGTCCGGCGAGCATCGCAGGGTCAAGATCGGGGTGCGCAGTAGGATCGTGAGCATGTTCTTACAGGCGGGTGCGCTCTTGGGCTATGTCGTACAGGCGGTTCCACAACAGCCGGTTGAAGCCGACCACGAACAGGCTCATCACGGCAATTCCGAGCGCAATGCGCGGGAAGTCGCCCTTCGATGTCATCTCGGCGATGTAGCTGCCCAGGCCCGTTGCGACCAGCGTGCGGTCGCCCCAGGACACGTATTCGGAGACGATGCTGGCGTTCCACGAACCGCCGGCGGCCGTCACCAGGCCCGTCAGGAGGTTGGGGAACACGGCGGGAATGAGGAAGCGCTTCCATAGCAGCCAGCCGCGCAGGCCGAAGTTGCGGGCGGCCAGTTTCAGCTCGGTCGGGATGGCCGACGCACCGGCAATCACGTTGAAGAGGATGTACCACTGCGTGCCGAAAATCATCAGCGGGCTCAACCAGATTTCGGGGTTGAGCGCGAAGCGCGCGATGAGCATCACCGCCAGCGGGAACATCAGGTTGGCCGGGAACGCCGCCAGGAACTGCGCCACCGGTTGGGCGATGCGTGCCACGTTCGGGTTCAAGCCGATGCGGATACCGATCGGCACCCACACCAGCGCGGCCAGGGCAATCAGCAGGATCACGCGCACCATGGTCAGGAAGCCGAGCCAGAAGACGTGGCCGACCTCGGCCCAGCCCACCTCGGAGCGCACGAATTGCAGCACGTGCGCCACGGCCACCAGCGCGGCCAGGATGATGACGACATCAGCGATGCGGTGCGACCACGGGAAGCGCGGCAGGAACCCGTTGCCGCCGGCAGCCGTGGGCCGCGTGCGCTCGGCACCCCAGGACAGCGTGCGTTCGGCCAGCGCGGCGGTGCGCTCAAGCAGCGCCTTGACCCATTCAGAGCGGCGCAGCAGGTCGAGCAGCCACGATTGCGGTTCGCGCTCTGACGACATCGTGTCGAAGCGGAAGCGGTCTGCCCAGGCAATCAGCGGGCGGAACAGCAACTGGTCGTACAGGATGATGCCGATCAGCATGGCCAGGATGGCCCAGCCGATGGCCGGCAGGTTCTGCTGCTGGATTGCCAGCGAGATGTACGAACCGATGCCCGGCAGCTTGATGTCGTGGCCCGAAACCGAGATGGCTTCCGACGCCACCACGAAGAACCAGCCGCCCGACATCGACATCATCATGTTCCACAGCAGGCCCGGCATGGCGAACGGCACTTCCAGGCGCCAGAAGCGCTGCCACTTGGACAGCCGGAACACCGTGGCGGCCTCTTCCAGATCGGTCGGGATGGTGCGAAACGATTGGTACAACGAGAACGCCATGTTCCACGCCTGCGACGTGAAGATGGCGAAGATGGCCGCGCATTCCACGCCCACCAGGTTGCCTGGAAACAGCGCAATGAAACCCGTGACCGTGATCGACAGGAAACCCAGCACCGGAATCGATTGCAGGATGTCGAGCGCCGGCACCATCACCTTCTCGGCCGTGCGGTTCTTGGAAGCGATCGCGGCAAACGCAAACGAGAACGCCAGCGACGCGCCCAGCGCCAGCAGCATGCGGATGCTGGTGCGCAGCAGGTAATACGGCAGTTCAATGACGTCGAGGCTCACGTCCAGCTGTTCGCCAGGCGTGTAGGGCACGTTCATCTGCTTGGCGGCATAGGCCACGAGCACGATGGCCGCCAGGATGATCGGCAGCAGCGCCAGGTCAAACCGGTTGGGCGGCGCGGTCAGCAGGTTGCCGAAGTTGACGCCAAAGTTGGGACCGAAGGTGGTACCCAAGCGGCCCCGGATGGTGGTTTCGTTGTCGTTCTGCTGCATCTTGGATAACCGGGACGGAAACCGCGGACGAAATTCGGGCGCCTCAAGGCCTGGGGCCGAGGCGCAATACATGGCATGGCGTACTACGGGGCCGGGCGCAGTGGTTTGCGCAAGCGTTGCTTGGCACCCGGCGGCAAGCCGCCTAGTTTACCTTGCGTAACGTCAGAGCCCGCCGCGCGGTTGTCAGTCTGACGACGTCACATTCCAGAAATGTGACAGAGATGCGACAGCGCTGGTTTGTCATGTTTTATCCAACACATCACCTGCGGGTTCGCTTCGGAGGCCGCCATGTCCACCATTGCGCAAGTGATCGTTACCGTACAGGGCCGCGTGCAGGGCGTCGGTTACCGCGCCGCGTGTGCCGACCGCGCCCGCCTGCTGGGTCTGCGCGGCTGGGTGCGCAACCGCCGCGACGGGGCGGTCGAGGCATTCCTGGCTGGTCCCGAGGCCAATGTGCTGAGCATGCGGGAATGGATGTGGGAGGGGCCGGACAGCGCCCAGGTCACGCAGCTGGACGTGGTGACGGGCGAGCATGAGGTGCTCGTTCACGGCTTCGAGATCCGCCCGACGGTGTAATGCTCGGCACAGCAGTCTTCCAAGCAACTGAAGGCGTGCATTGAAACAAAAAGGGCGACCACGCAGGCCGCCCTTCTTTCTATCGCCGATGGCGCTGCAGGCTGATCAGTACACGCTCGGTACGATCATGTCTTCCGGCACCGGATGGCGGATGTACTCCTCGTGGTGCACCCGCTCCGGCAGCGACACCGGCGAATGCGGCACCGGGTGGTAAGGCACCTGGCCAAGCAGATGATGGATGCAATTCAGGCGCGCACGCTTCTTGTCGTCCGCCAGCACCACCCACCATGGCGATTCGGGAATGTGCGAGCGCTCGAGCATCGCCTCCTTGGCCTGCGTATAGGCTTCCCAGCGGCGGCGGCTTTCCAGGTCCATCGGGCTCAGCTTCCACTGCTTGAGCGGATCGGCGATACGGCTCTGGAACCGCACTTCCTGCTCTTCGTCCGTCACCGAGAACCAGTACTTGACGATCTGGATGCCTGAGCGCACGAGCATCTTCTCGAACTCGGGCACGGAGCGGAAGAACTCGTCGTATTCCTCGTCGGTGCAGAAACCCATCACGCGTTCGACGCCGGCGCGGTTGTACCAGCTGCGATCGAACAGGACGATCTCGCCGGCGGCCGGCAGGTGCGCCACATAGCGCTGGAAGTACCACTGCGTACGTTCGCGGTTGGTGGGAGCGGGCAGCGCAGCCACGCGGCACACGCGCGGGTTCAGCCGCTGCGTGATGCGCTTGATGGCGCCACCCTTGCCGGCGGCATCGCGCCCTTCGAAGATCACCACCAGCCGGTGGCCGGTCTCGATCACCCAGTCCTGCAGCTTGACGAGCTCGCCTTGCAGGCGGAACAGCTCGCGGAAGTACATGCGCCGCGTTTCGCGCACTTCGTCGCTGATGCCTTCGCCGCCACCGAGCAGGTGGTCGTCGATTTCCATCTCCAGCTCTTCGTCAAGCGTGTCGAGCAGGTCTTCCTGCAGGCGCGCCTGCCGGGCTGCGTCACGTTCGCTCATGGTGTGTTGCTCCTGCCGATCTTGCGGATATTGCCGAGAGGGGGCGCTGCGCATGGGCAGCGCAGTGCAAGTCTAAGCCCGACTAGGTAGCACAAGCATGTGGCAGGGGAGTGACATGTGGGCTCTCAGCCAACTGGAGGTGGCAGCCAGTTCGCATCCCGCAGCCGCTGCTTTACGGCTTCACTTGTGTCTCGATGCGCTGGAATCGTGCGGTCGTACAGTTCGCGCGTCGTAACGATGTATGTGCCCAGCGAATCGATGGCATGAACCTCAACAGGCGCCGGCAACGAAGGCACGCTCTCCTTTGGCTTGTTGCCATAGACGAACCAATATACCGGCGGCACCGAAAAATCGGTGTCGTTAATGTCGGTATGGTCGATCCAGGCCCAATCCGGCTTCCAGCACTTCACGGACGCGACGAACAGCCGTTCAAGCGTGGAGGCGTTGAGAATCGCTTCGGCAATTGGGCCTTTGTTGGGGAAATCGGTTTTTACACTATTGAACGCATCCTCGCCCGGCATTCCGAACGAAGCCGAGATCGCGGCGCAGTTATTTTTGGCACTCACAAGCAGTGCGCTGAAACCCACCGGATAAGTCCTATTCAGAGGAACGCCTTTACGGTCCCCGTTCCCTGGTGAAATCACCTTCTTATTGATTTCCGCCAAATCATCCGGAAATTCAAACAATCTTGAACGATAGTCTCCATAGTACCAACAAAATTCTGGAATAATTTCACGAACAATGTTAACAAAATACTTTAATTGCTCTGCGCACTCTCCTGCACTTTGAATTCGATCACCCCAAATACATCGAATCTCGTAGTTCTTGAATTCCATATCTCTTCATTGAAAGTCAAAACGATCCAGATGCGGTACTAATTTTATTAAGCAAATCCTCAACCTCTTGACTGGGCGGCACAACATCAATTGGTATTTTAGAGCCAAGAATACTTCCGAAAGCTTTTTTCATTGCCTCGCTTGGAACAACCCATTTAACTTTCATTCCCGCCCCTTGTGCTGCGGTCAGTTGCCGATTGGCCTGCTGCTTCACCTTCTCCTGCATCCTCCTCGACACATAGCTTTTGCTCCAATCTCCATTTTTGTCGACCTTATACCCGAAACCTTTAACCTCGGTCAGTTCTCGCTTAGCGTTGTTTACACCATCAAACTTAACGTATCCCGGCCGACTGACCGACTTATCAACCCCCACAGCAGCCGATTGACCTGGCAGCATCCCTGTCACTTGCTTTTGATACATAGAGTTCGCTGGCTTCATGCTCTCGCCAGAGGAGATAACTCGCACCTCACCAATGGCCAATGGTGGCGTAACCGCCAGCACGTTGAACACCACCAGGAATTGCAATACCGCAGCGGCCAGCCACCGACGCGAGCGCGTCAGAATTTGATGTTTCATGTGTCACCTATCGAATCAACGTGCAACCGAACAGCGTTGCTGGTCTTTGGCAGCAGAGCGCTTCAAGGATGAGGAGGGGCCATACACCATGCTCTGGTGCAGTCGATCCATCTCTTGTTTGAATTCCGCAGCCACGGCCGGTGAATCGATCACCAGAAGGTTCTCGTCGTTGGTTCGATTGGCCGACGCAGACCAGTTATGCGAACCTGTGATTACGGTACGGCTGTCGATGACAGCGATCTTGTGATGCAGCTTGTCGCCTTCGGACAACCGGGAGTAACCAACATGTGTCGCCACTTTTTCCCACGGATGGGTCTGCGGCTTCGGCGCACAGTTGGTATCGAATCGTCCGATGCCCCACATATCGAGCGTGGCGCTACTTGCGCGGTAGACGAAGCTTCGATCGATTGCGCCGCGCAGGGTGATATTGCGATTGGTATAAACCTGCCGCAGCGCTTCAGCGATCCATGCATCGGTAAATACATAGGCCGCGATGTCGACGCTGGAAGATGCGGCAGACAACGTCCTGGCAATCAGCCCAGAGGATGTCTCCTCATTCGGCTGGGTTCTTGAGAAGGGTGAAAACTGAACTTGTAACGTGCCATCAGCAGTTTGGACCGTGCGCGCCGCCCTATAAGGTTTGCGTACGCCAAACTTGCTGCGTCCGACAATGCCTGGGCCATCGCCCCACAAATAGGCGAATTCGGCTTGATACAACTGCGCCAAGTCGGCACTCCTCACAACAACGAGATTTTCAGCGTTGCCCCTGCTGTTAGGTAAGCCGACATCCCCAAAGAACCCGCTGTGCGTGAAGTTAGACGAACTGCTCACCACAACCGCACCATCAATGACCAGAAATTTATGGTGCATCAGGCCGGAGCCTTTGCTGCCGTCCGCCGTATCGTCGATCACCGGAATGTTCGCTTGCGCAAACAGCGTGGGTACATCGCGGGCCGCGCGTTCTTCGTCCGAAATTTCGCCGTCGCCGTTGACGTCAACAAGCGTATCGATTTCGGCCCAAACCTCTTGTTCCTCGTCGCCCAGATCAGCGACCTCGTCAATCGAGAGATCGATCCAGTTGCGGTTGTAATCGTTGTCCATCACGACTCTGACCATCACGCCGCGCTGTTTGGCATCCAC
>Ga0207649_10000441_pt1 | contig 30004 bp, 24 predicted proteins | sample KBSC43metaG_FD_184317 | JGI IMG/M metagenome (GOLD analysis project Ga0207649, IMG submission 184317) | Corn rhizosphere microbial communities from Kellogg Biological Station, Michigan, USA - KBS C4-3 metaG (SPAdes) (version 2) | ecosystem: Host-associated > Plants > Roots > Rhizosphere > Soil ... | reverse complement strand
GCCGAAATCGGCGATGTTGGCGGGGTCGAGATCCTCGATCGACGGATAAGCGCGCCCGCGCAGCAACGACACCCAATGGTTGTACGCGCGCACGTGCATGCGCCGCTCATCGGTGCCGATCGCCGCTGCCGCTGCCGCCGTGTCGTCGATCCCATCATCCGCGACGACGCGATCGGTATCCGACCGGTCCTCTTCGTAGCCGCGCTGCGAATCCATAAACGTCCCCTGGGCGCACATCGCCCCGTACAGAGCGTGTTTTGCCCCGGGCGTGGTAAACGAAGCGTAAAGGGTGTTGGGGTGGGGTGATTTTGGGGTGGGGACACGCCCGGCAGCAAGAGAATCGCAGCGACAAGCAATCGGAGCGAGTTGGCGCCACCCCTTGCCCCCGGCCGTTCTCGAGGTTGTATCGAACAGATATAGCAAGTTGGTGCAGATTGGTGCAGAGGGGTGCTTATGGCAAAACTGCATGATCAAAAGCGATTTACGGTTTCTGTCAGTTTGGATGACTATGAATCGTTAGTTGCCCTTGCCGAGGGTCACCGGCCTCCACTCACCCTAAAGTACGTTGTAAATGTCGCGCTAAAGAATCTGCTGGAGCGCCATGCCGCGCGCCAACTCGTTTTTCCGTTGGATGAATAAGGTGGCGGGCCTTAGCTTCATCGACCTTTTTGCTGGGCTTGGCGGATTCCACCAAGCGCTGGAGCGTCAAGGTCATCGCTGCGTCTTTGCGTCAGAACTCGATCCGATTCTAGGTTCGCTTTACGAAGCTAATTTTGGATTGAAACCCAAAGGCGATATCCGGGAAGTCTTCTCCGAAGTGCCGCCGCACGACATTTTGTGCGCAGGTTTTCCTTGTCAGCCGTTTTCAAAAGCGGGCGATCAACTCGGTTTCGACTGCCCTCAATGGGGTGACCTGTTCGATTACGTGTTGAAAATCCTCCATACGCATCAACCGGCATACATCCTCATCGAAAATGTCCCGAACCTCATCAGGCATGACGGCGGCAAGACGTGGGAAAAGATCAAGGAGCGTCTCGAATCCCTCGGCTACGAGGTCGATTTGGGCAAACTTTCCCCGCATATGTTCGGCGTTCCGCAGGTGCGGGAGCGCGCGATTATAGTGGGCGCAAGAGAGGGCCTCGCCGCCTTCAGATGGCCGACCGCGACGCACAAGCCTGAGAGTATCAGCATCCATAGCGTGCTGGACAAGAAGCCGTTGGATGCACGGCCCCTTGGTCCGAAATTCGTCGAATATCTGGAAACATGGCAAGCTTTGATTGACGCCTTGCCCGAGGAGGAAGGACTGCCGTCTTTCCCCCTTTGGGCAATGGAATTCGGAGCGACTTATCCCTTCCGGGACCAGTCACCCTACGCAATTGGCTTCGACAATATTGGGTCGTTTAAAGGGGCGCTGGGCCGTCCGCTCAAGGATCTGACTGCCGAGCAGGCCAAAGCCGCACTGCCCGCTTACGCGCGGGACGAGATTGAAGCCTTCCCCGAGTGGAAGCAGCATTTCATTCGCCAAAATCGTGAGTTCTATAGTCGGCATAAAGCGGTCATCGCCCCTTGGCTTCCTCGCATTCAGGATTTCGCCGCGAGCTTTCAAAAGCTCGAATGGAATTGGAAAGGAGGGCCGCGCGACCTCTGGCAGGCCGTTGTGCAGTTTCGAGCTTCGGGCATCCGAGCCAAGCGGCCAACCGCCGCCCCTTCACTTGTCGCGCTGACAACGAGTCAAGTTCCGGTAATTCCTTGGGAGCGCCGTTACATGACCATGCGGGAGTGTGCTCGTTTGCAGAGCATGGGCGAACTCAAGTTCTTGCCGGAAAGCCAAGGAGCCGCTCACAAAGCCTTGGGCAACGCGGTCAACGTTGACGTGATCGCTGCCGTGGCGGAAGCACTTATCAAAAAGCCTTTGGAGACATTCGCTTCAGCATCGCCGCGGGCTCGCACAGAGGCGAGTCTTGCAGTCTGAATCGGCCGAGGAGGGCCGCCTCACCGCTGTTCCTATACGTCCCGGCGTAAGCGTCCTCTCAATCTTGCGGCACCTCAACTACAAGACATGGTTCGCCCTGGCGGAGTTTGTCGACAACGCCGTGCAGAGCTATCTCGCGAATAAGGAGCGATTAGAAGCAGTCCACGGGCCTGATTTCAGGCTCAAGGTAGGCATCGTAATTGAGTCGGTCGCGCCTACCCGCATCGTGATCCGCGACAACGCTGCAGGCATCGCGTCGAAGGACTTTCCCCGAGCTTTCCGACCGGCGGCGATACCGCCCGATCGCACCGGCCTTTCCGAATTTGGCATGGGAATGAAGAGCGCGGCGTGTTGGTTTGCACCCCGGTGGTCAGTCCGGACCAAAGCACTTGGTGAGGCGGCAGAGAGGCTTGTGCGCTTCGACGTCGCCACCATCGTCCGCGACCAACTGGAGGAACTTGAGATTGGCGATACGCCGTCCTCGCCCAATGCCCACTTTACGGAAATCGTCCTCGAAGAGCCCTATCACATTCCCGCCGGCCGCACGCTCGGTAAGATAAAAGATCACCTCACCGACATTTACCGCGTCTACCTCAGAGAGGGGGTTTTGGAGCTTCGGGTCAACACCGAACTCCTCGAATATGCTGCGCCCCGAGTGCTCAATGCGCCCTTCATCAGGAAGCCGAACAACGGCGCAAAAGAGTGGCTTTGCGACATCAATTTTGACTTGGGCGGCGGGCTATCGGCGCATGGCTTCGCCGGTTTGATGGACCCGATGAATACTAATCGATCAGGCTTCGCTCTTTTCCGGCGCGGGCGCTTGATCGAGGGCAGTGGCGATGAAGGTTATCGACCGCCTTTCATCTTCGGGCAGCCGGGTAACTTTAGGTGGCGCAGGCTTTTCGGCGAGTTGCATCTAGAGGGGTTTGAGGTCAGCCACACCAAAGACGGTTTTCGCTGGGACGAGAACGAGCAGCCTTTTCTCGAATTGCTGCGCGAGGAACTCGATAAGGATGAACTGCCGCTCCTGCGTCAGGCCGACCTATACCGCGTTCAGGTCGCCCGTAATGAACTTGCGGAAGCAGCGCAGAAGGCCATCGCCGGCGCGGTAGAGGCCATGCAGACGACCCTGCCAGAAGCGCTACCGGGCTTGGTAGCTGAAGAGCCGGTCGAAACCGACGAAACGCCGCTTGAGCCCGAATCGACGCTTGCCGCTCGCGAATTGATGATCCACTTCCGCGAACAGAAATGGCTTTTGCGGATCGAGATGACCAATGATCCAGCCGAGGGCGATTGGTTGGCGATCAGCGACCAGCCAGTTCGCACGGATGGGGTGCAAGTGCTGCAAATCCGTCTTTCCCTTGTTCACCCTTTCATGGTGAGCTTTGTTCAGGCCGATCCAGAAGCGATGGAGGCGACGCTCCGTTTGGCGGCAGGCCTTGCCCTCGCTGAGAAGCTTGCGCGAGGAACGGGAGTAAAGCTTGCGGGCACGATTCGTCGCAACTTAAATGAATTGTTGCGCGAGGCTTTAGCGAAACCCTAAGTTCCGGCCATGACTGACGGCGACGCGACGATAACCCCGATCCCACCCGAACTTCCACCTGGCGCGAATTGGGAAGTGTTTACAGGCGAGGAAGCGCGAGATTTAGTGGCGCGCAAGCTCGCGCACGAAAGCGAAGAAGCGCGAGAGGCGGTCCTTAATTCCGCCGCATCAATCCTATCTAAATCTACTAACCCGCAGGCAGATACCGGCAGCGAAACGGGTCTTGTTGTAGGCTATGTGCAGAGTGGTAAAACCTTGTCGTTCACGACGGTTATGGCACTTGCGCGGGACAACGGCTTTCAGATCGTCATCGTCGTCGCCGGCATTTCCAAGCTGCTGTTGAAGCAATCGACCGACCGGCTACGCAAAGATCTTCAGATCGACGAGATCGAAGGCTCATTACAGTGGCGGCTTTACACCAATCCGCTCGATAATGAGACGAGCCGCCGCCATATTCAGCAGACGTTGGGAGAATGGTCCGATCCGGCTGTGCCACAAAGTGAGCGCGCTACCGTTCTGATCACTGTCATGAAGAATCATCGCTGGCTGCGTACGCTGGTGGGCCTCTTACGGCACCTTGATCTGACTGGCGTTCCGACCCTGATCATCGACGATGAGGCAGACCAAGCCAGTTTGAACACTCTTGTGAACCAGCAGCGTCAAAGCACTACCTATCAGCGATTGCTCGAACTGCGCGACGCCGTACCGAACCACACTTTCTTACAATACACTGCTACGCCGCAGGCGCCGTTGCTCATCAACATTATCGACGCGCTTTCGCCTGGCTTCGTTGAGGTGCTTGAACCCGGCACCGGTTATGTCGGCGGACAGCTATTTTTCCAGGGCAACATGCCCCTCGTCCGCGTGATCGACCCGGAAGATATCTCCACAGACGACAACCCTTTGACCGATCCTCCCGAACCGCTACGCGAAGCTTTGCGTATCTTTCTTCTGGGTGTGGCGGCTGGGCTCCTCGAAGGCCGCAGCGCACGCAACGCGCGCCGATCAATGTTGGTGCATCCGTCACAGCGCACGGATTCCCATGCCGAGTATTGGCGTTGGATAAGTGACATGTTTGACGACTGGCAGCGGATTTTGGACCTGCCGGATGGAGACCCGGATAAGCAAGACTTGGTTGAAGAGTTTCGCCAGTCCCACGCTGAACTGAACGCGACCGTAGACCACCTACCCAGCTTCGAGAATGTCAGCCAGCAACTCAGGCGCGCGTTTCGTTTGACCAAAATCGAACAAGTCAACGCGCGCGGGGGAAGCACGCCTGAGATTGATTGGAGCCAGTCTTATGGATGGATTTTGGTTGGCGGCCAGGCGATGGATCGAGGCTTCACGGTTGAGGGCCTGACCGTCACGTACATGCCGCGCGGACCAGGTATGGGCAACGCAGACACCGTCCAACAGCGCGGCCGGTTTTTTGGCTATAAACAGCGCTATCTGGGATTTTGCCGTGTCTATCTTGAACAGGACGCCCTCAACGCTTTTGAGGAATATGTCGAACATGAGAACGACATGCGCCGCCAGTTGCAGGAGGTGCAGCAAAGCGGCGGCCCGCTGAGCGATTGGAAACGTGCCTTCGTGCTTTCACCGGCGCTCCAAGCTTGTCGCCGTAACATTATTGAGTTCGATTATGTGCGCGGCAATTACGCTGATCGGTGGTTCTACCCTTCTGTCGCCGAAGCGCCTGAGGAGGTGATGAACGCCAATCGATCGACCACTGATGCATTTGTTGCCAACCTCGCTCTCGAGTTAGACCCAGACACGGCGGACCGCGAGCCAGCTCAACGCCATCGCGTGCAGCGCGGACTGTCGCTGGCGCAGATCGTAAGCGACTTGATTGTGCCGTTCCGCGTGACCGGGGCGGGAGATTCCCGCAATCTTGTCGGGTTAATGCTCCAAATATCTCAGGCGCTGGAAGACAATGGCGACGAGCAATGCACGGTCTACCAAATGAGCCCTGAGTTTGCGCGTTCCCGTGCAATCGATGCGAATGGAAAGATCAATGAGCTTTTTCAAGGCGCCACTCGGCTCGCATCAGGTGGCTACAGTTATCCCGGCGACACCGCATTTCGTGACGATGATACGGTGACAGTCCAGCTGCATCGACTCAATCTTCGTCGGAACGACCAGACTGTTGCCGATGATGTGTCGATCATTGCCATTTGGATTCCGAGAAGGCTCGAACTGGACTGGGTATCACAGCACCAACCCGAGCAAGATGCCTGACCTAAATCTTTCAGGTTTGATGGCAGCGATTGGTCCGGCCAAATCCGGCGATCCTGCGTCATCTTTTTCTGTTCGAGCGATTCCCGACTTTCCTCGACATTATGTCGGTCGCACCATCGGCGGACAACCAAGCCTTTTACTTGGCAGCGAAGCGGGCCCATTCCATGCCCCTGTTCGCTTAGCCTTGCTTGAGGCTCGTTTCGGCAATCTTCATCGGATCCGGTCAGAGGCTGGCGACGAGAGAGAGGAATTGCTGTCCGTCATCACCTGTACCTCGCAGGACGCGCAGGCTCAGTCCTATTTCATACATGTATGCGAGACGATTGTGCGCATTGTCGGTAATCAGCCGAAGCTCCCAGACATTGTCAGTGCCGTTCAAAGGCTCATTGATCTTTTCAGGCATATCGCGCGCCCCGCCACCCGATCGTTGAATGGCTTGCTGGGTGAATTGGTGCTCATCGCGGCGAGCAGGAATCTCCCCGCGACAGTAGGGGCTTGGCGGAGCAGTGATTATGACCGCTTTGACTTTGCCACTGGAGATATCCGGCTAGACGTGAAAGCGGCGGCGGACAGGACGAGAGCGCATCACTTATCGGCGGAACAATGCCAGCCGCCGTCCGGCACCGCGGGTTTGTTGGCATCGGTGTTTATTGAAAGCAGCGGTGGGGGGCAGTCATTACAGGAATTGTTGCAGAGTATCGAGCGCGACCTAGCTGGTGAAAACGTCCTGATACTGAAGGTCCAGCAAGCTGTGGCAGAAACGCTGGGCGAAACACTACTTTCGGCGATGGAGGCGCGCTTCGACCAACATCTGGCGAGGTCCTCTTTGCAATTCTACGACATATCAAAAATCCCTGCCATTCGCGACGGTATACCGCCCGAAGTTAGCAAGGTGCATTTCATGTCAAACATTGCCGGTGTCGCGCCCTTGGACGAAGAGGGCGTTGCTCTTCTCGCTCCTGAGGGACTGATTTTTTTACCTCGATAAAAGGCTAATTCTGTCCCCGGGAAAACTTGGGGTTGCTGCGCCAGTTTACTAAATTCACACAAAAGCACCTGGCGCAAGCTGACGCACGGCCGGCATTCAACGGGCATGGTCGCTTATGTGCCGCCCCCTCCTTGCGACAAACAGTGCATTTTCCCCTACCAATCCGATGGGAATTGCGCCATACGCACCGCCGGACTGACCCAGGACCAATTCGCGAGGCGCTGTGCCGAGCGGGGGCGCGGCCTGGCTTTTACGGAGATTGTCCATGAAGAAGCTCGTTGTTCTTTCGGTGATTGCTCCTGTCGTGCTCGGCCTCGCGGCGTGCGGCGGCAACAAGGCGGCCGACAACGCCGTCGTCGTCACCAACACCGACGACATGAACCTGACCGACACCACCAACATCACCGACGAGAACGTCAGCGACGTCACGGCCAACGCCAGCAACGTCGCCGAGTAATCGGTGCGGCGGCGGGGCGACCCGCCACCGGAACAACAGGCCGCGCGGTCCGATGGGATCGCGCGGCCTTCGTTTTGTCCGGATGCCGCCGGCGCGCGGTCGGCGCGGCCGCCATGTTAGGGATCGAGCATGTCGTCGAGCAGGCTGATGTGCAGCCACATCCGTTCGAGCAGATCCTCGGGCTCCGCGACGCCGCTGGCCGCGCACGCCGCGGCGAGCTCGCTGTCGATGTCGAGCAGGTCGCGATCGGGGTCGGCGACGACCGGCGTGCCGTCGCTCATCCGCGCGTTGGCACGGCAGAAAAAGGCGAAATAGGCGTCGGCGGCGGCGATGAACGCGGTCGCGCCCTGCGCCTCCAGATAATCGGCGATCACGCCCGCCTTTCCGAACTCGCCATGCGCGGCCAGGGGATCGGGATAGGGCACGAAATGCACCTTGCCCGCGGCATCGATCACGCGGCCGAGCGGGAACAACCGGCACACCAGCGGCCGGTCGGCATGGACGGTACAGCCCTGATCGCCCAGGAAGATGCAGCGCCCGTCCTCCTGCTGGCGCAACGCGCCGTCGATGGTGAAATCGTCGCGCGCCTGGGCGGTGGAGACGCCGCGATTGCGCGCCAGCCGCGCGATCTCATACGGATTGACCTGGATGCGCTTGTCGACGCAGCAACTGTTGCAGCGCGTGCAGCGGTAACTGAACCGCGTGCCGGCCGTCATCGGGGCTGGAATCGGGTCGTCGGACGGCATGGTCGCCTCCTCTCCATCGCCTGATCCCGAGCATAGCCGGGCAGGGGGGTTATCGGATAGGAACGATGCGACTCCTGTCCAGAAAGACTCCATGCGCCTCTCCATCGACGCCCGGCTCGACTATTGGCTCGCCGCGCCGGCCGATCTGCTGTTTGCGCTGGAAGTGGCGCAGACGCCCGATCAGCATCTGGTCACCGATTTGTTGCGGATCGGCGGGGTAGAGGCATTGCGCCCGATTCCGGCGGATAACGGGCTGGGGCGGCGCACCTGGACGCGGGGGGAAGGGCGGGTGACCGCGCATTACACCGCGACGGTGGAGGTCGATCGTCCCGGCGCGACGCTCCATGGCCTCGCCGCCGACGACATCAAGCTGCTGCCGGCGGACGTGGTGCCGTTCCTGTTCCCCAGCCGCTATTGCGAATCCGACCGGTTCGATGCGCTGGTCCGGCGCGAGTTCGGCGCGCTGTCGGGCGGCGATCGGGTAGAGGCGATGGCGGCGTGGATCCGCGGCCATCTCGATTATGTCGTCGGGTCGAGCGACGCGACCACCACCGCCGCCGACACCTATGTCGCGCATCGCGGCGTGTGCCGCGATTTCGCGCACCTGCTGATCGCCTTCGTCCGCGCCGCCGACATCCCCGCGCGGATGGTCGCGGCCTATGCCTGGCGGCTCGACCCGCCCGATTTCCATGCGGTGGTCGAAGTGTGGCTGGACGGCGCATGGCGGCTGATCGACCCCACCGGCCTGGCGCCGGTCGAGGGGCTGGTGCGGATCGGGGTTGGGCGTGATGCGACTGATATCAGCTTCATGACCATCTTTGGTGAGGCGGAGTGCTTGTCGCAGAGTGTTACGGTCGAGCGGGTGGGGTGAGTAGTCATTTCCAACTCGTCATCCCAGCGAAAGCTGGGATCTCAAGCCGCATCGCGTCACCGCCAGAGACCCCAGCTTTCGCTGGGGTGACGGGAGTAGGTCGGGGTGACGGGAGGGCGCGCTGGGGTAACTTTAAACCCTCAACACCCACCCCCGCGCCCGCAGCGCCAGCGTAATCGCGATCGAAACCCCGCCCAAAATCACCGCATACAGCATTGACACCCAATCCAGCGGCAATCCCGTCGCGGCGATCCCCGCCAACAGCTTTTCGCCCAGATGCACGCCGCCCACCGGCACCATCATCATCACGATCGCCACCGCGTCATGGACGACATACAGCGTCAGCGACACCGCCCCCAGCGCGGCGACCGTCTGGGCGATCCGCGACGCGCTGATCCGCGGCCAGACGATCTTGAGCAATGCCAGCAGGCCGAGCCCGATCGCCGCGTTGATCAGGGTGAAGGTCGGCGTCCACAAATTCTTGTTGATCGGCCAGAACCAGGCGGCGCCCAGCGTCAGGCCGAGGCACAGAATGGCGACGGCGGCGATCATGATCACCGGCTTCTTGCGCCGTACCGACATGCGCTGCACCGCCATGCCGATCATCGTCGTGGCAATCGCCGACAGCGTCGACAGCGGCCCTTCGGGATCGAACGGCGGACCGTTATCGGGATGGCCGTAAAGCCGCGTGCCGCCCAGGATCGCATGGTCGAGCCAGCCGCTCATCCCTTCGCCCGGCGCCATGCTGGCGATCAAATCGCCGGGTGCTGGCAAATGGAGCAGCACGCCATGGACCAGCATCAGCACGCCGGCGGCGATGGCGGGCGCTTTCCATGTGGTCGTCTGGCGGCACGCGATCGCGCAGATCAGATAGACCAGGCCGATCCGCTCGAGCACGCCGGTGAAGCGGATCTCCTCCAGCTTGAAGCTGAAATGGACGATGAAGCCGATCGCGAAACCGATGAACCACAGCAGCGCCGACCGCCGCGCGATCTTCGCGATCGACGGCCGCGGCATCCGCCCGTCCATCGTCAGCGGCAGAGCGAGGCCGACCGCGAGCAGGAACATCGGGAAGACCAGATCGGCGAAGGTCAGCCCGTTCCACGCCGCATGATTGATCCACCAAAACGCATGCTCCTCCGACCCCTGGAGATTGGCGAGCACCATTCCGAAAATGGCGAACCCGCGCAAAGCATCGAGCGCTTCGTCGCGGACGCGAACCGGTTTCGACATATCCATCGGCCCTGTCCCTAATCAGCCGGCGATCACCGTGCCACCCTTCATCACCATCCGCACATGGCGGACCGCGGCGATGTCGGCGGTGGGATCGCCATCGACCGCGACCAAATCGGCGAGCAGCCCCGGTTTGACCGCGCCGAGCTTGGCGTCGAGATGGAACCAGCGCGCATTGCCCCAGGTCGCGGCGATCAGCACGTCGGCGGGGCTCATCCCGCCCGCCGCCATCAGCTCCATTTCCCGCGCGTTCGTGCCGTGCGCGAACACGCCGACATCGCCGCCCATGCAGATATGGACGCCCGCCTTCATCGCCATCTGGAAGCTGCGGCGGTTGATCAGCACGGCTTCGGGCGCCGGCTCAGCCCCGCTCCAGCCGCGATAGCGCGAGGTCGCGTCCGATGCGGCGAGCGTCGGGCAGAGCGCGATGCCTTTCTTCGCCATGTCGGCGAAGATCTCGGGCGTGCCGCCATAGCCATGTTCGATCGTATCGACTCCCGCGGCGATCGCGCGGCGCATGCCCTCGGCGGTCGCGGCATGAACCGCGACCGGGCGGCCGGCGTCGTGCGCGGCGGCGACCGCCGCCTTCATTTCCTCCAGGCTGAGGGTCGGACGGCTGTCCTCGCCGGGGCGCCAGCGATAATCGGCATAGAGTTTCACCCAATCGGCGCCGCCCGCGATCTGGCGACGCACCGCGGCGACGATCGAGTCGACTCCCGACACTTCCTCGGCGCCTTGCGGGATGGCGACGCCGGGCTCGAATCCCTTGGGACCGTAAGCGCCCAGCGCGACGATCGCGCGCGTCGCGACGTTGAGCCGCGGACCGGGGACGATGCCCTGGTCGATCGCCGCCTTCAGCCCGACATCGGCATAGCCCGCGCCTTCGGTGCCGAGGTCGCGTTCGCTGGTGAAGCCGGCGAGCAACGTCGCCTTGGCGCTCGCCACCGCGCGCGCAGTGCGCAGCGCGAGCGGCTCGTGCAGCACCTGATCGTCCCAGCTGGTCTCATTATAGGGATGGAGGAACAGATGGCCGTGCCCCTCGATCATCCCGGGCATCAGCGTCTCGCCGGGCAAGTCGATCACCTTGGCATCGGCGGGCGCCGACAGGTTCGGCCCGACCGCGGCGATGCGATCGCCCTCGACCAAAACCTGCCAGCCGGCATGAGTCTTGCCGTCCAGCCCGTCGAACACGCGCGCGGGCTTCAGCAGGACCGCTTGCTTGGGCGCCTCGGCGGCGGGAAGCGCGGCCGCCGGCCCGAGCAACATCGCCAATAGAAGTGCCACCCAGCGCATGGTTTTCTCCCGAATGTCACGTTACGCTCCCGGCATGGATAGAGCCCTCCGCTTCCCGCTCCTAGCCCTTGCAGCATTGACCATGGCGCCAACCGCGCCGGACCCCGCGGCCGCCGACCTGGCGCGGTGGCGAGCGCAGGCGGCGCGGGTGACGATCACGCGCGACGATTGGGGCATTCCGCACGTCCGCGGGCAGAGCGACGCCGATGCCGTGTTCGGGCTGATCTACGCCCAGGCCGAGGACGATTTCTCGCGCGTCGAGGCGAATTACCTGACCGCGCTCGGCCGTACCGCCGAGGCCGAGGGCGAAGACGCGGTGTGGGGCGATCTGCGCCAGCGGCTCTATGTCGATCCGGGCGAGCTCAAGGCGCACTATGCCGCCAGCGCGCCGTGGCTGAAATCGCTGATGAATGCCTGGGCCGACGGGCTCAATTTCTACCTGGCGACGCATCCCGGCACCCGGTCCAAAGTGCTCACGCATTTCGAACCCTGGATGGCGCTGAGCTTTACCGAGGGCAGTATCGGCGGCGATATCGAGCGGATTTCTCTCAGCGATCTCAAGACCTTTTACGGCAAGCCGACGCCGCCGACCCCCGAGGAACTCGGCATGGTGCCGCGCGAGCCTTCCGGCTCCAACGGCATCGCGATCGCGCCCAAACTGACCTCGGGCGGCAAGGCGTTGCTGCTGATCAATCCGCACACCAGTTTCTACTTCCGCTCCGAAGCGCAGATGTCGAGCGCGCAGGGCCTCGATGCTTATGGCGCGTCGACCTGGGGCCAGTTCTTCATCTACCAGGGGTTCAACGCCAAAGCGGGATGGATGCACACCTCGTCCACCGTCGACAATGTCGACGAATTCGCCGAGCGCGTGACCAAACGCGGCAACGGTTACGTCTATCGCTACGGCACCGCCGAACGCCCGGTGGCGAGCAAGACGGTGACTCTGCGCTATCGCAAATCCGACGGATCTGTAGGTGCGCGGAGTTTTGGCACATGGCAAACCCATCACGGTCCGATCGTCGCGATCAAGAACGGACGCTGGATCGCCGAGGCCTTGATGTGGAAGCCGGTCCCCGCGCTCGAGCAGAGCTGGCTGAGGACCAAGACCAGCGATCTCAAGAGCTTCCTTCAGGTCGCGTCGCGGCGGGCCAATTCGTCGAACGACACCTTGTTCGCCGACAGCAAGGGCGAGATCGCGTTCCTGATGCCGCAATTCATGCCGCTGCGCGACAATCGCTTTGACTATACCCGCCCGGTCGACGGCAGCGATCCCGCGACCGACTGGAAGGGACTACACACGCTCCCCAGCCTGCCGAGCGTGCTCAACCCGCGGGTCGGCTGGGTGCACAATACCAACGACTGGCCTTGGGACGCGGCGGGGCCGGACAGTCCCAAGGCGGCGAATTACCCGCGCTACATGGATCAGACCGGCCCCAATGCGCGCGGCACGCATGCCGACCTGCTGCTCAAGGGCAAGAGCGGCTGGACGCCGGAGAAGCTGCGCGTCGCGGCGTTCGACGGCTATCTGCCCGCCTTCGCCGAACTGATCCCCGGACTGGTCAAGGCATGGGACGCGCTCCCCGCCGACGATCCGCGCCGCGCCAAGTTGGCTGAGCCGATCGCCTTGTTGCGGGGCTGGGATTGCCGCTGGGGCTATGAGTCGACCGCGACCAGCCTCGCGGTATTCTGGGGCGACCAACTCTGGCGCGAGGTCGGCAGCTTCGCCCAGGCCGAGCGGATGAACGTTCCCGATTATATCGCCGCGCGAGTCAAACCGGGCGACAAGCTCGACGCGCTGACGGCGGCAACCGACCGGCTCAAACGCGACTTTGGCGACTGGCGCGTGCCGTGGCGGCAGATCAACCGCTTCCAGCGGCTCGACGATGCGATCGCCCCGCATTTCGACGACGCCGCCGATTCGACCCCAATACCCTTCACCTCGGCGCAATGGGGCAGCCTCGCCTCGTTCGGCGCCAAGACCTGGCCGGGGACCAAGCGCTATTACGGCACCAGCGGTAACAGCTTCGTGGCGGTGGTCGAATTCGGACCGCGAGTGAAGGCGATGGCGGTGATGGCCGGCGGGCAGAGCGGCGACCCCACCTCGCAGCACTTCGCCGACCAGATCGGCCGCTATGCCGAGGGGCGGCTGCGCCCGGTCTATTTCTATCCGGAAGACCTCAAGGGTCATGTCGAGCGGCGCTACCGCCCGGGCGAATGAGGTCAGGCGCCTGAACTGCTGGAGTCCGGCGGGCCGTCGGTCAGGCTGCTTTGCGGCAACGCGATGCGCACGAGCTTCCATGCGAACAGGCCGCGCCGTTCGAATAGGAGGTGCACCGGATCGCCGGCCGCGCCGTGGCGCCGCAATGCGAGGTCGAAGCGGTTGAGCGCAATGTAGCGGAAGTCATAGTCGACCCGCTGCGACGAACCCGCCTCCGGTTCGGCACGACCAACCTTGCCCGCGCGCACCAGGGCGGCGATCCCGTCGGGCGTCACGACGCTGTCGATCATCCGGTCGAGGATCGACGGCATCAGGATTGCGCCGAGCCCGGCGAACGGATTGCCCCGTATCTGCGGATCGCGTTCCATCCGCGTGGTCACCGCCGCCGTCAGTTGCGGTTTCAGGTCGGCGCGCACTGCCGGAAAATCGACCGAGCCACGCAGCTTTTCGGCGTCGCCCTGTTTCGCCGCGGCGACGAAGCCGCGCACCGCGAGGTAAGGCGACGCGCCATAAGCCAGCGCGAACATTGTGAACGCGGCGCCGATTGCGATGATCCAGCCCTTGCGCATGCGATCCCTTTCGGTCCCGCGCTCAACCTAAGGTGGCGTGGTCTTCCCGGCAACGTCGCCACCATGTCGGCGGCAGCGGGTGAGGCCGTCCCCCTCCCGCAAGCGGGACGGGAGAGCAGCGGGGATTCTACGATAGTAGATTCCCAACGTGGCGCGTTAACCATAGTTGCCGCGATACGAGTCCCCGACAGTGCAGCGAGTCGGGGAACGATCATGAGCTTTATGGACACTATCGAGGCAGTAATGCCGCGGATCGCCGTCTTCGGCGTCGGCGGCGCGGGCGGCAACGGCGTTGCCGGCCTGGTCGACGAGAATCTGCCGAACGTCGAACTGATCGTCGCCAATACCGACGCCCAGGCGCTGCGCACTTTGGGCGTCCGCCAGCAATTGCAACTCGGGCGGATGGCGACGCAAGGGCTGGGCGCGGGCGCCTGGCCGGAGGTCGGCCGCGCCGCCGCGCAGGAAGTCGTCGAGGAGATCGATGCGGCGCTCGAGAATGTCGATTTCTGCTTCATCGCTGCCGGAATGGGCGGCGGCACCGGGACCGGCGCGACGCCGATCTTCGCCGAGCGGGCCCGGCTGCGCGGCATTCCGACCATCGCGGTGGTGACGCGTCCGTTCGAATTCGAAGGATTGCGGCGCGCGAGCCGGGCGGACCAGGGCATCGCCACGCTCGAGCCGCTGGTCGACGCGATCATCGTCGTTCCTAACCAGCGGCTGCTCGGCATCGGCGATCTCGAGATGACCTTCAAATCGGCCATGCTGGAATCCAACGCGGTGCTGGCCGACGCGGTCGGCGGGATCGCTCACCTGCTGGTGACGCCGGGCCTCAAGCAGATCGGTTTCGCCGAAATGCGCAACGTGGTTGCCGAGATGGGTCGCGCGGTGATCGGGTTCGGCGAAGCGACCGAGCGCACCGACCGGGCGATCCTCGCGGCGGAACGCGCCATGGCCTGCCCGCTGATCGACGACGAGATCGCGGGTGCCGGCAAGCTGATGATCTCGATCAGCGGCGGGACCGACATGTCACTGATGGAACTCGACGCGATCGTCGCGACGATCGCCGATCAGGCGTCGCCCGACGTCGAACTCGCCTGGGGGGCTTCGGTGTCGGAGGCGCTCGACGGCATCGTCCGCGTCGCGCTGATCGCGCAGGGCCATCAGCCCGAGGTACGCACGCAGGCGGCGCCGGCCCGGGCCGTATCGACGCCGGCTGCCCCGATTTGTTCGGCCAGTCCCGTGCCGGAGCCCGTGACCGTCGCCCCCTTTGTGCCATTCGCGCCGCCTGCTCCGGTTGCAGCGGCACCGGCGTTCGCCGCCGCGGCGGCGCTGGCGGAGCCCATCGTCGCAGCGGCAGCGCCGGTTGCCGATATCGCCATTCCTCCCGTCGCCGAGCCCGTCCCAGCCATATCGCTTTTCAAGTCGAGGCCAGGCAATCCCGACGATTTTACCGCGACGTTGATCGACGCTGCGCCCGGCGACGCGCCATTGCTCGACTTGATCGATCGGTTGTCCCCGCCCGCCCAGGGGCAAAGTGAGCACGCCGGATCGCCCGATGCCGACGCTCCAGCTGCGCTGAACCTCAAGGCGTGCACGATGGACGAACTGTGGCTCGGCGATTTCGAGCTGGAAGATCCTCGCCGCGCCAGTCTGGTCGAACAGATCGCCACCGCGGTGAAGGATTTGTTTCGCTCGATGACGTTGCGGCTTGGTTTCGGGCGCCATTCGATGATCGCCTATCGCGGCGGCCGAGCTCCGCTGGCCGCGTAATCGGGCCATAATGAACTATTATGTTTGAAATATCACGAAGAGCTTATTGAAATCCCTTCCACATTCCCGGATGCTGAATAGCGGCCAAATAATACTGGCCGCCCCGCATGGCGGGTGGCGTAAGGAATGGGGAAAATGCCTGGTCGAATGCGTCGCGGGATCGGCGCATCGAGACATGATGAAGTAGCACTGGCGTTGGCCGGAATTGCCGCGCTGGTTGCGTCTTCGTCGTTATTGGGTTGGCTGGTCGAGCTTCCGGCGCTCGCCTCGTTCGGTGCGAGCTACGCGCCGGCATGGCCGCTGACGACTGCTGGTCACTTGCTGCTGTCCTTCGCGATGATGATGGCGATTCTTGGCCGGCGAGCCGCGACGGTGCCCGCGATCGCAGTCCTGATCCTCGTCGCCATAGTGGTTGCCGAGTCCGCATCGGGAATCCGGCCGGGCATCGATCGATTGCTCTTTTCGGAACAGCTTGCGCGCACGGTCGCCCCCAATCCGGGTCGTCCGGGACCCAATTCGCTCTTGTCCTTCGCGTTGCTCGCGGCGGCCATAGTGTTCGCGCAGCGGCAATCGTCCCTGCTCGACCGGGCGGCGAACGTGCTTGCCGCATTGGCGCTTTGCCTCGGTCTCTATTCGACGATCGCGCTGCTGTGGATTGACCGTGCGACTCCGCTCTACCAGTTCTTCGTCGCCCCCTTGCCGGCCGGTCTGGCGTCGCTGGCGATCGCTTGCTCGTTCCTGTGGTGGAAGCATGAAGCGGGGTGGACGGGTCTCCTGTCGGGCGATCGCATGCGCCAGCCATTGGGTTGGTTGGTCCTGCCGATCCTGTTCGTCCTGCCCGCGGTCCCGATCCTCCTCGAGCAATGGTCGATCAGGACCGACAGCGCACCGCCGGAAGGCGCCGCCTTGATCGCGATCCTGGTCAATATGCTGATCATCGGTACGATCCTGTTGCTGGTGTCCGATCGGCTGACCCGTCAGCGCATGGCGCTCAGCGATCTCAGCGATGCGCTCGACAGCGCCGCTATCGCTCTGGTCGGACCCGACGGCACGATCCTTCATTGGACGCGGGGATGCACCGAACTCTACGGCTGGTCAGCCGATGAGGCGGTTGGACGCAACAAGCACGACTTGCTCCAATCGCGCGAAGTCGAACGTCACAACATTGACGCTGAGCAGCTCGACGGTCCGCTGGCCGATCAATTGGAGGTGGAGTTCGTCGAACGTCGGCGCGACGGCACCGAATTGCACGTGGTCGAGCGCCGGCGTTCGTTGCATCGCGCGGAGCTCGACGAGGTCGTCGTCCTGAAGATGCTCGACATCACCACGCGGGTGGAGGCCGAGGAGGAACTTCGCGTCAGCGAGAACCGCCTGGCGATCGCGGCCGAAGTCAACGAGATCGGCGTGTTCGATTGGGATGTCACGAACGGGCAGATCAGTTGGTCGCCCGGATCGGAACAGCGTCTCGGCTTGCCCACCGGCGCGATCGACACGTTCGACAAATGGCGTGATCACGTCGTGCCCGCGGACGTATCCGACGTGATGGCATCGATCGACAGCGCAGTCGCCGACCGGCGCGACCGTTTTGCCTTCCAATATCGGTTCCTTCCCGATTCGGGGCCGTCGCGGATGCTCGAAGGAAATGCGCGTTGCCTGTACGACGATCGCGGCGATCTCGTGCGATCGGTCGGCTCGGTCATCGACGTCACGCAGCGTAACCGCCGCGAAGCGGAAATGCGGCTCAATTCGATGATCGAGACGGTACCCGACGCGACCATCGTCATCGACGATCACGGTATCATCAAGAGCTACAGCCCCGCCGCCGAAGCGATGTTCGGTTATCCCGCCGCATCGGTGATCGGGTGCAACGTCAAGATCCTGATGCCCGACATGCTGGCGTCGCGCCACGACGCGGCGATCGCCGATTACCTCCGCACCGGCGAGCGCAAGGTCATCGGCTTGACCCGCGAGCTGACGGCGCGCCGTGCCGACGGCACGCAGTTTCCGATCGAACTCAATGTCGGAGAGGCGCGGATCGGCGAGGAGCGGATCTTTACCGGAATCGTCCGCGACATATCCAAGCGGCTGTTCGAGGAGCAGCGTCTATCCGAGCTCAGCGCGGAACTGGCCCATATCTCGCGCCAGCGCGCGATGAGCGAACTCGCCGCCGACCTGGCGCACGAACTCAATCAGCCGCTCAGCGCGAGCGCCAATTTCATCGCGGCGGCACGCATGCTGATCGAACAAGGCGGAGGCGGCGAGCGTGTGGCCGATCTGCTGTCCATGGCCGAGGAGCAGACTCAGCGGTCGGGCGACATCATCCGGCGATTGCGCGACTTCCTGGCCAAGCGCGATATCGAAATGCGCAGCGAATCGCTCGACGATGTCGTCAAGGATGCGGTCGCGCTGGTCTTCTTCGGCACGGGGCGCGAGGAGATCGAGCTCGACTACGATCTCGATCCGACCTGCGACACGATATTCGCGGATCGCGTGCAGATACAGCAGGTGCTGGTCAATCTGTTGCGCAATGCCGTCGAAGCCTTGCGCGCGCTCGACGCGGGTCATCCACGACGGATCATGATCAAATCGCAATCGAGACCCGACGACATGGTCGAATTGGCGATCATGGACACCGGACCCGGCATTCCCGACGCGCTGAGCGAGCAAGTCTATGCGCGCTTTTCGACCACCAAGACAGGCAAGGCAATGGGAATCGGCCTGTCCATTTCTAGGCGTATCGTCGAGGCGCATGGGGGCGTCCTGACGGCAGAGAACCAACCGGAGGGAGGGGCTGCGTTCCGCTTCACCCTGCCGGTGTTCAAGGAGCTGGAAGATGATCCGGAACATCTACCTGATTGATGACGATGATGCCGTGCGAGCGTCGCTGCACGGCCTGCTGTCGCTGCGGTCCGATCTCGTCGTGCGCAATTTTCGCTCGGGCGACCAGTTTCTCGAGCGCGTCGCCGAACTCGAATCGGGTGTGCTGCTGCTCGATTACCATATGCCGGGAAAGAACGGGATCGAGGTTCTTCAACAACTCGGTACGTCCTCACCTGGGCGGTTCCTGACCATCATCCTGACTGGCGAGGGCAATATCGATATTGCGGTCCAGGCGATGAAGGCCGGCGCATTTGATTTCCTCGAAAAGCCGTACAAGGCCGACGCCCTGTTGGCGGCGATCGACAAGGCGTTCGACCGCATGGAGCATGACAGCGCGGGGTCGGCGCAGATCGAAACCGCGCGCGCGAAGGTGGCGGTGCTGTCGCCCAGGGAACGCGATGTCCTGACCGGGCTGATCGAGGGGCGATCGAACAAGATCATCGCTTATGACCTCGCGATCAGCCCGCGTACGGTGGAAATCTATCGCGCCAATCTGATGACCAAGATGGGGGTGCGCAGTCTGTCCGAGGCGCTTCGCGTGGCGTTCGCCGCCGGCCTCATTGCGACGGGGTAGGCGCGCCCCAGTCCGCGAGTATATCGACGAGCTGCCGCGTTGCGCCGCGTCGCGACAAGCGCACCGGCCGATCGTCCAGGCTGCCTGACGATCCGTTGAGGATAACCACCTGCAGCCATCGCGGCGACGCTTTGCTGGCCGCATGTCCGATCGCGGCGTCGTCGGTGACGAGTGCCGCGGTCGAGATCGTGCCGTCGGGCATGCCTTGCGCCAACTGATCCGCGCCGATCGTGATGACGTTGATACCTACCATGGTCAGTCGCGCGGTCAGCGCGCTGCGCAGATCGTTTTCGGAAATCAGCAGGACGACAAGATCCAGGAGCAAGGCGCGGTATCCAGACAGAATAGGGCTGCCACAGGCTAACCTGCCGTCATCGGTGTGTCGGCTCGGTAAACTTACGTAGCGGCGTTCGAGTGCAACCATGTTACGCGACCCCGGTTACCGCACGCTTCCAATGCATTAGGTATTTCACCGCACTGCCGAACGATCGCGAAAAGGTCTAATCGGCAACCTTCCGATGTGAACAATATCATCGGGTTCGAAGTCATGACGCGGGGCCGCGGCGAACCGATCGGTCGTGCCGTGGGGGAGGGTCATGAAGCGGAGATCCGGCGCGTCTTCAGCCGGGTCTCCGGGCGCGGGGGCGCTTTTGTGTCGGGTGCCCCCGCGCCAATCTTTCAGCGATCCGCTACTGCCGTGATGGTCATGTCTCGGAGCAACCAGCACTCACTCCTTTCCAGGCACGGTATTACGAGCGCTGACGCCACCTTATCCGATGAACGGATTTGCATTTGACAGATAAATCAGACAAATTTCGTTAGTTAGACGAATGAAACAATGAGGGGAGGCTCATGGCGCCGATTTCTCGTGTCGTGCGGATCGTTATCGGGCGCGCCGGCTTGCAGCGTTACCTCACCGCGCTCCTGTTCACCGCGCTCACGCTAGGCGCAGTCTCGCCAGCGATCGCGCAGGAAGTGCTCGATCCCAACCCGGTGGTGGGTTCGCCGGCGCAGGATCCACAGCGTAACAGCAACGGTTTGGCGCAGACGCCGCCGATGGGCTGGAACAGTTGGAATAAGTTCGCCTGCAACGTGAACGAAAAGGTGATCCGCGACACCGCCGACGCGATCGCGTCGAACGGTATGAAGGATGCCGGCTATCAATATGTCGTGATCGACGATTGCTGGCATGGTCAGCGCGACGCCGACGGCTTCATTACCGCGGACAAGGCACGCTTTCCCAACGGGATCAAGGCGCTGGCCGATTACATCCATGCCAAAGGGCTGAAGTTCGGCATCTATTCGGACGCCGGCGCCAAGACGTGTGGCGGTCGGCCGGGCAGCCAGGGGCATGAATATCAGGACGCGCTACAATATGCCCGCTGGGGAGTGGATTATCTGAAATACGATTGGTGCTCGACCGGGACGCGCAACGCCGAGGAGGCCTATACGCTGATGTCGGACGCGCTGCGCGCCAGTGGCCGGCCGATCCTGTTCTCGATGTGCGAATGGGGCAACGCCAAGCCCTGGTTGTGGGCAGCGAAAGTAGGCAATCTCTGGCGCACCACCGGCGACATCACCGCGCGATGGGAGGGCAAGCACGGCTATAGCCTGGGCATTACCACCATCGTCGATTTCAACGAACCGCTATGGCCCTATGCTGGGCCCGGCCATTGGAACGATCCCGACATGCTGGAAGTAGGCAATGGCGACCTGACGCCCGCCGAATATCGCAGCCATTTCGCGCTGTGGTCGCTGATGGCCGCGCCGCTGATCGCCGGCAACGACGTTGCCACCATGTCGCAGCAGACCCGCGATATCCTGCTCAATCGCGACGTGATCGCGGTCAATCAGGACGCGGCGGGCGTTCAGGGCCATCGCGTGTGGAAGCAGGGCGACCTGGAAGTCTGGAGCAAGCCGCTGGCCGATGGCGGCCGCGCGGTGATCTTGTGGAATCGCGGGACGCAGCCCGCGTCGATCACCGCGGATTGGGGAATGCTCGGCTATCCCAGGTCGCTGAAGCTGAACGCGCGCGATCTGTGGGCACATAAGGAATTGGGCCAGAAAGCCGGCAGCTATGCTGCCACGGTCGGCGCGCACGATGTCGTCATGATCACGCTGCGCAGCTGATCGCGCGCCCAAACCCTGCCGTCCAGCTCAAGGGGGCGTTCATCTTGCTACGGAAACCGTAAGGATGGTGCCCAAGGGCGGAATCGAACCACCGACACTGCGATTTTCAGTCGCATGCTCTACCAACTGAGCTACTTGGGCATATCCGGCGAAGCGCGGAAGACGCGGCCTCTAATCGCTCGAAACCTCGCTGTCCAGTGCTTCCGGATCGGCGGGTCCCGCCGGGATGCGATATCCTTCGCCCAGCCATTGCAGCAGGTCGCGATCCTTGCAGCGGCGGCTGCAGAACGGCTTGTGCGCCGGGTCGGTGATGTTGCCGCAAAGCGGGCAGCTATTGGCCTTGGTCATGACGCGAACGAGATGGGGGCGCCGGTCCGCCGCGACAACTCGGCGATCAGGTCGGGATGCGCGGCCAGCCAGGCGGCGACGCGCGGGCCGGCGGACTGTACTGGCGGCACCGGCGGCGACGTGCGCTCCACTACGCGCAACAGGGCCAGTGCCGCGGCCGCGACCGGGTCGGCGCGAAGCAATTCCGGGAGCGAGGCGCGGCGGCGCGGGCGCACGATCTGGAGAAATCCGAAGCCGTTGATCGCGGTGCGTTCGAAGGGCTGGGGCAGGACGGCATCGATCGCTTCGGCCGCGGCCTGGCGCTCGGCTTTGTTCGCCAGGGTCGGAAAATCGATCCCGATCGATCCGCCGATATCGAGCCGGACGATCGCCATCGCCGCCGCGCGCGCCGCCGCAAGCGCCAGCGGGGCAGGGGCGCCGGGGCCGTCGACGTCGAACAGAGTCATCGCCGGGGTCGGCGACATCCGCAGCGCCCCGCCGGTAAAGGCGATCTCGCCGGCCTCGGCCTCGTCGAGCACTTCGGACCAGCCCGCGGCCTCGAGCGCGTCCGGCTCGTGCGCGCGCAACAGGCGAACCGAAACGCCGCTTGCCCGGCACCGCGCCAACAGATCGTCGGCGTCGCGCGGCGCGGCCTCGCTTGCCGCCACCTTGGCGAGCTTTGGACGCCCCGGCTCGGGAATGGCCTCGCGCACGACCTCGACATTCAGTCGCGCGCCCAGCGTGATGCCGGGCGGCAACCGCTCGATCACTGCCGCGCCGTGCGGCGTTTCGACGCGGCTCAGCCCGGCGGCGACGCGCTCGATCAGCTGGCCTTCGATCACAGCGCCAAGCTTCAGCCCGCCCGGCCGCTCGATCCGCGCCTCGATGATCCGGCCGTCCTCGACCAAAGCGGCGCGCGCTTCGCCGACCCCGGCCTCATAGAGCCACTCAGCCAAGCGGCAGGCCTGCCGAGGTCAGCAACGAGCGTGTCTCGAAGATCGGCAGGCCGACGACGTTGGAATGGCTGCCGGCCAGATAGCGGACGAACGCTTCCGCCTTGCCCTGGATGGCGTAGCCGCCAGCCTTGCCCATGCCTTCGCCGCTGGCGACGTACCAGTCGATCTCCGCGGGGGAGAGCGCCTTGAACGCGACGATCGTATCGACCACGCGGACTCGCGGTTTGCCGTCGGCGCCGATCACGCACACGCCCGAATAGACATGATGCCGCCGCCCCGACATCAGTGCGAGCATGCGGCGCAGGTCCGCTTCGTCGACGGGCTTTTCCAGAATACGACGCCCGACCGCGACGGTGGTGTCGCCGGCCAGCACGATCTCGTCGGCGGCGCGCTCGACCGCCAGCGCCTTGTTCTCGGCGAGGCGCGCGACATAAGCGCGCGGCGTTTCGGCTTTGAGCGGGGTCTCGTCGATATCGGGTGCGGCGAGGCGCGCCGGCACGATCCCGATCCGCGCGAGCAATTCGCGGCGGCGGGGACTGGTCGAGGCGAGGACAAGCTTCATTTTTAGGGCGTCATGCCAGCGAAAGCTGGCATCTCGTGCCGCAGGAACCCCAGCTTTCGCTGGGGCGACGGGGCATTATTGCGGCCCCGGTCCGCCGCGGCCCGGCATGAAGCGATAGGTGATGCGACCCTTGGTCAGGTCGTAAGGCGTGAGCTCGACGAGAACCTCGTCGCCGACCAGCACGCGGATGCGGTTCTTGCGCATCTTGCCCGCGGTATGACCCAGGATCTCATGGTCGTTTTCCAGCCGGACGCGGAACATGGCGTTGGGCAGCAGTTCAACTACCTGGCCACGCATTTCGAGAAGTTCTTCTTTAGCCAAACAATGCCTCGTGAGTATGCGGGCGCGCCGCGTGACGGGCGCCCTTAGCGGATGGGGAACGAAAAGGGAAGCTGCCCTGCCGTGCTGGGGCAAGAGCGCATCACAGATATGGCGATCGTGCTCCTGAGCGACAAGTGCAAGGGCGCCTGCCGCGAAAGTGCGTACGATGACGCAAATCGCCTAGGCAAGGCGCTGACCGCGTGTCATTTTTGCCGCTTGGTTATTCGTCGGGGGTTTTACCATGCGTCGTCTTTGCGTTTCGCTTGCCGCGCTCGCTGCCTGTTTCGTCATTCCCCTTCCCGCCGACGCCAGCGGCGATTTCGGGTGTTCGCCGAGCTGGCGGCTGAGCCACGCCAACCTGACCGGCTGCGACGATATGGCGATGCTGGGGCCGGGCAACGACACGCGGACCAATTTGACGATGCTGCTGTTCGATCGGCGTGGGTCGCTGCCCAAGCCGGGAGAGGGCGCGCCGCCGCAGCCGCTCGGCGCCCTGTTCGACTGGCGCACCTTGTCGGGCTGGCTGGCGGTGCGGCCCGACAATAGCGACAGCGATTATTCGTCGGGCGAAGGGTCGCGTTGCCGCACTAATGGCAGCGGCGCGGCGGCGTTCGAGGCGGCGGTGAACGCGGCGAAGCTGCCGGGTGGCGAGGGTGCCGCGCTGATTGCGGCGCGCAAGGCGCTCAGCCCCGATTGCGCCAAGCCTGGCGCGAGTGTCAGCGCGGCGCTCGACGGGCAAGTGAAGTCGCCCGCGGGCAAGGGGTTCGCCGCCTATCTCGCCGGCGCGCAGGCTTTTTACGACGGCGATTTCGACGCGGCGGGGACGCGGTTCGCCAGCCTAAGCGGCGCGCGCGACACCTGGCTGCGCGAGACCGCGCGCTATATGGCGGCGCGGGTCGAGGTGAACCGCATCCAGGTCGGCCTGTTCGACGAATATGGCATCCCCAAGGACTTCAAGACGGTCGATCAGAAAGTGGTCGCCGCCGCCGATGCGGGGTTGCGTGCCTATCTGAAAGACTATCCCAACGGGCTCTATGCTGCGTCGGCGCGGGGATTGCTGCGGCGGGTCTATTGGTTCGGCAGCAAGCGCGATCTGCTCGCGCAGCAATATGTCGCCCTGTTCGCGCAGCCGGCGGCGGCGCGCGGGCTCAACGACGTCGATCTTGCCGAGGAGATGGACACCAAGCTGCTGCCCGATCTGACGATCGGCGATACGCGCGATCCGACTCTGCTCGCGGTGCTCGACCTGCGGCGGATGCGGACGGCAGACGACGAGGTCAGCGCGGGCTGCTGCACCAATCCGATCACGCTCGACGAGATCAACGGCCAGCGCGCGGCGTTCGCCGGCAACCAGCCGCTGTTCGACTATCTGGTCGCCGCGCACCAATTCTACATCGGCAGGAAGCCGGCGGAAGTGCTCAAGCTGATCCCCGATGCCGCGCGGCAATCGAGCTTCAGCGAGGTCCAGTTCAGCCGGCAGATGCTGCGCGGCATGGCGCTCGACGCGGTCGGCGATCGCAATGCGCGCGGCTTCTGGCTGGAGATGCTTCCGGGGGCGAAGCTTGACGCGCAGCATTCGGCGCTCGAACTCGCGCTTGCCTGGCATGACGAGCGCACCGGTGGGTTGGGGCGGGTGTTCGCGCCCGACTCGCCGGTCGACGACGCATCGTTGCGCGGCATCCTGCTGATGAACGTCGCCGATGCCGGGCTGCTGCGCAAACAGGCGACCGGGGCGAAGGCGGCGCACGAACGCCAGCTTGCGCTGTTCACCTTGCTCTACAAGGAATTGAGCCGCGGTGCGTATCGTGATTTCGGGACAGACCTCGCGCTGGTGCCGGCGGGGGCGGCGAGCGACACCAATTTCTACGATTTGCTGGGATCGGAATCCTTGCCACTTGGTCTGTTCCTCAAGCCCACTCAGGCCAGCGATATCGATTGTCCGCCGCTCAAGCGCCTGGCCGCCGACCTCGCCGCGGCACCCGGCGGTGCGCATGCGCGGCTCTGTCTAGGCGACTTCTTCCGCGCCAATGGGTTCGACCAGTTCGTGCTCGACACCCAGCCACCCAAACAGGATCTCGGCGGGACCAAGACCCTGTTCGCCGGGCCGGTCTATTCGCGGCTGGAGGTCTATAAGTCGATTGTCGCCGACCCCAAGGCGCCGATTGACGACAAGGCCTATGCCTTGTTCCGCGCGGTCAATTGCTATGCGCCGTCGGGCAACAATTCGTGCGGTGGAACCGATGTCGACAAGAGCGTGCGCAAGGCGTGGTTCACGCGGTTGAAGAGCGATTATCCCAAATCGCGTTGGGCGAGCGAACTGCGTTATTATTGGTAGGATGAGCGCTGCTGCCTTCGCCAATCCGCGCTCCTGCGGAAGCAGGAGCCCAGGGTGATATCGGGGGCGCATCCTTTTTGGCCCTGGGTTCCTGCTTTCGCAGGAACACGGCACGCAATATGATCCGGGCCACACTGACGATAGCTGCCGCGGCGCTGACGGTCCTGCCCGTCCCGATCGCGCGCGAGCGGACGGTGGCGCCGGTCTATGACGCGGTGTGGCTATGGGCGGGGGTGAGGGCGCAGCCGGCACTGGCGACGGCCAAGCGATTGTATCTGCTGCAGGGGCAGGTCGAGGCGACCGATCCTGTCCGCTATGCGGCGCAACGCGCGGCGATCCCGCGGCTGGGCAATCGCGAAGTCTGGATGGTAGTGCGGGTCGAGACGCTAGCCTGGTCGCCGGCCATCTATGACCAGTTACTCGCGGCGCTGGCCCGGTGGCGCGCGGCGGGGAATCGCGTCGTGGGGGTGCAGATCGATTTCGACGCACGAACGCGGCATCTGGAGGACTATGCCGCGTTCCTGCGTGGATTGCGCGCGCGGCTGCCGCGTAATTGCAGGCTGGGGATAACCGGGTTGCTCGACTGGAGCGCGAACGGCGATCCCAAAGGGCTCGATGCGCTGGCCGGGGTGGTCGATGAGGCGGTGCTGCAGATCTATCAGGGGGACCATGTTATTCCCGGGTATCGCGCGTATCTGGCCAAGCTCGACCGGCTCAAGCTGCCGTTCCGGATCGGTTTGCTGCAAGGGGGCGAGTGGCAGCCAACGGCGGGGTTGGAGGCCAATCCGTGGTTTCGCGGCTACGTCACCTTCCTGCGCAATCCGGTCGGGTCCAACTCGAGAGAATAAACCGCCTCCCCGGCGAAGGCCGGGGCCCAGTCGCGATGCGCTCTCAATGGCAGGATGCCGTCTCTAATTCGCCGAAGCTGGGCCCCGGCCTTCGCCGGGGAGGCGTAGAAAAATCGGCGGCTCTTAAGAAGCCGAGCAGGCCCGCCCAGCCGCTTTTTGCAGCAACGCCGCCCGGTCGGCCCGCAGATCGGCACCGCTGCGCGCTTGCGGCTCCGGCCCATCGGCAAGCCCGCGCCACAGCGCCGCGTTGAAGCGTGGCGTGTCGAGCCGGTCCTCGCTGGTGAAATCCTGCCCCTGCATCGCCGCCGCCCACCATCCGGCATCGCGGGGCGGGCAGCTATTGGCGGCGGTCGTCCTGGCAACGAAGCGATCCGCCGGGATCGGCAGCTTGGTGCTGCGCAACACGTCGGCGGCGCGCGCGCGGAAATTCCAGTCCTTCTGGTTGAGGTCGAACACATCCGCCATCGGCGTCGCCAGCGCATCGTTGAGTCCGAGCGGCGGCAGCCCGAGCACCGCCTCGATCGTCCGCAACATGCTGACGGTGGTGTAACGCGTGGAGACCAGAGCGTGTTGCTTGACGTACGGCCCGACGACGAAGGCGATGCTGCGCCGCGCGTCGACATGGTCGCCGCCATTCTGGGCATCGTCCTCGATCACGAACACCAGGGTCGAATCGCGGAACGAGCTGTTGGCGATGCGTTCGAGCACCATGCCGACCGAATAATCGTTGTCGGCCATTTCGGCCTCGACCGTGTTCACGCCGTCGACCGCTTCCTTGAAGTCGCCGAAATGGTCGTGGCTGAGGCGTAGCAGGGTGAGCGCGGACATTGTCCCGGCCTTGTCCTGCTGGTCGAACTCGCGCTGCCATTCGAGCACGCGCCAATAATCGGGCAGTTTCTGGTCGAAGCCGCGGAAATAGGGATCGCTGCGGCTGGCGAGATCGCGGTCGGCGGGAGTCCAGATTGTGCGCTTGTCCTTGAACGGTTCGCGCAGCAGCGGGACGAAACCGGGCGATTCGCTGTCATATACCGACGCATCGGAAAAGCCGTAATTGCGCACGGTCAGCCCGGCGCGGATCGCAGCATTCCACAAATAGCCCTGGCCCGGCAGCTTGTCGTCATCGGCATCGGGCGCGTTGAGCAAGGCCGGGCCGGGCATCAGGTCGGGATCGTCGGGATGACGGGGATCGACCTTGCGGCGTTCTGCCAGGCTGAGGTTGGTCGCGACGTTGCGGTCCGCTTCCTCCGATTCATACGCCAGGCCGCGCGCCGCGTAATTCACCGGCGCGGTCTTTTCGAGCAGATCGGGGACGCGCCCGGCGGTGGTCCAGGTCCAGCCGGTGCTCGATTGCTCGCCCGAATCGTAGAAATTGTCGAGCGTGACGAAGTTGCGCGCCATGTCGTGATGGTTGGGGCTCAGCGCCTCGCCCAGGATCGCCAGACTGGGATCGCCATTGCCGATCTCAAGGTCGCCCAGCACCTGATCATAGGTGCGGTTTTCCTTCACGATGAAGACGACATGCTTGATGCGCTTGGCGACCTCGGCCATCCGGGCTTCGGCCGCGCGCCGCGCAGTGGCGTTCGACAGGCCGATATTGTCCGCGACCTGCAGCGTCGTCTTCGCCAGCGCGCGGCCGTCGGGCATCGCGAATTGCAGCAGTCCGGCTTTCTCGAGCTGGAAGATGTACTGGTTGGCGGCGCCGCACGCGCTCGGCTGCGCCTTCTGAACCGCGATCTTGGGTGCGCATCCCTGGGGATTGGGGCCGGGCGGGCTCTTGCGGTTGACGACGAAGACGCGCGCGCCATCGGCACTGGTCGCGACAGCGCTGGGATACCAGCCGGTTGGCACCACGCCGACCACCTCAGCGGTGGATGCGCTCGGCGTGACCATCGCCACCGCGTTGATCCCGCCATAGGTGACCAGCAGCGTGCCCGCGGGCGTCAGCGCTAGACCGTTGGGGTTGAGCCCCTTGCCGAGTGGTCCCGTCGACAAGCTATCGGGCAGGCCGAGCCGTGGCTCGCCGGCGAGCGTATCGGTCGCCAGATCGACCATCGCCAGGCGATCATCATTGTCCTCGGTCGCGTAAAGGCGGTGCGTCCTGGGCGCGATCAGCATCGCGGTCGGCTCGCCGGTGGTGGCGATACGTTTGGCGACGCGGATCTCGCGGCCGGCGACATCGAGCGCAACGATCTGGCGGTCGCGCGGCGCCGAGACGTAAGCGCGTCCATTGTCGCGCCACGCGATCGCGAAGGGGAATTCGCCGCCGGGCCGGCCGGCGTCGGCAGGATCGATCTTGCCCGGCCGCAAATCCTGTTCGGCGATGACCGCGCGTGTGGCGAGATCGATCAGCGTGACCGAGTCGTTGTAATAATTGGCGACCAGCAGGCGCTTGCCGTCGGGGCTAACGGCGACACCCGCCGCTTGCGGCTGCACATCGACGCCGTTGCCAGTCTTGTGGCCGAGCTTGATCGGGCTGCCGGCGGGCGCGAACCCGGCCTTGCCGCGGCGGAACAAGTGGACGACGTCGTCCACCCCGCCGCCGACCGCGAAGCCTCGCCCGTCGGGCATCCAGGCGACGCCCGAATAGGCATTGGGCACGACCAAAGTCTGCTCGAGCCGCGCGCCGGCGCGATCGATGCGATAGGCGAAGACATATTGGCCCGATTGCGCGGGGACGATCTTGCCGTCGGAGCCGTTGAAGCGGTTGAACCCGCTGGTCAGCACCAGCATCTCGCGACGATCGGGACTGACCGCGATCGCGGCGGCGCCGTCGGCGACATAATCGGGATGCGGGCCGACCCGCGACACCAGCGGTCGGAAGATTGCGCCGGGCGCGGCAAGCGGGGAGAGCGACTGACCGGTGGGCAATTGCTGGGCGGATGCCGCGGCCCCAAGCCCGGCGACCAGTCCGATGAGCGCGCGCATCCTCATTCACATCTCCCCTTCATCCGGGGCGGATAGGACGAGGTTGCTACGCTTCGATGACGGGCCTTATTCGGCCTCGTCCGCGCCCTCGTCCGATTCCGCGCTGGTATGGAAATAGGCCTCGACCGGGCCCGTCAGCTTGATCGTCAACGGGTTGCCGTGACGGTCGACCTTCTTGCCGAGCGCGACGCGGACCCAGCCTTCCGAAATCGAATATTCCTCGACATCGGTGCGCTCGGCACCCTTGA
>Ga0207649_10000437_pt1 | contig 30058 bp, 30 predicted proteins | sample KBSC43metaG_FD_184317 | JGI IMG/M metagenome (GOLD analysis project Ga0207649, IMG submission 184317) | Corn rhizosphere microbial communities from Kellogg Biological Station, Michigan, USA - KBS C4-3 metaG (SPAdes) (version 2) | ecosystem: Host-associated > Plants > Roots > Rhizosphere > Soil ... | reverse complement strand
AAAGCTCCCGGCGGCTGAAATGCAGGTGCCGCCGGATCGTCATCAACCCCGTACGTCCGATGCGACGTTCGAGTTCGAGCATCTGCCCGTAACGCTTTGCGTCCTCGGCCGAAATCTCGACGCGCTCGTCCGTTTCGCGCGCCAGCGACATCTTCTCGGCCCGCAACACAAGCTCGGTGTGGATCTGCATGTAGGAGAACATGTCCCCGAGTTTTTCCGCGCCGAACTTTCCCGCGAGCGAAAGGAACAGTTTTCCGGCTTCGTCGTTGGCGAATTCGCCGTTCTTGATCTTTTCCAGGAGGTGCTGGTGGCTTTCATAGTCCGAAAGCAGCCATTCATGCACCGCGTGTTCGCTTTTTGTGAACATGAAGAAAAGCGAAAGCGGGCAGGCGATCAACAGGAAGGCGGTTGCGAGCAACGGCGATCCGCCCAGCAGGTTGAACACCGCATGGAGCAACGCGGCGGCAATGAGCGCGGGAATGTAAGCGATGGCAATGGGCCTCACATGGCGCTCGATAAGCGCCTGCGTGATCATGGCGAAAAGCGCGGTCGCGCCGCTGTGCATGATCGCGGTGCCGAAGCCGCGGATGATCCAGACGCCCAGATTTGCCTGCGGAAAGGCATAAAGCAGATAGATGTTCTCGACCACCGCAAACCCCGCGCCGACGGCGAAGCCCATGATGGCTGCGTCGATCATGAATCCGATGCGGTTGCGCGCGAACAGGTAGATGAGGATGAGCGCCTTGAGGCTTTCTTCCACGATGGGCGCAACGAAATGGCTGTAGTGGGTGAAATCGAGGTGCAGCGTATCCATCACAAGCACGTTGATTTCGAGACTTGCCAGGCACAGCAGCGCGCCCGCCGTGATCGTGAGCAGGACTTCGCGGAAGCTTACGAGACTGTAACTATCGAGATAGAGCAGCGTGCCGAACAGCGCCAGAACGGGCACGAGCGCGATAGGGGCTTCCAGCAACAAATGCGCGGTCATCGAGCGGCTACAGGATCTTCAATGAGGCCAGGATTTCATGGCGGGATTCTCCGCCGCCAAAGCCTTTCGCATAGCCGATAGAGAAAGTCATCGGCAGACGCACCGCCACCGAGAAATTGAAGTCGAGCTGTGCGCCCACGGTTTCCGAGGTGCGCCGGTCGCCCGAGCCCAGATTGGACGCCAGGACGCCCGCGAAAACGGCGGGCCGGGCCGAGCTGAGATAGAGAGCGGGCGAACCCACGTCGGCGAAGCGGATGGGCGGCAAATTCCATTCGGCCACCGAGCGGACGAAAGTGCGCGCGCTCAGGGCGTCGATGTCGAAGCCGGGAAAGCTTTCATATTCGCGATAGCGTTTCACCGCGCGGTCGTCGACATAGTTGTTGCCGAACGAGCCGAAATAGAAATCGCGCAGCGCGCTCTGCCGGTCGCCGCTTCCCGTTCCCGCCGCCGTATAGAGCCAGGCCGAGGAATGCTTCCACGGCAGCATGAAACCGAAGTCGAAGGTGGCGAGAACCTTGGGGAAGAATTCGGCGCGGGAATAGTCGCCGAGGAACGAAAGGCTTGTCTGGTAACCCTCCTCGTGATCGACCGAACCGAGCGAGCCCGCGAGATTTGTGTATTCCAAAGCGATCTCGGTGGAAGCAAGGCTTCCCGCGGCTGCGCGCACGTTCTGTTCGCCGGGCAGCGTGTCGAGACCGGAATAAAGGCCGACATCGGCGCTGAAAGAAAGCTGGCGCGGCGGATCGTAGATGAGGATGTCCTTGTAGCCGCCCAGAAGCGCGTCGCCCTTGCGGCTGCGCTCCACCGGCCCGAACAGGTCGTAGAAATCCGAGCCGTTGTGCTTGTAGGTGACGTGCCAATAGAGCGTATGGAACGAAACATCGGCGTGGAAGGCCTCGCCGGATTTCAGATCGCCGGCGGGGGAATAGGAAACGTTGGCCGAAAGCTGATCGTATTGCATCGGATCTTCGAACAGCACATACCATCCGAGCGCGGGATGGCTCTTGTATCCGGCGACGATGGGGTAGGTCGCGCTCAATCCCATCTCGTTCATCGGCAGATATTCGCCGCGCCCCGTGATCATGGAGTCGATCGGAATCTTCGACGGCGATCCCACGGCCCAGTTTTTCACGATGGGATGGGTGTCGGCGACTTCCGTGCCGAGGAATTTGATGGTGCCGAGATCGTCCAGCGGTTTGGGATCGATCCGCACCGGCGCGAAGCCCTGTCCCGTGAACTCATAGACGATGAGCGAACCGTCCCGCATCGGAATGGGCCGGAAGAAACCGGTCACGGCGTTGCTCACGGCATCGACTTTCCCGGTCGCCAGGTCCAGGCGATAGACGTTGGAGACGCCGGTGTAATAAGCGGTGGCGTAGAGATATTTGCCGTCCGGCGAAAAGGCGCCGCCTTCGGGCACGGAGCCTTCCAGTTTCAGCGACGACACTTCTTCAAGCGTGCCGTTGATTAAATCCGAAATGCGATAGACGCCGATCCTCTGATCGCCGTTGATTTCGCCGACCGATGCCGCGAGCAGCGTTCCATCCGGCGAGATGTCGAGATCGAACAGGCTGTGGCCGTATTTGAAGGTGATGATCTGGTTCCAGATCTTGCGGTCGGCGCTCAGGCGAACGAGCGTGTCGAGACCGTTCAGGTGGCGAATGCCCCAAAGCGTGTGATCGACGGGATTGACGACAAGATCGCCGACACGCCCGTCCTCGATCAGCATCTTTGTTTCGCCTGTGGAGAGATTCATCTCCATCAGGTCGCGCTGGGCGTTGTTGTCGGTGGTGTAATAGATCGTGTTGCTGTCGCGGTCGAACGCGACCGACGCAACCTTGTAAAGCTCCGGCCCCTTGATGTTGCCAAGCCGGCGTTCTTCTCCGCTCTTGAGCGACAACGCGCCGATATGCGCAAACGCGCCGGGATACCAGAAGCCGCCGACAAGGCTGTCGGTTTTGGGGTCGTAGAACGTGCGCGACACCGAACCGAGCGCGCCCTTGGAGAGCCGCTTCATCGGCGTCGTGGGATATTGCTGCACCTGTTTGAGATTGGCGCGCTGGAAATCGTGTTCCCACGCGATCCAGTCGGCCCACGCCGCATCGAGCGATTTGCCGAACACGCGCTGGAATTGCGTGGAATAATACCGGTCGCTGTCCTTGCCCCGCTTCAGCCATTCGATGACTTTCTCCGGCGAATAGGTGAGCGCCAGATAGCTGAAGAACCGCGTGCCATAGAGATAGTCGTTGGCGCCCACCTGGAAGTCGACGAAATTGCCCTCCGATTGCAGCCCCAGCGGATCGTAGAAACGCGCGTTGTCGCGCACCATCGCGCGGAACACCATCTCGTCGTATCCGCCTTGCGCGCGGCCCAGCCCGCCGCCCATCCATGTTTCCATGAACACGGCGCTGCCTTCGAGATACCAGCGCGGAACATTGGCGCGCGGCGTGGCGAGATAATTGTAGAGGATCGTTTCCGGGTGATCGGTGGTCGGCAGTGGCTTGCCGTGAAAGAAGCTGCGCCACCACGCATCCTGGTCGTTATAGACGTCCATCGTGGCGATGTGGACGAGTTCGTGATTCATCAGCGTGAAGAAGCGCTCGCCGGGACTGAAGGTCTCGAAAGAGATACTGATCGGCGCCACGTCGATGAACAGCGCGTTGTTCGGCGTGGCGCGCACCACCGCCTGACCGCTGTCGGAAAGATCGCGCAATTGGACGTTCGGTTTGTCCCACGGCGTCCAGTCGAACGTCTTCTCCTGAAACCGGAAGGAGTTTTCGTAAGCCTGTGCGGCATAGGGCGTGAGATAGGTTTGCAGCGGATCGTAATAGAGAAGCTGCAGATCCTTGGTTTCGATCTTGCTCAACCCGACCGACTGAGCGGATTCGGCGGACGCTTGCGACACCGGCAGCAAAAACGCGGATAGAAGAAAAAGCGCACCCTTGCGCATTCAAGCCCCTCGACGGCGGAGACCGTCACTGCCCCGCGGAAGTTGGCAACAAACGGCCAAAGAAAACAACCACCGCGGAGACCACGGTGGTTGTTTGTTTCTACGAGAGCGAAAGTGTTGCGTTACTCTGCACGCATCGCCGCATTCTGCGAAGCGCGGGATGCTGCTTGTGCGGCAGCCTGGGAAGCTGCCTGAGACGCTGCATGCGATGCGGCATCTGCCGTGGCATGGGAGGCCATGCGCATGGCGGCTTGGGCAGCCGTGTGGGCAGCGGCCTGGGCCGAAGCAGCCGACGCCGCCTGGGCTGCGGTGCGGGCAGCCGCCGTTGCTGCGGCTTTGGACGCGGCTTGAGCGGCAGTATGCGCAGCCGCTTGAGCCGAGGCGGCCGAAGCAGCCTGGACCGAGGTGCGAGACGCTGCATCCAACGCCCGGGCAGCAGCCTGCGAGGCGGCATGCGATGCTGCATCTGCCGTGGCGTGGGAGGCCATGCGCATTGCGGCCTGGGCCGCCGTGTGGGCTTCAGCCTGAGCCTTGGCAGCCGACGCGGCCTGAGCAGCGGCGTGAGAGGCAGCATCGGCCGCCGAGCGCATGGCGGCTTCCGCAGCGGCATGGGCTTCAGCCGCGGCCGTGGCGTTGGAGGCCGCCTGCGCCGATGCGCGAGAGGCAGCTTCCGCCGCAGCCTGCGAAGCAGCCTGAGCTTCAGCAGCCGAAGCAGCCTGCGATTGGGCGCGGGATTGGGCTTCGGCAGCCGCATGAGAAGCGGCGTCGTTGGCGGCATGGGCATTCATCATCAGAGCCGCTTGCGAAGCCGTGTGGGCTTCGGCCTGCGCCTTGGCGGCGGCACTGGCCTTCATCGCGGCCTGAGAGGCAGCGTGAGAAGCGGCATCGGCAGCGGTGCGCGAAGCAGCCTGCGACTTGGCCAGCGCTTCAGCCTGAAGCACGGCCTTGGATGCGGCATTGGCGGCGGCTTTCGAAGCCGCAACATACATCAACTGTGCCTGAGCCGACAAAGCAGCCTGGTTCGCGGCGCGTGAAGCAGCCTGTGCCGAAGCCTTGGACGCCGCATCGTTGGCGCCATGGGCGGCAGCCTGCGCGGCCGTCTTGGCGGCGGCTTCCGCTTCGGCAGCGGAGGCAGCCTGGTTCTGCGCGCGCGAGGCGGCATCGTTGGCAGCTCGGGCAGCAGCTTGCGACGAACTCCGCGATGCTGCTTCGGATTCCGCGGCGGAGGCCGCGTCGGCTGACGTACGCGACGCAGCCTGGGACGCCGTTTCCGACTGGCCCGAGATTTCCTGGAAGGAGTCGGTCTGCATCATCAGCGCGGTGCTGTTGTCACCCAGCGCGACGTCGGCATCCGACACCTGTTTCGCCTGATAGCGGTGGGCGGGCACGATGGTGCCGGCCGTCTCACCGTTCTTCGGCGGATAATATTGTCCGACCCACAGCACACCGGCTGCGACTGCCACAGCGGAGACGCCGATCAACAGCTTCCGCTTGCTCTGAATTTGCTTGCTCATTTCATGCCCCGTTTAGGTTGATGGGAAGATGGGGCTGGGGGGTCTGGGGGTCAATGAAGTTGATCACACCAAACGCATGTTGATTGCGCCTCCATTTGGCCCGCGACACGAGCGGTAAAACGAGCCGGAGATGCAGCAAAAACAGATACTTGGAAGTCTAAGCAATCCTGCGAAACGCTTTCCGCGCAACAAATGGATAGTGCGAACGCACTAGAGAGAAATCGCTTTTTTTGCCATTTCGGGGGAGAGTTTTACGTTGTTGGGCGGGAGGGGTGGACAAATCCGCCTCCGGGTCTATTTCATGAACCGTAACAAAGGGCTAGGCGATTTTCCGCGGTCGCGCCGCGGGCGCCCGGAAGGCGCAGGACATTAACCTTATGGACGAATCGAAAGCCATAGCGGGCAGCAGCGATTCACGATCCTCCAAGATCGTGGAGACGCTGGGCAAGAACGCCGTGCTGGGTGTGCTGTCGCTTGGCAGTCGTCAGGTGCTGGCGCGAAACGGCGCGTCCGTCGAACTTGCGAAGGGCGACGAACTTTTCCGGCGCGGCGACACATCCGATGCCGCATACGCGATCCTTTCGGGCGAGATCGAAGTCAGCCTTCCGGGAATGGACGGGCGCGACATCTGGGTGGCGCGGCTCGGCGCCGGAACGGTTGTGGGCGAGATGGGATCGCTGGACGGGTCGCCGCGTTCGGCCGATGCGCGCGCCACGCGCAAATGCGAACTCTGGAAGATCAATCGCACGCTTATAATGGAGTCGTTACACGACGAGCCGAGTGCCGCGTTGGCTTTGCTTTCGGTTCTTGTCGGACGGCTGCGCGATACCGATGCGCTGGTCGAGCGCAATTCTTCCATGAGTTTGGGCAAGCGGCTGGCGCGGCTGCTGCTCGATGAATCCGCGAAAGGCCGCATCATCTACAATCAGGCGGAACTTGCCCATTTGATCGGCGCCACACGCGAGGCCGTCAACCGCAAATTGTCGAGCTGGCGCAAATCGAATTGGATCGAGATCACCCCGACCGGGCTTCATGTCCGTGATCGCGCGGCGCTTTTGGTTCTCTGCAAGCGGGTCGTGGACGCGTAGAAAGAAACCGTAATCGCTTCTCCCCTCTTACCCTCCCCTTGAGGGAGGGTCGACAATTTGCGCAGCAAATTTCGGGGAGGGGTCAACGGTGCGGATAGCGGACCCCTCCCCGAAAAATCCAAGAGGATTTTTCGACCCTCCCTCAAGGGGAGGGTAAGAGTATTTCCGCCAAGGAAATCGCGCTTTAACGCTCGCACCACGTCGCGGCGTTGACGCCCGGGTACCGGGTATCTACATCAAAAGGACACGACATCCCCGAACGACGAGGTACTCCCATGGCCGAAGCATTCATCATCGACACCTGCCGCACCCCGCGCGGCATAGGAAAAGTCGGAAAAGGCGCTCTCGCGGACATTCATCCGCAGCAACTGGCGTCTTCCGTCCTGTCGGCGCTCGCCAAGCGCAACGACATCAAGACTGCCGAAGTCGACGACATCATCTGGGGAACCTCTTCCCAGCGCGGCAAACAGGGCGGCGATCTCGGCCGCATGGCCGCACTCGATGCGGGCTACGACATCAAGGCCAGCGGCGTCACGCTTGATCGTTTTTGCGGATCGGGCATCACCAGCGTCAGTCTGGCGGCGGCACAGATCATGTCGGGCATGGAAGATCTCGTGATCGCCGGCGGCACCGAGATGATGAGCTACACCGCATCCAGCGCCGATCCGAAAGCGCCGCCGATGATGGACAGCGGCAACTTGCACCTGCGCGCGCTCCATCCGCAATCGCATCAGGGTGTTTGCGCCGATGCCATTGCGACGCTTGAAGGCATCAGCCGCCAGGCGGTAGACGAACTCGCGCTCGTCAGCCAGCAACGCGCCGACGCCGCGATCAAGGGCGGACATTTCAAAAAGAGTCTTGTGCCGGTCTATCGCGAAGACGGCACGCTCGCACTCGATCACGAGGAATTTCCGCGTCCGCAAACCACGATGGAAGCCTTGTCCGCGCTAAAGCCGTCCTTCGCGGCGATGGCCGAATTTCCGCTGGACGACAAGGGCACGACCTATGGCGGATTGATCCGTCAGGTCTATCCCGATCTCAAATTCAATCACGTTCATCACGCCGGCAATTCTTCCGGCGTCGTGGATGGCGCGGCCGCGGTTCTTCTCGCGTCGGAAAAATATGCGAAGAAAAACGGCTGGAAGCCGCGCGCCCGCATCGTGGCGACCGCGAATATGGGCGACAGCCCGACGCTGATGCTGAACGCGCCGGTCCCCGCCGCGCGCAAGGTGCTGGAGAAGGCGGGACTGACACTCGACGACATCGACCTCTTCGAGATCAACGAGGCGTTCGCCGTGGTGGCGGAGAAGTTCATTCGCGACCTGAAACTCGACCGTTCGAAGGTGAATGTTAACGGCGGCGCGATGGCGCTCGGCCATCCCATCGGCGCCACGGGCTCGATCCTGATCGGCACCATCCTCGATGAACTGGAACGCCGCGATCTCAAGCGGGGCCTCGTCACCATGTGCGCCGCCGGCGGCATGGCGCCGGCCATCATCGTGGAGCGGGTCTAAGACGGTAAAAAATCCGTTAACGAATACGGAAGATTCGTTTGTGACGCGCAATTTTCTTTGTTAATTTTCGGTTGCAACGGAGGGGCGCTACCCGCCCCTCCGACAGCTAACCGAGAGAACCATGACATTCCACAGCGCCATCGGCCGTTCGCTCGACATCGCGGACGTCAATCATTTCTGGAAGTTCGGCTATGTGAAGCTGCGCGGCTTCCTTTACGACCACGAACTGGATGACCTGCGCGACGCGATGGACGACGCGCTCTCCACCTACGAGGCGAGTCCGAATTTCTACAACGTCACCGCCATCGGCGACTCCATCTGGGGCAGCGCCGAGGAGATCGACGCCGCCAGCTCTTCTCAGCACGACGTGAATGCGCTTGGCTCCTTCATGCGCGAATCCGGTTATCCGCGTCTTCTCGACAAACCCAAGAACTCCGTTCAGCGCGGTCGCTTCCTGGTCGACACCAGCGTGTGGCGGCGCGAACCGCGGCTGGCGAGCCTGGCGCTCGAAGGTTCGATCCCGGCTGCTGCGGCGACGTTGCTTGGCGTCAATCGCACGCGCTTCTTCGACGACCAGTTGTTCGTGAAAGAGGGCGGGGCGGTCGACAAGGCGGCGTTCCACCAGGATCTGTCTTATTTCCATCTCGACGGCGAAATGGGTTGCGTGGCGTGGATACCGCTCGACAGCGTGCGGCGCGGCGGCGGTTGTATGGGATATGTCCCCGGCTCGCACAAATGGGGCAAAACCTACAATCCGAACGTCTTCGTCAGCGAAATGCCGTCACCCGGCAGCACAAGCGACAACATGCCGTCCATCAACGCCGATCCGGAAAAATACAACGTCCGCTACATTGAAGCCGATCCGGGCGACGTCGTGATCCATCATTTCCAGACCATCCACGGTTCGGAAGGAAACACGTCGGGCCGCACGCGGCGCGCGTTTTCATTGCGTTATTGCGACGCCGACATCCGCTATCGCATCCGTCCCGGCGCGCCGTTCCAGCCGATGCACCGTCAGGATTCCGTCGACGGCGATCCGCTGGACAATGACATTCATCCTATCGTCTGGAGCGCGATCTAATCCGCCGCCAGCTTGTATGACGGGCTCCGAAGTCTAATATCGTCTTGGCGGCGGACATGAGTGTTCGCCTGCCGGGATCTTTCAACGGAGGAACAGATGACTTTGCGGCTTGGAAGCGTTGCGCCGGATTTTCGCGCGGAAACCACCGAGGGGCCGATCCAGTTCCACCAATGGCTGGGAGATTCCTGGGGCGTATTGTTCTCGCATCCCAAGGATTTCACGCCCGTCTGCACCACCGAACTCGGCTACATGGCCAAGATCAAGCCGGAATTCGACAAGCGCAACGTCAAGATCATCGGTCTGTCGGTCGATCCCGTTGATCGTCATTCGGGCTGGGCAAACGACATCAAGGAAACGCAAGGCACGGCACCCAACTATCCGATCATCGGCGATCCCGATCTCGCGGTCGCCAAACTCTACGACATGCTGCCGGAAGCAGCCTCGGGCAACGCGAAGGATCGTACGCCCGCCGACAACCAGACGGTGCGCAACGTCTTCATCATCGGCCCCGACAAGCAGATCAAGCTGATCCTGGTCTATCCCATGTCGACGGGGCGCAACTTCGACGAAGTGCTGCGCGTGATCGACTCCATGCAGCTCACCTCGAAGCACAAGGTCTCCACGCCGGTGAACTGGACGCCGGGCGGCGACGTCATCATCTCGCCCGCGGTCTCGGAAGACGAGGCGAAGAAGATGTTTCCGCAGGGCTGGAAGACGCTCAAACCCTATCTGCGGGTCACCAGCCAGCCGAAATAAGACGGTCAGGGTTTGGGCGGAGCCGGCTAAACCGGTTCCGCCTCTTGTATGGGTCAACTGGTATGATAAGTTGACCAGATGGCCCTCGAACCCGTCTCCCGGCAATCCCTGTCGGAATCCGTCTATCTGCAACTTCAAGACAAGATCGTCCGGGGCGAGCTTGCGCCGGAGAGCGCGCTGCCGTCCGAACGCGCGCTGAGCGAGGCGCTGGCCGTCAACCGCGGGGCCGTGCGCGAGGCCATCAAGCGCCTTCAGCAGGCGGGACTGGTCGCCGTCCGTCACGGCGGCAATCACACGATCCGCAATTTCGAAGAGGAAGCGGGTCTCGAATTGCTCCCTTCACTGCTCGTCGATGGAAGAGGCCGCCTCGATATCGAGGTGCTGCGCTCCATCATGGCGATGCGCTCCGCGCTGGCACCGGAGGTTGCGGCTTCGGCGGCGGAAAAGGGCGGAGAGGCTCTGGCGGCAAAGCTGGAAACGTTGCTCGATCGAATGCGCCAAGCCGAACGCGACCTCGCGCAACTGCAATCGCTCGTCTTCGATTTCTGGAAAACGCTGGTGGCGGGAAGCGGCAACATCGCCTTCCGGCTCGCCTTCAACTCCATGACCAAGACTTATGTGCAGGCTTGGGATGCGATACGCACGACGCTGGAGCCGGAATTGCGTGACATCGGCAATCTGCGCGCCATCGCAGCCGCCGTTCGCGCGCGCGATGTGCAAGCCGCGCGCACAGCCGCACGCCGCCATATCGAAATCGGACGCGCCGCCATGGACAAGGCGTTAGGGGGACAAAAATGAAAATCGACGATGGCGTGATGATCGCAGCCGCCGACACCGCGAAAAACAACCCGGCTTTACCGCCCGAACGGATGCCGCGCAACAGAAGCGCCGCGATCAAGTTTTTCGTCTCGCACACCAGTCCGCAACTCATCGCGCTCGCGGTGTTGCTGGCCGTGGTTGCGCGCATATGGGTCGGCAACTTCACCTGGGTCGACGCGGTGGTCGCGCTGGCTGCGTGGGCGTATTTCCCGATCAACGAATGGCTTATCCACGTCTTCATGCTGCATTACAAACCGCGCAAGATCTTCGGCCGCACCATCGACTTTCATTTGCCGAAAACGCATCGCTGGCATCACGCAGAACCCTGGAACATGGAATGGATCTTCATTCCGCGCCATGTGCACCGTCTGGTATTCCCGCTGATCGCGTTGATCGTGGTGTTGGCGGGATCGTGGCGCGGGCCGGTGCTGAGCTATTTCACGGTCTATCTGCTGCTGGGGCTGCATTACGAATGGGTGCATTACCTCGCGCACATCCCGTGGTGCCCGGATGTCGCCTATTACAAGCGCCGCGTGCGCGAGCATCGCTGGCATCATTTCCGCAACGAGAATTACTGGTGGGGTGTTTCGATGGGTTCCGGCGACCGGATTTTCCGGACCGCGCCCGCGGTGGAAGACACGGGCCGTTCGGGCACGGCTGCAACGCTCGGCATAGGCAAGGACGCGGCCTGAACTATTCCGCCGCCATCTTGTGCATCCCGCCGGAAGGTTTCGTGCGCGCCGTCAGCGATTGCAATGTTCCCGCACCTGCGGGCGTAATCGAATATTGCGCGAACTGAACGGTGGATTGGACGCATTTCAACAGGCCGCGTTGCGCCAGCCGGTCTGCGACATGGCGAAAGCGATAGGCTGCGATGGAGACGCAGCGGGGCGAGGCATTCAACGCGCCTTGCAATACGATTTGTTCTCGGTGGTCCAAGGTTGCCGCCCTCCACCGGCCGAACAGTTAACGCGCGAACCGCACATTCGATCCCGCTTTGCGCGCGTTTAAGACAGCATTTTGCGCAGGTTTTCTTCAATCTGCGGCCATTCGGAAGCGACGATGGAATAGCGGGCGGAATTGCGCACCGTGCCGTCCCGTCCGGGCCGGTCGGCGCGGCGGATTCCCTCAAGTTTTGCGCCAAGGCGGGCAATGGCGTTGCGCGAGCGCGTGGTGCGCTCGTCCGTCTCGAAATGAACCCGATGCACTTTCCACGTCTCGAAGGCGTGGCGCAGCATCAGAAGCTTGGCTTGCGTGTTGCACCGCGTCCGCTGCGCCGATTGCGACAGCCAGGTTCCGCCGATTTCAACCGCATCGGGCGTCGTGCGGCCCGCTTGCGGGTGGCCTTCGGGCCAATCCCAGAATTCGATCCGGAAAAAGCTCGTCCAGCCCACCACTTCGCCGCGAAAGACGGTGACGAACGGGTATCGCGTCCCTTCGCGGCGCTGCTGGAGAGCCTTTTCGATCATCGCGCGCGTTTCGGCGATGCCTTCCGGCACCCAGGTCCATTGGAATGTCTCGCGCGATTGCGCAGCCGCTGTCAGCGCCTCCGCATCCGCCGCCGTCAGCGGGCGGAGGAGAACATCGTCACTTTCAAGCGTGAAATCGGGCAAGGTCATGGATCAACCATGCCCAAACTCCAAATGTGCGCGAACCCGCGAAAGAGGAATAGCGGGTTTGCATGGATCGCGCCGAACGGCGCTTATCACTTACCGCCCCCTACGCGGGGCGGTCGACGCGCGAAGCGTGGCGGGTGGGGGGGCGCAACGAAGACGGTGTACGCCCCCCACCCGCCGCCGTTCCGCGACGTCGACCTCCCCGCGAGGGGGAGGTAAGTCGTGCGATGTCAGCCCGCCCCGTTCAGCTCCAACCCCTTCAAACCGCCGTCCGCCCGCCAGTCTTCGAGGATCTTCACAAACGCAATCGGCCCCGCACCATACGGCCCGTTGCGGGCGGCGCGCGGCGAAAGCTTGCCTTCGTTGTTGTAATAACCGGGCGTGCATTCCTCGAAGAACTTCTGCCGCAGGATGGCCAGCGACTCGACGGTCTGCACCCAATCGTTTTCGGCGTCCTGCGCCGCTTCGATGGTCCGCACCTGCCGCTCGCCGCACGTTTTCACGATATAGGCGATATGCTTGCTCTGTTCGTTGAGCATATGCGGGAAGTTGGCGGTGAAGCCCGATTGCGAATTGCTGACGATGAAGCAGTTCGGAAATCCGCGCGAATGGAAGCCGTGCAGGGTGGAAACGCCCTCCTGCCATTTCTCGGACAGCGAAATCCCGCCGCGTCCATACAATTCATAGCCGGAACGCCGCGTGTAGCTGGTCCCGACTTCAAAACCCGTGGCATAGATCAGGCAATCGATTTCATATTCCTTGCCGTTGGCGACGATGCCGCGTTCGGTGATCCGTTCCACGCCTTTGCCCGCCGTATCCACCAGCGTGACGTTCGGGCGGTTGAAGGTCTCAAGATATTCGTCGTGGAAGCAGGGCCGTTTGCAGAACTGGTTGTAATACGGCTTCAGCGCGTCCGCCGCCGCCTTGTCCCGCACGACGGAATCCACGCGCGCGCGCACCTGTTCCATCTTCTTGAAATCGGCAAGCTGCATCAGCGTGGCGGCGTCTTCCTGCGGCGCGCCTTCGGATTGCCGCTTGCGCGCGAGGAACAGGATGTTGCCGATGATGTCGGTCCAGCCGTCGTTGACGAGGTCTTCCTCCTGGAAGCCGCCGGAGACGAGGATGTTGAAGTTGTTCATCCGCTTCTGTTGCCAGCCGGGTTCGAGATTTCTCGCCCAGTCCGGGTCTGTGGGCCGGTTGTTGCGAACGTCGATGGAAGAAGGCGTGCGCTGAAACACGTAGAGTTCTTTCGCGTGCGCGCCCAGATGCGGCACGCATTGCACGGCGGTGGCGCCCGTCCCGATGATGCCCACGCGCTTGTCGGCAAGCTTCGTCAATCCGCCTTGCGAGGTTCCGCCCGTGTACTCGTAGTCCCAGCGGCTCGTGTGGAAGGAATGGCCCTTGAAATCGTCGATGCCCGCAATGCCCGGCAATTTCGGGCGATGCAGCGGGCCGTTCGCCATCACAACGAAGCGCGCCTTCATCGCATCGCCGCGATTGGTGTGCACGATCCAGCGCGAGGACGCTTCGTCCCAGCGCATCTCCGTCACTTTCGTCTGGAAACAGGCGTTGCGGTAAAGATCGAACTTCTTTCCGATCGCGCGGCTGTGCGCGAGGATTTCCGGCGCGCGGGAATATTTCTCGACCGGGATGTAGCCGATCTCTTCGAGCAGCGGCAGATAGATGTACGATTCCACGTCGCAGGCAGCGCCCGGATAACGGTTCCAATACCAGGTGCCGCCGAAATCGCCGCCCTGTTCGATGATGCGGACGTCTTCGACGCCCGCTTCGCGCAGCCGCGCGCCCGCAAGCAATCCGCCGAACCCCCCGCCCACGATGACGACTTCCACTTCGTCGGTCAGCGGCGCGCGCGTGAATCCCGGCTCGACATAAGGATCTTCGAGATAGTGGGCATAGTCGCCCTTGATCTCGACATACTGTTCGTTGCCGTCCGCGCGCAGGCGTTTGTTGCGCTCTTCAAGATATTTCGCCTTCAGCGCCGCCGGATCGAAATCCAGGTCTGCCGCCGCCTTCATTTGAGCCGACATTTCGCGTCCTACCGATGCTGACTAATTGTCAGTTTGAGGGAGGCATGGGCCTCGCGCAAGAGGGCCGTCAGAATGGGAGGTATGCTTAGTCGTCGATGGCCTGATAGGCGAGCGTCAGGAAATCATTGTGCAGCTGGACCACGGTTTCGTCATAGCCGCGCTGCCCAAGGAAGATCATCACCATGTCCTCGTGCGGATCGGACATCCAGATGGTGCCGAGGCCGCCCGTCCAGCCGAACCGGCCGGGGTTCGCCGAAGGGCCGTCGCGGCGGGTGATGACTGAAACGCCGAAACCCCAACCCTGATTGTCCCAGAAACCGGGGAAGAACGATTCGGGAGATTTGTTTTCGGGTTGAAGCTGGTCGGTGATCATCGCCTCGACGGTCGGGCGCGACAACAACCGTGTCGCGCCGTTCTTGCCGAGACGCGCCATCATCCGCCCGAAGGCAAGATAATCGTCGATGGTCGAAACAAGTCCGGTGCTTCCGGTGGGATACATTTTCGCGCGCACGGATTGGCCGTTGAATTCGTCGAAGCGTTCGAACTTTCCCTGGAAGACATAGCTTCCGGCCAAACGCGGAAGCTTCTCCTTCGGAACGGTGAAGCCCGTGTCCTTCATTCCAAGCGGCGCAAAAATTCGTTCGGCGAGAAAATCTTCGAACCGCTTGCCCGCCGCGCGCGCGATCATCACGCCGAGGATGTCGAAAGACGTGTGATACTGCCAGCGCTGGCCCGGTTGAAACATCAGCGGCACCTGCGCGAACCGTTTCATCATTTCATCGGGTTCGAACGGCGGTCCCATCGGTCCGGGGCCGATTTGGAGATCGGATACGAGTTTCTGGATGGGATAGGTGCCGGGCGGCGCCATGGTCATGCCATGTCCCGAACGCATGGTCAGAAGATCGCGCAAGGTGAGCGGCCGTTCCGCAGGTACGGTGTCATCGAGCGGGCTTTTCACGCTCCGCAGGACTTTCCGGTTCGCAAGTTCGGGAAGTAACCGGTCCACCGGTTCGTCCAATCGCAGGCGGCCTTCCTCCACCAGCATCATTGCCGCGACAGCGGTCACGGGTTTGGTCATGGATGCGATCTGGAAAATCATGTCCCGCTTCATGGGACCGCGCGATTCCAGATCCTGCACACCCGTCACGTCGACATGGACATCGTCGCGGCGCGCCACCATCGCCACGATTCCCGGCACCTCGCCGGATTCGGTCGTCCGGCGCAGGTGATCGGTCAGGCGTGTCAGCCGCTGTTTGGAAAGCCCACTCATTGCATCACCTCCCGACTGGCTCGCTTGATGCGGGCCAGTAACCTCTGGCCTCTAAGTTATTGAAAGAGTTTGAGAAAAATTTTTTCCTACCTAGGTCTTGAAACTAGGTTTTCCATAGAATACATTCCCCTACAGGATTTTAGAGGACCACCACTTCCATCACGCAGCAGCCCTGGCGACGGCCAGCACGCCCTGCAACGCGACACGAGACAATACAGGGATAGGGGTGTCACCTCGTGTGCACTGCGTGTCCTTCCGCCAGTTTCGATCCGGCAACCGGGCGTCAGGGGCGAAAGAACAATTCCCGCGGGACGAGCCAATGTGCGGGTGTCGATTGTTACGAAAATGTGCCCCGCTGCTGACGCTCCGACCTCCGCCATCTTTGTGGGCGCGGCGCAGTGAAATGCGCCGTTCGTTTCGCGAGGGTGGCGGAGGCATATCTAGCGCTATCTCAACCACCATCGGCCTCATCGCATCACTTCGCGTACATGCGTTTCAGTTCGGCTTCCAGATAGTCGATCGCGGCTTCGGTGCCTTCGCGGCGGCCGGCAAGATTGTCCACGCCGTCGAGAAAGACGATCTGCTCGGTATAGATCATCCGCGTGCCCGAACCGTTCGGACGAAACTCGACGGTCGCCGTCGAAACCGTGATCAGCGTCTTGTCGAGATGCATGTCGAAGGCGAGCACGATGCGCTCGTTCTCGATAATGTCCTTGTAGACCCCGTCGTATTTGTGAACCGCGCCACCCGGCGGCCCGCCATGGGAATGTTCGCGGCCGCCGACGCGAAAATCGAGCGACTGCTCGTCCTGTCCCCATTCCGGCGGGCCGGAAAACCAGCGCGCCTTGGCTTCCGGGTCGGACCACGCCTTGAAAACCAGCGGCGGCGCGAAATCGAGCTTGCGTTCGATGGTGAAGGTCGCGTGATGAAGGCTGTGTTCGGTCATCTGATCCTCAGCGCGGCAGCATGTGGAAATAGGGCTCGGCTTCCTTCAGCACCCGCGCATAAGACGGCCGCTGCTTCAGGCGTTCCAGATAAGCATTGGTCTTCGGAAATTCCGTCGCCAGCGGCACGATGCGATTGGCATAGAACAGGGCAGGGGCCGCCGAACAATCCGCAAGCGTGAATGCATCGCCCATGATCCAGCCATTGCCGCGCGCGCCCTCGATCATTCCCAACGCCGTGCGCATCGCGGCGATGGCCTGGTCGACGCCAAACGGATCTTTCTTGTCCGCGGGGCGAAGAACATCGCCCATCACCTTCTGCATATGCGTGTGGATATGAAGATCGAAAAACCGATCCCGCATCCGCACCTGCCGCGCCAGATCTGGGTCTGCCGGAATGAAGCGCGTTTTGCCGGGGTAATGCTGATCCAGATATTCGATGATGATGCTCGATTCCGGCACCATCCAATTGTTTCGGGATGTATCCTCGATGACCGGGAATTTCCCCACCGGCCAGACCTTTAAGAACGCCGCGCGCGACTCCGGATCGCCGAGATTGACCACAACAGGCTCGAACGGCGTGTCGTTCTCGTAAAGCGGGATCAACGCCTTGTGACAATAGGACGAGAGCGGATGAAAATAGAATTTGAGCGACATGGCTTTCCTCACTGTGCTTTCTTGGCACCCGGCCAGGCGGGCCCGGTGAATTCGGTTTCGATAATCAAGTCGACATCGTCGCCCACGCCCATGGTCGTGCCCGGCGCGGGAATGCCGTATGCAAGCCCGAATAGCGAACGCTTGAACGATCCCTGCACGGAGAACCCGACGCGCGCGTTGGGATCCATGGCGAAACCGGGATAGCCGCCGTTGAACGTGGCATCCAGCACCACCGGCTTGGTGACACCAAGCAGCGTAAGATCGCCTGTGATCCTTGCCGTCTTCGGTCCTGTCAGTTCGATCTTCGTGGCGTGATAGGTCACCTTCGGGAACAGTTTGGTGTTCAACCACTGCGCGCCCCGCAAATCGTCGAGGAAGCCCGCCGGTGGATTGTCGCTCGTGAGCGTGTTGGGATCGATAGTGGCGTCCAGCGTCGCTTTCTCGGGATGCTTCGGATCAATGACCAGCGTCATATCGATCCCCGTAAAGCGCGCGGTGAAATGCGAGAAGCCAAGGTGATTGAGCCGGACAATCAGGCTCGTATGCGCCTTGTCCTCGGTGTAGGTGCCGCCAGGAAGATCCGTCGCCGCCGGCTTTATCGACGCTGCGTAACCCGGCAATGCGCCCGCCGTCATTGTCAGCAGGGCGCAAGCGATAAAAAAACGCTTCATGTCGCTTCTCCTTATTTCTTCGCCAGGAAATTCTCGAGGCCGTCGATGGTTTGCTCCCAGCCGGCTTCCATACCTTCCAGCATCTGCTCCGCGGCGGGGCACCGCCGGGGCGAACGATCTTGTCAGTGGTTTTCGACGTTGATCATCCAGGGAATGCCGAAGCGGTCGTTGACCATACCGAATTTCGCCGACCAGAAGGTTTGCTGCAGGGGCATGGTGACGTTTCCGCCTTCGGAGAGTTCCTTGAAGATGCGCTCGGCATCTGCCGTGCTGTCGACGGTCAGCGACACGTGCCAGCCCTGCGGCTGCTTGTAATAGTCGCCCGGCGCGTCCGAACCCATGATGATCTGGCCTTTCACGCTTAGCCGCACATGCATGATCATGTTCTGCCACGCCGGGTCGGTGTTCATTTCCGGGGGCGCATCCTTGTGCGTCATCATCATCTCGATCTTGCCGCCGAAGCACTTCTCGTAGAAGCGGAACGCTTCCGCGCAGTTGCCTTTGAAGTTCAGGTAGGGGGCTACTTGCATTGTCTTCTCCTTGGTTTTCACGTCTCGTCCACGAGAGGCATGGTCAACGTCTTGTTTCTTTGTCTCGGCCTCAGCCCTCTAACTTCGCGAGATATTGTTCGAGCTGATCGAACGTGCCGCCGAACCCTTGCGTCATCGAAGGCTTCATGGCGTCGAAACGCGCGTTCTCTTCGGCGGTCGCATTGAATGGCCGGCCGCGCAGGCTAACTGTCGTCCTGCCGTTCTCTTCGGTGAACGTGACCGTGTTGAGAACTTCCAGCGGCCAGTCGGCCGCGAACGGCGCACGCACCATATTGCCGTCTTTGTCGGAGAACGAGTTGGTGAAGACGATGCGACCTGGCGCGGAAATTTCGCGATAATTGAATTTGCCCCACATCTCCTGGCCGGTCGGCCCGCGCATGCCATAGTGGAAGATGCCGCCGGGACGGAAATCGAGCGTGCCGGACAGCCAGGCGAACCCCGTCGGTCCCCACCATTTCGAAAGGTGTTCGAGCGTCGTATAGACCTTCCACACCAGTTCGCGCGGCGCATCGAAGGTGCGTGAATAGGTGAAGTCTTGGGTCGTGTTGTCGTTGGCGGTCATTATCGTGTCCTTTAGGGCTTGAGATCGGTTGCGGCGCGATAGCTGCCGTCCATGTAGAACGGCACCGAGTCGTGCAGATGCGCGATTTTCCATTCGCCGCGCTCCTTGCGGAAACAATGGGTGACGCGCGTCCAGATATCTGGTCGTTCGCCGTTACGCTTGGTGCCGCTCATGCGGCTCACGCCGTACGCGAAGGCGAGGTTGCCGGAGATCTCGATGTGTACGTCACGCAGTTCGAGATTGATCGGCCCACTCCAGGTGTCGAACCATTGCTCGAGAACCCCCTTGTTGCGGCCTTCCGAAGCTTTGTTGCGCAGCGGCGGCGCAAGATTTGCGACCACGATGTCGTCGGCATAATGCGCAACCATCGCGTCGGCATCCTTGGCGTAGAGCGCCTTGGCCGCACCGTCGAGAATGCTGCGAATCTGGGCTTCGTCCTGGAATGTATCGGTCATGGCGGACCTCATATCGTTGCTAGATAAGCGTCGAAGCGGTCGAACGCGCTGTTCCAGCCATAGTTGTGGCCATCACGGTTCTTCACGGTGTCGAACAGGAACTGCTTGAATGTCATGCGCGTTTTGCCGGCCACATCTTCGAGTTCAATGGTAACGAAGGTCTCGTTGGGCGGTGTACCGCCTTTCATGCCTTCCCACGCGAATGTGAACGCGAGTTTCCTGGGTTCCTCGATCTCACGATAAACGCCGCTCTGCCAGAGGTCTTCGATGCTATCGACGGAACGCAACCCGATGCGCCATCTGCCGCCCACGCGGAAATCGTTGTCGACCTTCATCGCGGGATATTCACGCGGCCCCATCCAATGAATGAGGTGGCTGGGGTCGCTCCACATCTTGAACACCAATTCGCGCGGCGCATCGAATATGCGCGTGATGACGAGCGTGCGTTCTTCCGTAGCGATGTCACTTGCGCTTGCGGTCATCGGTCTTCCCCTTGGCTTGCAGTTCGCGCAGGTATTCTTCGAGGCGGTCGAAACGCTTTTCCCAGAGGCGGCGATAGCGTTCGAGCCATTCGTCGACGCTCTTCAGCGCCTGTGGTTCCAGCTTGCAGGGGCGCCATTGCGCATCGCGGCCCCGGCTGATGAGCCCCGCCTTCTCCAGAACCTTGAGGTGCTTGGAGATGGCGGGCGCGCTTATCTCGAACGGTTCGGCCAGTTCCTTCACCGAGGTCTCACCCAGTGCCAGCCGCGCGAGGATCGCGCGCCGCGTGGGGTCGGCGAGGGCCGCGAAGGTGGCGTCCAGGCGATCGGGCATTTATAATAAACCATTCAGTTAATTAACTTGATGGTGAAATATCGCTGGGAACGCCGAAAGTCAAGTGACGCATCCTTTTTTTCCGAATTGACAGAAAGCTTGGTTTCGTACACTGTAATCGTACATCGTACGAAATACATATGCCCCGCGAGCTTACTCAGGAAGACGTTCAGGATTTTCGCGCCCGCGTAGGCGAGGCCGCGGCTGCGCTTTATACCAAAGGCGGCGAGGGCGCGGTCACTATGCGCGAGATCGCGCGCGCGCTCGGTTCAAGTCCGATGGGCCTCTATCGCTATTTCCGCGACCGCGACGAGATCATCGCGTATTTGCGCACCGCCGCGTTCAACAAATTCGCGCAAAGCCTTGAAACCGCTTTTGCTACGGGCGGCGATCCGTTCGCGCGGGCGCGTGCGGTCGGCCGCGCCTATCTCGATTTCGCGTTGGAGAATCCCGGCGATTATCGCCTGATGTTCGATCTTAGTCAGCCCGACGAACACGGAAACGACGAACTCGCCAAAGCCAGCGCACGCGCGACGCGCACCGTCACGCGCCATGTCGACGATTTGCGCGGGGCCGGAATCGTCTCGGGCGATTCAAAAGAAATCGGCCGGGCATTATGGGCTGCAGCCCATGGCGTGATCGTGCTGCATCTCGCCGGTCGCTTGCCGAAGGACACCGATGTCCGCGCCTTATATTTCGAAACCATGCGTCTGACCTTCCGCGGCGCGCGCACACTGTCCAGCAAGATCGAATCTCTCGCCAACTCGAAACGGAGCCTAACATGACCATTCACACGACGCCCTTGCGCGCGTTACCTGGCGCACTCGCCAAACCGCTGTCAATTCCAGTGATCGGTTCGCCGCTCTTCATTATCTCTAATCCCGATCTCGTCATCGCACAGTGCAAGGCGGGTGTGATCGGTTCGTTTCCGTCGCTCAACGCGCGCCCCGTTTCGCTACTGGACGAATGGCTCGCGCGTATCACCGAAGAACTGGCCACGCATGATCGCGCCAATCCCGATAAGCCCTCCGCGCCCTTTGCCGTGAACCAGATCGTTCACAAATCCAACGACCGTCTGGAGCAGGATCTGGCGCTCTGCGTGAAATACAAAGTGCCGGTCGTCATCACCTCCCTCGGTGCGCGCACGGATGTGAACGATGCCGTGCATTCCTATGGCGGCGTTACGCTGCATGACATCATCAATGTAAAGTTCGCCCGCAAAGCCATCGAGAAGGGCGCGGACGGATTGATCGCGGTCGCGGCAGGCGCGGGCGGTCATGCGGGCACGACGTCACCCTTTGCGCTGATCGAAGAAATCCGCGAATGGTTCGACGGTCCCATCGCGCTGTCGGGCTCAATCGCGTCGGGTCGTGGTGTGCTCGCTGCGCGCGCGATTGGCGCAGACTTCGCCTATATCGGCTCGGCGTTCATCGCAACGGAAGAAGCCAACGCCCCCCAAGGCTACAAGCAGATGATCACAGAAAGCGCTGCCGACGATATCGTCTATTCCAATCTGTTCACCGGCGTCCACGGCAATTATCTTAGGCCTTCTATCATCGCGGCAGGCCTCGATCCCGACAATCTTCCGCAATCCGATCCGTCGAAAATGAACTTCGGCTCCGGCGGCAACACGGACAAGAAGGCATGGAAGGACATCTGGGGCTGCGGTCAGGGCATCGGTGCGGTGAAGAGCGTCGTTCCGGCGGCCGAGTTGATCGCGGGGCTAGAACGCGAATATCACGCGGCGAGAAAGCAGATAGTCGTTTAAGCGCTTTGGTGCGTTCTGATCGCGTCGAGAAAGAGGGTGGCGAATTCTTTCGACTTTGCGGCGCCCACGCCATGCACTTCGCCGAACTCGTATTCGTTACGCGGACGCTTCTGTGCCATGTCGATTAGCGAGCGGTCCGAGAACACGACATAGGCAGGCACCTGCCGCTGCTTGGCGAGCCGCATGCGAAGCTGCTTCAAGGCCTCCAGCAGTGTGGTTTCCGCACGCGATAGCGCCGCGTCCTCTGTAGCTTTGGCGCGTTTTTCCTTTCGCGTCGCAGCGCTTGCCGGGCGATAACGGAAATTTTCATCTCCCTGCATCAGCCCGCGACCTTTGGGCGAAATCCGCAATCCTCCGTAGCCCCCGATGTCGATACGCAGGAACCCGCCGCCCACCAATTGCCGGATCATGGATTGCCATTCCTCGCGCTTGCGACCTGTGCCAACCCCGAACGCGGCGCTGTTATGGTGGCGGTTGGTCAATACCTTCTCGGTCTCGTTGCCACGCAGTATGTCCACGATATGCGCCGCGCCGAACATCTGCCCGGTAAACTGTACCGCTGCCAGAACCTGCTTTGCGTCTTCGGTGCCGTCGACCATCGCAACCGGATCGAGGCAGACATCGCAATTGCCGCAAGGCCCCGCCTCCTCGCCGAAATAGGTCAGTAAGAGCTGGCGGCGGCATTCCGGTGCTTCGCTATAGGCGAGCAGCGCGTTCAACCTCTGGTGTTCGCGGCGCTTGCGATCCTCGCTCGACTCTTCTTCGTCGATGAACATGCGCCGCATGCGGATGTCGCCGAGGCCGAAGAGCATGGCGGCTTCCGCGGGTTCACCGTCGCGGCCCGCGCGCCCGATTTCCTGGTAGTAGGCTTCAAGACTTCCCGGCAGGTCGGCGTGAAAGACGTAACGCACGTCCGGTTTGTCGATGCCCATACCGAACGCGATGGTGGCGACCATCACGATTCCGGCTTCCGTCATAAAGCGGTTCTGATTGGCCTCGCGTGCTTCCTTGGTCATGCCAGCGTGATAAGGAAGGGCGCGCACGCCATGCTCCGAAAGGAACGAAGCGATGTCTTCGGTCTTCTTGCGGGACAGGCAATAGACGACCCCGCTCACGCCGGGCCGCGCCTTGACGAACGCGATCAGTTGTTTCTTGCTGTCTTTCTTGGGCTCGACCGTCAGCCGTATGTTCGGCCGGTCGAAGCCCATTATCAGGGCATCCACATTGCCGCCGAAAAGTTTCTCCGCGATGTCGGCGCGCGTGGTTTCGTCGGCGGTCGCTGTCAACGCCGCAATCGGCACGCGCGGAAAAACCTCCCGCAGCCGCGTCAGCGCTTCATATTCGGGCCGGAAAGTCGGTCCCCATTGCGAGATGCAATGGGCTTCGTCGATGGCGATCAGGTTCACCGGCAGCTTCGCCAACGCCGAAAGCATCCGTTCGGTCATCAGCCTTTCGGGCGCCATATATAAGAGTCGGGTCTCGCCGCGTGCCGCGCGCTGCCATGCATCCACATTGCCGTCGCGGTCCTGCGAAGAATTGATCGCATCCGCCGCCACGCCTGCCAGTTTCAGCGCCGCCACTTGGTCCCGCATGAGTGCCACAAGGGGCGAGACGACAAGCGTCAATCCACCCATCACCAACGCCGGAACTTGAAAACAAAGCGACTTACCTGAGCCCGTCGGCATCACCATCAAGAGATGTCGCCCAGACAGAAGCGTATCCACCGCCTCTTCCTGTCCGGGGCGGAAATCGTCGAAGCCGAACACGCTTTTCAAAACGTGCCGCTTGGAATCGCAATGTTCGACTTCGAGTGCTGCCATCATAGTTTCACGGCGTTGTGTGTCGTCTCGCCGAGCATGTTCAACCATTCCTCCGGCGACTGCCGCTGCTTGCGGTTCGGATATTTCTGCGGAATCGCAAGTTTTTCGGCGGTTCGCCCGCGAATCACAACGGAACGCTCCGCCATCGCGTTAAACCAACGATGGATGTTGGGATAGTCCGCAATGTCGACGTTCATTGCGCCGCCCAGCGCTGCGTCCCGGCCCCCGGCGGTGGCCGTAATATACCGGTCGATCATGGAATCCCCCGGAAAATAGCGGAAGCCGCAAGCTTGCGCGATAGCCCCGCGATCCGGCAATAAGGGAGTGATTTTTTTACGCCCCAGTCCTACTCTGCCGGGGTGAGGGATATGAGCACCGCGTGAAAATTAAGCTCCACAAAGGCGATCTGCCCGACGGCCTCGATCTCGGCCCGGTTGTAGCTATTGACACCGAAACACTGGGCCTGTCTTACGTTCGCGACCGCTTGTGCCTCGCCCAACTTTCTGCGGGCGACGATGTCTGCCACGCGGTGCAATTCGCGCCCGGCGGTTACGCCGCGCCGAATCTGAAGCGGTTGCTCACCGATCCGAAGGTGCTGAAGATCTTCCATTTCGCACGCTTCGACGTGGCGATGTTCCAGCGCCATTTGGGTGTTGTCACAGCACCAATCTATTGCACCAAAATCGCCTCAAAACTCGTGCGTACCTATACGGACAAGCACGGACTCAAAGACCTCGTGAAGGAACTGCTCAACGTCGATCTCTCGAAGGAGCAGCAAAGTTCCGATTGGGGGGCGCCGGAACTCACCGAGCGGCAGCTCGCTTACGCCGGCAATGACGTGGCCTATCTCCATCGCCTGAGGGAATCGCTGGATATCATGCTTGCCCGGGAGGGCCGCACGGAGCTCGCCCAGGCCTGTTTCGACTTCCTGCCGGCGCGGGCGGCTCTTGATCTTGCCGGTTGGGATGAGGTTGATATTTTCGCGCATTAGATGGTTAACGCGCTGCCGGGCCTCGTTAACTCCTTGAAAAATTTTAAGACTTGATGCACCAGAGGGGATCGGCCACATTTGGCACGATTTTCGCGTGGGGCGTCGTTCGCGCCTGCGGGATAACACCAAGCAACCAGAGGCCACTCGATGCGCTCCGCCGTGACCGCTGCGGCTACATCTGAAGAGACACCGGATCTCAAGGCCGCCCGCCGTGTGTTCGACGTCGCGGGAGAGGCCATCGCCGCGCTCGGCCAGTCCCTGAACGGCGACTTCAGCCGCGCCATCGATGCGATCCTGTCCATCAAGGGCCGCGTGATCGTCAGCGGCATGGGCAAGAGCGGCCACATCGCGCGCAAGATCGCAGCCACGCTCGCTTCCACAGGCACGCCTGCCTATTTCGTGCATCCCGGCGAAGCCAGCCACGGCGATCTCGGCATGGTAACGCGCGAGGACGCCGTGCTGATGCTCTCCTATCGTGGCGAGACGGTCGAGCTTGGCGATCTGATGACCCACGCTAAGCGCTTGCGCGTTCCCCTGATCGGCATCGCGGGCTATCCCCATTCCACGCTGCTGCAAACCGCCGACATCGCGCTGGTGCTGCCGAATGCGCGCGAAGCCTGCCCGATGGGCTTGGCGCCTACCACCTCCACCACGCTGATGCTGGTGCTGGGCGATGCGCTGGCCGTGGCGTTGATGGAACGGCGCGGCTTCACCGCCGATCAGTATCGCGATTTCCATCCCGGCGGCTCGCTCGGCAAGGCTCTGATACGCGTCGGCGATATCATGCATACCGGTGAAGATATGCCGCTGGTGGGTGAAGATGCGTCGATGCAGCAGGTGGTCCTCACCATGGCTACGCGCCGTTTCGGATGTGTCGGCATCACCGACAAGAAGGGCGCGCTCGCAGGCATCATCACCGACGGCGATCTGGCTCGCCACATGGACCGCGACCTTCTCGACCGCAAGCCGCTCGACGTGATGACGCGCAATCCCAAGGTCATCGCCGCGGACCGCCTCGCCGCGGAAGCGCTCGCGCTGATGAACGAAAAGAAGATCACCCAGCTTTTCGTTCTCGACACGTCCAAACATCCGCAAGGCATCCTACACATGCATGATTGCCTGCGTGCGGGAGTGGGCTGATGGCGGAGCGCGCCACCACGCTGAAAGCCCGCCGCCGCGATTGGAGCGCGCGACCGCGCGGCACGATGCTCGATGCCGAGCGTTACACGCGCTTCGTCACGCTGATGAAGCGCGCCTTGCCGATTGCCGCACTGGTGCTGCTCGCAGCGGTTGCCGTTTACGTTTTCCAGCCGCGCCAGCAGGACCGCATGGCGATGACCTTCGAGCGCGTCGGCGAAGTTGCCAACGACCTCGCGATGGTCAAGCCGCGCCTTTCCGGCAGTGATGCCAAGGGCAATCCCTTCGTCGTCACTGCTGATCGTGCCGTACAAGACAGCCGCAATTCGCGCCGTGCGCGCCTTGAAAACGTCGATGCCGACATGACGCTCGACAAGGAACGCTGGCTCAACGCCACCGCCGCCAATGGTCTGTTCGATGCCGACGCGCGGACGCTGGTGCTGGATGGGGGGATTTCCGTGTTCTCCGACAACGGCTACGAGCTGCACACAAAAAGCGCACATTTCGATCTGAAGAAGGGCTTCGTCCATGGCGAGCAGAAGGTCACTGGACAAGGCCCCCTGGGAACCATGAGCGCCGACATGTTCGAGGTCGACAAGGCCACGCAGCAGATCCGTCTCAGAGGCAACGTGCACACCACTTTCCAGAAGGCGGCGGGCAAGACATGAAAATGAAAACCGCAGCCCTTCTTCTTGCGTTCGTGCCTGCCCCGGCCTTGGCCGCCAACACGCCGCTCGATTTCGGCAGGCACAGCGCCAACGAACCGATCAATGTCTCGGCCGACGCATTCCTCGCCGACATGAAAGGCAAGACCGGCACCTATTCCGGCAATGTCATCGTCACGCAGGGAAAACTCAAACTTCGCGCGGACAAGGTGCGGGTGAACGTGATCGATAACAAACCCGACAAGATCGAAGCCACGGGACACGTCGTGTTCGATTCCGCATCCGGCACGGCACAAGGCGACGTCGGTGTCTACGATGTGGCGCCGCGAACGATCACCTTGAACGGCCACGTTGTCCTGGCAAAGGACAAGAACGTGATGCGCGGAACCACACTGGTCGTGAATCTGGTGACGGGTGCTGCGACCTTGCAATCCAAGGGCGCGAACGGCGGTCGCGTTCAGGGATTATTTACCCCACCGCCCCAGAAGAATTCTCAATCGTTAAAGCCGGCGCCAACCAATCCGTAACCATTCATGCTTCTTTAAGCACAACTAGGCACAGTTCTTGCCCATGACGACAAACGCCACGGAAATCAGCACCAAGACGCCGCGCGCGGAACCTCCGCGCGTGGTCGAAGGCAGTCAGGGACTGGTCGTGACGCGCATCGGAAAGAGTTTCAGGAAGCGGCCTGTCGTGCGCTCGGTCAGCCTGTCGCTGAAGCGTGGCGAAGTGGTGGGCCTGCTCGGTCCCAATGGCGCGGGCAAGACGACCTGTTTCTATATGATCAGCGGCCTCATCCCGGCGGACGCGGGGACCATCGAGGTCGATGGCCATGATGTGACGCATCTGCCGATGTACCGCCGCGCGCGGCTGGGTATCGGCTACCTGCCGCAGGAAGCCTCGATCTTCCGCGGCCTCACGGCGGAAGAGAACATCCGGGCGACCGCCGAACTGATCGAACAAGACCCCGGCCGCCTGGAATCCATGGTGGAAGACCTGCTCGCCGAATTCGGCTTGCTGCATGTGCGCCACACGCCTGCCATCGCGCTGTCCGGCGGCGAACGCCGCCGAGTGGAAATCGCCCGCGCGCTGGCCACGCACCCATCCTACATTCTGCTCGACGAACCGCTGGCGGGTATCGACCCCATCGCGGTCGGCGAAATCCGCGATCTCGTTAAGCATTTGAAGGATCGCGGTATCGGTGTGCTTATCACCGATCATAATGTACGCGACGCGCTCGAGATGATTGACCGCGCATACATCATCCACGAAGGCCATGTACTGAAGGAAGGCCTTCCGTCCGACATCGTGGGCGACCGCGATGTACGCCGGGTCTATCTCGGCGAAAGATTTTCTCTGTGACCGGCAATTGGTGGGCGTAGGTCATGGCTATTTCACAACGGTTGGAGATAAGACAGGGCCAATCCCTTGTGATGACCCCACAATTGCAGCAGGCGATCAAGCTGCTGCAGTTATCCAATCTCGAACTCGCCGATTACGTCGAGCAGGAATTGGAGCGCAACCCGCTTCTGGAACGCGACGACGCGCCCGCGGAACCTGAAAGGCAGGCGGAAGAAACAGCACCCACCAACGAAGCGCTGGACACCGCACTCACGCGCGAGGATTTTTCCAAAGCGGAAGATATGGATGCGGGCCGTGACGACATGTATCCCGACGACAAACCGGATCGCGGAGAGGGCGATAGTTCGCAACCTTTGACGGACTGGTCGACCGTTCGCTCGTCGGGCGCGCGTCTGGAAGGCGACGAAGACGGTCTCGAAAATATTCTGGGCTCAGGTGAGTCCCTCAAGGATCATCTGCTCGATCAACTTGCGATCGCGGCTTTCGATGCCGAACGTCGCCTCATCTGCTTATCGCTGATTGATTGCGTGGACGAGGCGGGTTATCTGCGCGGGGATCTGCAGGAGATCGCGGAACGTCTCGGTACGTCGCTCGATCAGGTCCATGACGTTCTGAATGTCCTACAAGGATTCGATCCACCTGGCGTTGCCGCGCGCGATCTCGCCGAATGCCTCGCCATCCAGCTTCGCGCCAAGGATCGTTTCGATCCGGCAATGGAAATGATGCTGGCGCGCCTCGATCTCGTCGCGCGCCGCGACATCAACGGCCTTTGCACGGCTTGCGGCGTCGATCAGGAAGACATTAACGACATGATCGCGGAAATCCGCGCGCTGACGCCGAAACCCGGCCTCGCGTTCGGCTCAGAGCCCGTGCAGCCGGTCGTCCCCGACGTGTTCGTGCGGGAGGGGCCGGATGGCGGCTGGCATGTCGAACTCAACGGTGACACGCTTCCGCGCCTGCTTGTCAATTCGCGCTATTACACCAAGGTGTCCAAGGAAGCGCGTGAGAAGGATGCCAAAAACTATCTCACCGATTGCCTGAACAACGCGAACTGGCTGGTGAAGAGCCTCGACCAACGCGCGCGCACCATCCTGAAAGTGGCGACCGAACTGGTGCGCCAGCAGGACGGCTTTCTCACCTATGGCGTGCGCCATCTCAGGCCGCTCAATCTGCGCACCATCGCCGACGCCATCACCATGCACGAATCGACGGTGAGCCGCGTCACCTCCAACAAATACATCTCCACGCCGCGCGGTGTGTTCGAGATGAAGTATTTTTTCACTGCAGCCATCCAGGCGGTGAACGGGTCGGAAGCCCATTCGGCGGAATCCGTGCGCGACCGCATCCGCGAGATGATCGAAAACGAAGGTTGCGACGAGATATTGTCCGACGACAGGATCGTGGCGCTCTTGACGGCAGATGGTGTGAATATTGCGCGCCGCACCGTCGCCAAGTACCGCGAGGCGATGCGGATTCCCTCGTCAGTTGAAAGACGCCGCCTCAAGTCAAGCGATATTTCGGCCCCGGCCCACCCCTGAAATCCGCCATCGTTGACATTCCGGGCCGACCCGCTTACACGGCGGGCGCTTTTTTTGAAACGGCCCGGCCCGAAAGGGATTATAGTTAAGTGGTGTACCAGGGACCGTGGTCAAGACATGCGGGTTCGCGTTTCAGGAAAGCAGATTGAAATTGGGGAAGCACTTCCCGAACAAGTGAAGGCGCGTATCGAAAGCGCCATCGAAAAACACTTCGACGGGGGTGCAGGTGCCAGTATCGTTTTTTCGCGCGAGGGGGCTTTTTATCGCGCCGATTGCAAGGTGCATCTGGATTCAGGTGCGGTGCTGACGGCGGTGGGAGAAGCAAACGATGCCTATCGAGCGTTCGACGATGCGCTCGACAAGGTTGAGAAGCAGGCGCGGCGTTACAAACGCAAGCTGAAGAACCATCACGAGAAGGGCAAACCGCAAAAAGGCGCCCTTCTCTAATTCAAGGCCCCCGACATCATGGAAATCACAGAT
>Ga0207649_10000432_pt1 | contig 30378 bp, 25 predicted proteins | sample KBSC43metaG_FD_184317 | JGI IMG/M metagenome (GOLD analysis project Ga0207649, IMG submission 184317) | Corn rhizosphere microbial communities from Kellogg Biological Station, Michigan, USA - KBS C4-3 metaG (SPAdes) (version 2) | ecosystem: Host-associated > Plants > Roots > Rhizosphere > Soil ... | reverse complement strand
GCTGGAGGGAATCGCGCCCAACGGCGTCGCAACCCACCACATTGGCCTGAAGCATAATCCGGGCCAGCGCTGGTATTATTATCCGGAAATGACGGCGGACGAGGTGCTGGTATTCAAGCTGTTCGAGCTTCGCAAAGGCGAGGAGCCGCAGCGATTTCGAGCCTGCCTGCACTGCGCGGTGGAGGACCCGAACACGCCCGCCGATGCCAAGCCGCGCCAAAGCTGCGAGCATCGTGTTTCGGTGCTGTTGCTCAAATAAAGCGGACGTTCACCTTGCAAGGCTCAGCCTTCGCTAGCGCATTACGGACCGGCAGGCGAAAGGGAGCGGCCTCGATCTCGAACACATCGCCGACCTGCGTCTGAACCCCCTCCGCGCAGGAGAGGGTCGCGGTGCCGAAGAAATGAACGTGGACGTCGCCGGGGCGGCAGAAGCAGGCGTTCTTGAAATGATGGTGCTCGAGATTGGCGATGTGGTGCGACATATTCGCCTCGCCAGAAAGGAACGGCTTTTCCCAGATTGTCTCGCCGTTGCGCGTGATCCGGCTGGTGCCGCGAACGTCGGCGGGTAGCTCGCCGAGCAGCAGCTCGGGGCCGAGCGCGGCCTGCCGCAGCTTGGAGTGGGCGAGCCACAAATAATTGTGCCGCTCGGTCACATGGTCGGAAAATTCGTTGCCGAGCGCGAAGCCGAGCCGGACCGGCGAGCCGTCGGGGCCGATCATGTAGACACCGGCGATCTCCGGCTCCTCGCCGCCGTCGAGCGCGAAATCGGGCATCGCCAGCGGCTCGCCCGGAGCGACGATGATGTCGCCGTCGCCCTTGTAGAACCATTCGGGCTGCACGCCCGGTCCGCCGCCCTCCGGCTTGCCGCCCTCCACGCCCATCAGGAACATCTTCATCGAGTCCGTGAGTTCCGACGCCTCCGCGAGCTTGCGATGCATCTTGTCGCGGCCTTCCGCCGAACCGAGGTGTGTCAGGCCGGTGCCCGACACGAGCAGGTGCGCGGGATCGGGATGATCGATCGGGGTGAGGAGGCGGACCTGGTCGAGGTCGACGGTCGCGCCGGCGAGTTCGCTCGCCAGAACGGCAAGCGTTCGGCTGGATTCCAGTGCCCGGCCAGCCAGCTCCAGCGTGCGGCCGACGCCGTCCAGCCGCCGCGCGCCGCTGTCGTCGAGCAGGGCTACTCCACGGCCCGAGCCATCTTCGAACTGGATCAGCGATTGGGTCATTGCGCTCTCGTCAATGGCTGTCGCGCGGGACGCCTCGCGTTTGGGCGATCCGCTGGTATTTTTCCATGCCTTCGAGAATCATGCCCTCGCCCATCTGGCCGAAATAGTGACGTTCGATCTCCTGCCATGGGGTCTGTGAGGCGGGGAACGGATATCCGCCGCTCGCCTCCAGCTCCTGCCTCCGCCGCTGCCATTCGGCTGGATCGACAAGCGCATCCGCGCGGCCCGTATTGAGATCGATCCGCACCCGGTCTCCGGTCTTCAGAAGCGCAAGCCCGCCGCCAGCGGCCGCTTCGGGCGAGGCGTTCAGGATCGACGGGCTTCCGGAGGTGCCGGACTGCCGGCCGTCGCCGACGCACGGCAGATGATGGATTCCCTGTTCGATGAGGTAAGCGGGCGGACGCATGTTCACGACCTCGGCGGTGCCGGGATAACCGATCGGCCCGGCGCCGCGGATGACCAGGATCGTGTCGGCGGTGATTCCGGTCGCCGGGTCGTCGATCCGGTGGTGATAATCCTCCGGCCCGTCGAACACGACGACGGGTCCTTCGAAAGCGTCGGGATCGTCAGGGTTCGAGAGATAGCGTTCGCGGAACTGCGGCGAGATCACCGAGCGCTTCATGATCGCGGAATCGAAGAGGTTGCCGCTGAACACCATGAAGCCGGCGGACTCTTTCAATGGCCGGTCGAACGGGCGGATGACGTCTTCCTCGACGATCCGCGCGCCGCGGCAATTGTCGCCGATGGTCTTGCCGTTGGCGGTGATGCAATTCTCGTGGATGAGGCCCTGGCTCATGAGCTGGTTGACGACGGCGGGAACGCCGCCTGCGCGGTAATAATCTTCGCCGAGATATTCGCCCGCAGGCTGCAGGTTGACCAGCAGCGGGACGTCGAGCCCGAATTCCTGCCAGTCCTCGACCTTCAGTTCGACTCCCAGATGGCGGGCGATGGCCTCGAGGTGGATAGGGGCATTGGTCGACCCGCCGATGGCGGTGTTGACCCGGACCGCGTTGATGAACGCCTCCCGGGTCATGATGTCGGATGGTTTGCGGTCCGCCTTCACCATTTCGACGATCTGGACGCCGGTGCTGTAGGCGCAGGCCTGGCGGTCGCGGTGGGGCGCCGGGATTGCCGCCGAGCCGGGAAGCGACATTCCGAGCGCTTCGGTCAGCGAATTCATCGTGGTCGCTGTGCCCATCGTGTTGCAAAAGCCGGTCGACGGCGCGGAGCTCGCGACCAGCTCGATGAAGCCCTTGGCGTCGATCTCGCCGGTGGCGAGCAGCTCGCGCGCTTTCCAGACGATGGTTCCGGATCCTGTGCGCTGGCCTTCGAACCAGCCGTTGAGCATCGGGCCGACCGACAGGGCGATGGCCGGAATGTTGACCGTCGCCGCGCCCATCAGGCACCCCGGCACCGTCTTGTCGCAGCCGATGGTGAGAACGACGCCGTCCAGCGGATAGCCGTAGAGGATTTCGACGAGGCTGAGATAGGTGAGGTTGCGGTCGAGCCCTGGAGCCGGACGCTTGCCGGTTTCCTGGATCGAGTGGATTCCGAATTCCATGGGAATTCCGCCGGCGGCGTAAATCCCCTGCTTCACGTGCTGGGCGAGGACGAGATGGTGCCGGTTGCACGGCATCAGGTCGCTTCCGGTCTGGGCGATGCCGATGATGGGCTTGCCGGACTGAAGCTCCTCAATCGAGATTCCGTAGTTGGTGTAGCGCTCCAGGTAGAGCGCCGTCATGTCGACATTGTCGGGATTATCGAACCATGCGCGCGAACGGAGCTTGCGGTCAGCCATTGAACCTGCTTTCGATCCTTAGAAATCGCCGCCGGACTATCGAGTTCCCCGCTCGGTTGACGGTCTTCGAGGAGCTATTTACTCACACAAATCGCGCAGGCAACCAATATGCTGCGCCTTTTTTGATCTGGAGGGGTTATGGCGGGAGCAATTGCGGCGGGAGCCGGAGGAAGTTCGGGTGCGCCGCGCGCGAAATACGGCCCGGCCTTGGGCTTGCTGACAACCCTGTTCTTCATGTGGGGCTTCATCAGCGTCATTAACGGAACGCTACTGCCGCACCTCCGAAGCGTGTTCGAGCTGAGCTATTTCCAGACCGGGCTGATCGAATCTGTCTGGTTCATCGGCTATTTGCTTGCTTCGATCCCCGCCGCCAAGCTCATCGAGCGAATCGGGTACCAGCGCGCGCTGACCACCGGACTTTTGGTGATGACCCTGGGATCGCTCGGGATGATCCTCGCTGCATACCTGATCTCCTATCCGGTGACGGTAGCATCGCTGTTCGTCGTCTCGTGCGGAATTGCGCTGCTTCAGGTTGCGGCCAATCCCTATGTCGCGGTGATTGGGCCGCCCGAAACGTCTGAGCAACGGCTGACTCTGGTTCAGGCCTTCAATACCACGGGGGACGTCCTCGCGGTGATCTTCGGCAAATATCTGATCCTCGCGCGCACCACCGCAGGCACAGCGGCGCAGGGGACGCAGCTCACGCACGCGCAGCGCATGGCTGACGCGCAGGCCACGGAACTTCCCTATTTCATCGTGGCGGTCGTCCTCGCTATCCTGGCTTTCCTGATCGCTCGGGCAAAGCTCCCGGTCCTCGGCGCTGCCACCGCGCGCGCTTCGGCGGAGGCGCGGCGTGGGTTGTCAATCTGGAACCACCGCAACCTGATCCTCGGCTGCGTCGGCATCGCGTTGTGTGTGCTCGCCGAAATCGGCGTCGGCAGCTATTTCGTGAACTTCGTTTCACAGCCGAGCGTCGCGAATATTCCGCAGGACCAGGCTGCCACCTATCTCACCCTTTTCTGGGGCGGGATGATGGTCGGCCGCTTCGCCGCGGCGGGACTTATGCGCGCCCTGAAGCCGGAACGGGTGCTGGCGATTTTCGCATTGATCGCAACCGCCGGGTCTCTGGTAGCAGTTTTCGTGCCCGGTCCGGCGGCGATGTACGGGCTCATTGCCGTCGGTCTTGGCATCTCGCTGATGTTCCCGACGATCTTCGCGCTTGCGATCCGCGGGCTTGGCCCGCTCACCGAAGAGGGGTCCGGCCTCTTGATCATGTCGATTGCCGGCGGCGCTCTCGCCTCGCTTCAGGGGAAGATCGGGGACATCTATGGCCTGCACTGGGGATTCCTGGTGACCGCCGGCTGCGCTCTTTACGTGCTGTCTTATGCACTATGGGGCTGCCGGGTGCCCGCGGGCGCCGACCTGGGGACCGAAAACAATCCGGCGGAGGCTCTGGCAGAGACCTTCGAATAGGCGGCCCTAGAGCGACATCTCCGTATCTTCGAGGGCGTCGCGGATCAGGACCAGCATTGCCTTGCGCGCCTTCTCTGCGTCACCAGCGGCGATCGCCTTGTAGACCTGCTCATGGTCCGGAATTGGGTCGCGCGGAAGCGGCCGCTCGCGCTGCTTGAAGATGGTCGTCCACTGGACCGCCGCGCCGATGGTGCTGGCAAGCGCGGCCAGCGGCTCGTTCGCTGACGCGTCGAGGAGAGTCCGGTGAAAGCGCTGGTCGGCGGCACGGCCTTCGGGATCCGCAAGTCCATAGCGCGACATGTCGTCCAGCGCTTCTCGAAGCTGCGTGAGCTGTTCCTTGCTTCGGCGGACCGCCGCAAATCCTGCTGCGGCCGGCTCGATCAGCTCGCGTAGCTCGAAGAGACCACGGATGAATTCGGGCTGCGGCTCGCTTTCGAAGGTCCAGGCGAGAATGTCGGGGTCAAGCAGATTCCAGCGGGTGCGGGGCGTAACTCGAGTCCCGGCCTTTGGCCGGCTTTCAATGAGGCCTTTGGCGGCCAGCATCCGCATCGCCTCACGATATACGGTGCGCGAGACGCCGAGCTCTTCGCTGGCTTCGATCTCACCGCCGAACATGGATCCGGGCTGCCGTTTGCCGCTGACGATCTCGATTCCGATGGAGCGCGCGATGGCGCCGTGGATTCGACGCGGCGCGCCTGCTTCATCATTCATCGCGCACTGCCCCCTTTGCTTCACCAGCTATAACGGAGGCATTCAGGGCCGCAAAGTGCCGGACCTTTGGCGGCCATTGATCGTTCATGTCGAAACTGCGATAACGGACACCGATGATCCGCACGTTCGCCTCTGACCAAGTGGTTCGCGCCGCCTCCGCCGCGCGGGCGAGCTATTATTATCCAATGGAGGTTGGATCGAGCTGACGCGCGCCTGACGACAGTTCACCAGCCTCCCACCCGCCAGCGACCCGCTCGGCGGGTTTTTTATTGCCTCAGAAGGAACCGAAGAGATGCTTCAGCAGACGATCAGGAAAGAGGACGAAGCCCGCCACTGGCAGGACTTCGTCGTGCCGCAGGACTGGGAATCATTCACAGAAGACGATCACGCCGTCTGGGATCTTCTGTTTGCCCGGCAGGTGGAGCTCCTCGGCAGCCGCGTGGTGTCGCCGTTCCTCGACGGGATCGACCTCCTGAAGCTGTCACATCCCGGCGTTCCCGACGTCGAGGGCTTAAACGCGATCCTGGAACCGCGGACGGGCTGGCGCACCGTGGCGGTGCCCGGCCTCGTTCCGGACGCCATTTTCTTCGCGATGCTTTCCGAGCGCGTGTTCCCGGTCGGCAATTTCATTCGGACCCGAGAGCAGCTGGATTATCTCGAAGCACCGGACTGCTTCCACGACATGTTCGGGCATATCCCGATGCTCGCGCACCATGAATTTGCGGAGATGACGCGGCACATCGGCGAATTGGGTTCGGCAGCAATCGCCGCCGGAGAAGGCCACCGTGCAGCGCGGCTATACTGGCATAGCGTCGAGTTCGGGCTCGCGAGGGAGAATGGAGAACTCAAGATCCTCGGGGCGGGGCTCGCCTCCAGCTTCGGCGAAGCGCATTTCAGCCTCGAGAGCGACGGAGTGGAGCGGCTGGAATTCTCCGCCGAGCGGGCGGTCAACACGCCGTACAAGCACGATGCCTTCCAGCCGCGCTACCTTGTCTCGCGGTCGCTGGAAGAGACGGTGGCCGAAGTGCTGGCGTTGACTCCGGAGCAGATGCTGGCGCTCTAAGCGCCCTCAGTTGATCGGGAACGCGTCGCTGGAGCGATAGGCGCGCGGAGCGGCAACCCTCAGGCTCGTGCCTTCGTCATCGACCAGCACCCCCCGTGCGAGTGCGGACGCAAATTCGATGCCGAACCAGGGGCCTTCCGACCAGGCGACTCTCGCGATGGCCATGAAGTTCCCGCAGGTGATCCGAACTTCCTCGCCGGCAGCGGGAGGCTCGTCCGACTCCAGCAGCGCGCCGGATCTGGAAACGTCACGAATTCGGGCATCTACGGAACTCAGGCCGGATTGTACGTGTGCAGTGAGAAACGTTCGGGACCGTTTGACGGTCCGCTTCCGAGCAAGAACCGGATTCATCTGTAGCTCCGTGTTGGCAATCGCGGCTTGCTCCCACCTGAGTTAACAGCCTGCTAAGCCCCAAGCGTAATCGGAAGCTCTCGGCGACTTGGCCAGGTTGCGGCCTCAAGCGACTGGACGGGCGAACAGGGCATATTACAAGGGCGGCGTGGCCGATCACCCCGACATCAGCGAATATCGCACCGGATCCGATCCGCGCACCCTTCGCGATGCGCTCGGGTGCTTCGCAACCGGCGTGACGGTCGTCACCTGCGTCGATCCGGACGGCCAGCCGTGCGGTCTGACGGTCAACAGTTTCACCTCGGTTTCGCTCGACCCGCCGCTGCTGCTGGTGTGCGTGGCCAAACCCGCCCGCTGCGCAGTTCCGCTGGCGGAAGCCGAGCATTTCGCGATCAACGTGCTTCAAACCGGGCAGCAGCCCGCCTCAATCCGATTCTCGACGCCCGCCGAGGACCGTTTCGGGCCGACCCCCTGGTCGGTGGGCGAAACAGGCGCCCCGCTGCTGATGGAATCGCTCGGCGTCTTCGAATGTCAGCGGTTCGCGGTCTATGACGGCGGCGACCATCACATCCTTGTCGGGCGGGTGCTCCGCGCCAGCTTCGATCCCAATCTCGATCCGCTTCTCTACTTCCGCGGGCGCTACCGGCGACTGCATTTCGACTGAATTGTGTGGGTTATTGCGCAACCGATAGCAAAGTCGTACGCCCGACATAAGACAGGGTTAACGGACGGGGGTGCCGACGCCGTCCAGTGAAATGTGGCGTTGTGCGTCTTTCCGCGCTCGGGCGGAGGGGGAATGAGAGCAGTCCTGCAGTCGAGGCTGATGCCTGCTGACGTTCAGGACAATTTCACCCGAATTCCAGCCCGCCAAATCACTATATTTCTGCTTTTTGCTGCCGTGGTTTGCATTGCTGCGGTTCCGTGGCTGTCACCGACCTATCTGCTCCCGCTGCCCGCACTCTCTTCCTATTATCCGCGGACGGACCTGCGGCTGCTCAACCCGCCTCTCGCTTTGCTCTCGGTGGCGCTCATGCTGCGCCCGAAATCCGAAGCTTCGATCTTCGTCGGCCTGTATGCGCTGGCCGTCCTCGGAGTCGCGGAGGCAATGAGCGACCTTTCCTTTGCCCTCGTCCGAGTCCCGATCGAGATCGCGCAAACGCTCGTCCAGGTCGCGATCCTGAATCGCATGCTGAACGGGCGTTGGTGCGACCCCAAGTGGGTGAGCCTCTATGCGGTATCGATCGTCGCGCTCACCGCGGTCGGCGCGATCCTGACGGTGGCGATCGCCGACGCGGCATCCTTCCCACACACGGTTTACGTCCGCCAGCTCGGCGGCGAGATGGGCTTGGGCTGGCGGGTCATGTGGCTTTGCAACGCATGCAGCTATCTGTCGATCGCCGGGTCCGTCGCGACCCTGCTTCGCGCCAAGCCATGGGTGCGCGCGGCATTCCAGGACCGAGCCGATCGCCGCGACTGGATCGGAATGACCGGGTGCCTGCTGATCGCCAGCCTGGTTTGCTATCCGCTGTTCAACCCGCACTTGATGTCGATTCCACCTGATGTGGAGCTTGCACGACGCACCGTGCCGACGGTGTTCGTGCTGGCGATGGCCGCGCGTTTCCGAACCAAGGGCGCCGCAGTAGCCCTTCTCATTTATGCGCCGATCGCTCTCTATTCGATTGGCGGGCCGACCGCCGGTAGCGTCTGGACCTGGCCGCCTGCGCTCGCCACTCCGACGCTGGGTGGTGTCCTGACGACCACCATCGCTTCGATTGTTGTGGCCGCGATCGCCGGGCAGCTTCGACGAGCGCTCGCCCTGGCCGTTGAAGCCAATGAGGTGAAGTCCCGGTTCATAGGGCTGATGAGCCATGAGCTGAGGACGCCGCTCAACGCGATCCTCGGCTTCTCTGAACTGATGCGCATGCAGAGCCTTCGCGAATTCGGCGAGGCGGTCGCGGCAGTGGATAATATCCACGCGAGCGGGCAGCGGCTGCTGGCGATGATCGAGGCAGTTCTGAGCCACGCGGAGCGACACGACGGTATCTTCGCTCTGCACAAGCAACCGCTGCGGCTTCAGCAGGCGGTGGTTGCAGCCACGATGCGATTGAACGAGCAATTCCCGGAACACGGCTGCTCGATCGACATCGATGTGCCCGACGATCTACTGATCGAGGCCGACGCACGAGCGCTAAGACAGATCCTGCAAGTGATCATCGGCTATCCGCTGCGGTTCTGCAGTCGGGGCTCGGAAATCTCGATCTACGCGGGCCATGAGGGGACCGACACCATCATCGACATTTATTCCAGCACCGCGGGAGCACCGGTGCCCGACGAGATCGACAAGGTCGAATTCCAGCTGGTGAATGCGCTCGCGCTTGCTCACGGTGCCCGGCTGAGCTTCAAGACGACCGGCAATTCGGGCCGGACAGCCCGGCTCCGCTTCTTCGCGACCCGCGCCGCCTGACCTCCCGCTTGCCTCCGGCGCAGCTTTATCGCACTGGCGCGCCATGCTTGGCATCGACTTCATCAAGGCGAACCGCGACGCCGTAGAACGCGCGATCGAGGTCAAGAACGTCAGCCTCGACCTGGGGCAGGTCCTTGCGCTCGACAGCGAAGTCCGCGCTCTCAAGACGGAAATCGATCAGCTGCGCGCCGAACGCAATGCGGTAAGTGCCAGGTTCAAGGATGCCACACCGGAAGAAAAGGCCGAGCTCGGGCGCGTAGCGAAAGAGGCTGGGGCTCGCGCCGGCGAACTGGAGAAGGGGCTTGCCGTCGCGGACGCCAGGCTGAAGCAGTTGCTGCTGCTCGTCCCGAACATCCCCTACGAAGGCGCGCCGGTCGGTCCGGACGAAAGCTTCAACGTCGTCGTCCGGCGGGACGGGGAGCCGCCGCAATTCGCGTTCGAGCCGCTCGACCATGTCGCGCTTATCGAGAAGAACGGCTGGGGCGATCTCAGCCGGATCGTTCATGTGTCGGGATCGCGTACCTACTGCCTCAAGGGGCGGCTGGCGCTGCTCGAGACCAAACTGATGGCCTGGGCGCTGCAGCGGATCGCAGAGGCCGGGTTCACGCCGATCACGGTCCCGGCGATTGCGCGCCCCGAAGCCTTCTTCAACCAGGGCCAGTTCCCCGGCCATATGGAGGAAACATACCATCTTCCGGCCGACGACCTTTGGCTGGCGGGAACGGCGGAAGTTGCGCTGACTTCGCTTCATTCGGGTGAGATTATCGAGAATTCGCAGCTTCCGGTGCTGTATGCCGGCTTCTCGCCATGCTTCCGCCGCGAGGCGGGGAGCGCCGGCAAGGACGTCCGCGGGCTTCTGCGGGTCCACCAGTTCGTCAAGGTCGAGCAATATGTCGTGTGCGAGGCCGATGATGCGGTTTCGGCGGGCTGGCACGCGCGGCTGCTGGAGCTGGCCGAGAGCCTGCTCCAAGCGCTCGAAATTCCCTACCAGGTGATCGAGACTTCGACCGGCGACATGGGCCTCGGCAAGTATCGGATGAACGACATCGAAAGCTGGGTTCCGAGCCTCGGCAAATATCGCGAGACCCACAGCTGCTCGACCCTGCACGACTGGCAGGCCCGCCGCGCCAATATCCGCTACCGCGGCGAGGACGGGAAGGTGCGCTTCGCCCATACGCTCAACAACACGGCGCTCGCCAGTCCGCGTATCCTGGTGCCGCTGCTTGAGAACCACCAGACTGCCGACGGCCGAGTGAAGCTTCCGCCGGTGCTTCGGGACCTGATGGGAAGCGAATACCTTTAGGCGCGCAGCTTGTTGCCGGCGCTCCACAATTCTAAATGGCTGAAATGTCCAGCTATGCAGACCGTCTCGCCGCTCTTCGCGAGCAATTGAAATCCGAGCATCTCGACGGCTTCGTCGTCCCGCTGACCGACGAGCATATGAGCGAATATGTCGGAAGTTACGCCCAGCGCCTGGCCTGGCTGACCGGCTTCCAGGGGTCGGCGGGATCGGCGGTGGTGCTTCCGCAGGAAGCGGCCATCTTCGTCGACGGCCGCTATACGCTTCAGGTTCGGCAGCAGGTCTCCGCCGACGAGTGGAGCTATCAGTCGGTGCCGGAAACCAGCGTCGCCGAGTGGCTGAAGGATCATGCTCCCGAGGGCGGCCGCATCGGCTACGACCCATGGCTTCACACGCGGGAGTGGGTGAAGCGGGCGAAAGAGGCGCTGGCGAGCCGAGGCGCCGAGCTGGTCCCGGTCGAGCGCAACCTGATCGACAAGATCTGGGCGGACCGGCCCGAGATGTCGAAGGCGCGGCTGGCGGTGCAGCCGGACGAATATGCCGGCAAGAGCTCGGCGGAAAAGCGCACCGACATCGCCGACTGGCTGGGCAAACAGCATGCGGACGCGACGGTGATCTCGGCGCTCGACTCGATCGCCTGGACGTTCAATGTCCGCGGTGGGGACGTTCACCGCACCCCGGTCGCCCTCGCTTACGCCATCGTCAATTCGGACGGCACCGCCGACCTGTTCGTCGCCTCGGAGAAGATCGGGCCGGATGTCCGGCAGCATCTCGGCAACGGTGTTCGGCTGCACGAGCGGTATGAGTTCGAAAATGCGCTGAGCCAGCTTGGCGGCAAGACGATCGCAGTCGATCCCGAACGAGCCGTCTCCGCAATCTTCGATGCGCTCGACAAGGCGGGCGCGAAGGCGGTTGCACTCCGCGACCCGACCATCCTCCCGAAGGCGATCAAGAACGAGGTCGAGATCGCCGGTCAAAGGGCGTCGCAGGTTCGCGACGGCGCGGCGATAGCCCGGTTCCTGCACTGGATCGACGAAGAGGCGCCGTCGGGAGAGGTCGACGAACTCACCGCATCCGACAAGCTCGAGTCCTTCCGCCGGGAAGCGCCCGAGCTTCGCGACCTCTCATTCGATTCAATCTCCGGTTCGGGCCCGAACGGCGCGATCGTCCATTACAAGTCGAGCGAGAAGACCAACCGCAAGCTTCAGCGCGGCGAGCTCTATCTGATCGATTCGGGCGGCCAATATGTCGACGGGACGACGGATATCACTCGGACCGTCGCGATCGGCGAGCCGACCGACGAAATGCGCGACCGCTTCACGCGTGTTCTGAAGGGCCACATTGCCGTCGCCTCGGCCGTCTTCCCGAAAGGCACGCGCGGGACGCAGCTGGACAGCTTCGCCCGGCGGCCGCTGTGGGAAGCGGGGCTCGATTATGCGCACGGCACCGGTCATGGCGTCGGCAGCTATCTTGCCGTTCATGAGGGGCCGCAGCGCATTTCGCCGGCGACCAGCGCTCAGGCCGGCGGCGACGAACCGCTGCAGGCCGGGATGCTGATCTCGAACGAGCCCGGCTTTTACAAGAGCGGAGAGTACGGAATCCGGATCGAAAATCTTGTGCTGGTGGTCGAGAAGAGGATCGAAGGCGCGGAGAAGGAGATGCTCGGCTTCGAGACCGTGACCTTCGCCCCGATCGAGCGGCGGCTTGTTGTGAAGGACATGCTTTCGGCCGCCGAACTCGACTGGCTCAACGACTACCATCGGCAGGTGCTGGAGAAGATCGGGCCGAAGCTCTCGGGCGCGGATCGGGAGTGGCTGGAGCAGGCCTGCGCGCCGATCTAGGAGACGCCTTATGGCCAAGTCGCTGTTCACTCACCCAATCCATCTGGGCCTCGGTGCGAGGGCAGTCGCTCAGCCGGAATTTACCGGGTTCGAATGGTACGAGGCCTATAGCGAGCGGAATGCCGGCGACGGCGCCGAGGGCAGGCTCGTCAGCCTGTGGAAGTTCGAGGAGCCGTGGACCAGCTGGGAAATGCACCCGAACGGTGACGAGGTCGTCTGCTGCATCGAAGGGGCGATGACGCTTCACCAGCAGCTCGCCGATGGGACAGAGCGGACCGTCCGTCTTGGAACGGGCGACTATGCGATCAATCCGCCCGGCGCCTGGCACACCGCCGACTGCGATGGTCCGGTGACGGCGCTGTTCATCACCGCTGGCGAAGGGACCCAGCACCGGCCGCGTTGACGGCTCAGCCTTGCGATCTGCGGTCGCGGACCCATTGGGAGAAAATCCATTTCTCGCCCGAAGTGGGTGGAAGACCGGCGTGAAGCGTTAGCGGCTCGGGCTGCCCGTCGGAATCGACGCTGAAGAACGCAATGGAGTCGCCGATTTCGCCGCGATAGCTGAATCCGAGGCTCGGGAAATGCGTCTGCCCGCCTTCGAAAGCATCGTTCAGGTAAATGAGGAGCGTCGCTACTCGCTGACCGCGCAGCGCAATCTCCTCCTGGAAACCTTCGGCTGAAGGGTCGAAGTAATCGTGATGCGGTTTGAATTCCTGTCCGGGCGCATAGTGGAGCACCTGCGACACTTCGAAGCGCTGCAGCGGAAGACGCAGCGACGCGGAAATTCTGGCGCGGATCACCTCGGTAACGAGATCGATCTGATCGAAGGTGAACATGGCCGCGCGGCTCGTGCGCCTCGGATCTGGGCGCAGAGCGCCGGTCGAATAGTCATACACCGTCGATGGACCCAGCCGATCGTGCGCGGTCTCGATCAGCCAGCGGCATTCGGCCGGCGTGGCGAACGCCTGGAATACCTGAATGAAGGGCTTTTCGAGAGCGACGATGCCTTTGCGGGCACCAACCAGCGCGTCGGCGTCGATTTGGCCCCGGACGTCACTCCAATCGCCACCAGTTGAGCTCTCCTGCCCTGCGAGCAGCAGCAGTTGGCGCGCCGACAGCTCGGAACCTTGGGTGGCCGCCTGCGCCACTCTGTCGAGCGCACGATGCCAGTTGATCGGGCGCCCGATGCCCATGCATTCGATGATCGCGCATCGTTCGCTGGCCGGAGCGTACCCGGCATCCGCTGCAGCTTCGATCAACTCCGCAGCACGCGCCGCATCTTCGATCGACCTGGCCTGGCCGAGCGCCTCGACGCCATGCGCAAACTGCTCTTCGGGACCACCGCTCCGAGCACGCTCCTCTACGCCCACATTATTCGGCATTCAGGCGCTCTGGATGTATTCGCGCATTGCGTTGGCTTCCTGCTCGATCTTCTCCATCCGGTATTTTACCAGGTCGCCGATGGAAACGATGCCGGCGAGACGGCCGCCCTCCACAACCGGAAGGTGACGGATCCGCCGCCGGGTCATGATGCCGAGGGCGGCAAGCGCGGAGGTGGAGGGATCTACCGTAATCGCCGGCGAGGTCATCGCCCGCGAAACCGGCCAGCCGAGCACTTCGGCACCGTGATCCTTGAGGCAATAGACCACGTCGCGTTCGGAGATGATTCCGGCGATCTGCCCCTGCTCCATCACCAGAAGCGCGCCAATCCGCCGCTCACCAAGCTTCGTCACCGCCTGCGACAGCTTTTCCGCCGAGTCGATGGTCGCGACATCGGTTCCCTTGCTCGCAAGTATCGCCTTGATGCTCATCGCTCTCTCCTTGTCGGCCGAAGCGAGGCTTGATCCTCTCACGAGCGGGCCCCAAAGGGAAGCGCAATGCCGCACCCGGACCCCCTCCCCAGCCCCCGAAACTCGACGGTCCGTGCATTCCTTGGGATTCTGAAGTGGCTCGGGCTGCTATCGGTCGCGATCGCCGCGGTTGCAGTGTTTCTCGTGGCGCGGGGCGACAAGACTGCCGACGCGAGCTTCCTGATTGCGGTAGCGCTCGGCGTCGGTTTGACCGTGCTGCTCGGCACAGGATTGATGGTGCTCACCTTCCTGAGTTCCAGAAGCGGGCACGACGAGGAAGTGGCGCACACCCACATAGAGAGCGATGAGGATGAGTGATTCGACCAGAGAGCCGATCTTGCGGGTCGTGCCAGGCCCGACGGACATCAATGCTAACGGCCACATCTTCGGCGGCTGGGTGCTTTCGCAGATGGACATCGCCGGCGGAATCGCCGCCTCGCGCCGCGCAGGTGGAGCGGTGGCTACGGTGGCCATCGAAGCAATGCACTTCATAGAACCCATCCACGTCCGCGACGTGATTTCGGTCTATGCGGAAGTGGAGCGGGTCGGGCGCACCTCAATGGGCGTGCGGATCGAAGTGATCGCGACTCGCGACCGCGGGGCGACCGAAGTGAAGGTAACGGAAGGCCTGTTCACCTTCGTCGCACTCGACAAGGACTATCGCCCGCGGCCGGTGGACTCAGAAGCCTAGCCGCCGCCGGGGCTTGATCGGCCGAGGGCCATCCGGGCAACCGAATACACGAACGGCCCACCCCTCCGGGTGAGCCGTTCTTTTTTGGTCAATCAGGTTCCGAAGCTTAGGCCGCGGGTGCGATCTCGCCTTCGCCGTTATCGGCAGCGGGGCGACGCGACCGGCGGCGGGGCTTCGGCGCGGGCTCCTGCTCCGCTTCCTGCTCAACCTGCTCGCTTGCTCCGATCGCGGGCGGGAGCACGTCGAACGCGATCCGCTCCTCGTCCTCCGAAGGTTCGGGACGCCGCGATCCGTTGCGCGCCGAGCGGTCACGGCCGTTGCCGCGGTATTGCCGCTCTTCACGTTGCGGCCGGCGATCCTCCTGGACCTCCTCGGACGCCTCGGCAGAGTCTTCGTCCTGATCGTAATTACGATCATTCGAAGAAGCGGCGTTCTCGCCTTCATCTTCGTCGTCGCCGAAATCCTCACGCTGGCGGCGCTGCTCTTCGAAGCGGGCGCGGCTTTCGCCAAGGACGCGATAATAATGGTCCGCGAACTGAAGGTAATATTCGGTTTGAACGCGGTCGCCTGCGAGTTGCGCGTCGCGCGCCATATTCTTGTATTTCTCGAGCAGCTGCGCGGCATTGCCGCGCTGCCGATTATCCTGCCGATTTCCGGGCTGCCCCATGTTCTGGGGTCTTTGTCCCCCGCGACCGCGCCGGCGGCCGCCCTGACGATTGTTGATCAAATGCCTACTTCCTTAAGAGCAGTAGAAGCTTCCTCCGCTTTTCCTCGGCGCGATCAGCCCGCGTTACGCGCAGCTCTGACCTTTTCGTTTCGATTGGCGCCCAGCGCCAAGCGAACGGCCGATTTGCGTCGGAGGTAGGGCGGGCTGCTCAGCGCAATTCGTTCAAAGCGGCCCCGCTCCTAGAGACTGGATGTAGTGACTGTTTGCGGCGATTCCAAGTTAATTTGTTCACATCCACGTCAACAGGACCGCGCGCGGGCGACCGCCGAGATCCTGCGCCACTTGCGCCGAAAGCCCACCCCGTTCCAGCAACGAGGCGGCGTCGGCAGCCTGGTCCGCGCCGATTTCGATGGCTGCCAAGCCGCCCGGCGCGAGCAGACGCGGAATTTCCGGCGCAAGAGTACGGATCTCGGCCAGCCCTTGGGGCCCGGCGAACAACGCCTCGTGCGGCTCATGCTCGGCTACACCCGGGCCGAGTTCCGCGCCGGTGGCGACATAGGGCGGATTGCACAGGATCAGGTCGAACCGCTCCTCGATTCCATGGGCCCAATTGCCGAGCTGGAAGCGCGTCCGTTCTTCGAGGCCCAAGCGCCGCGCATTCGCCGCCGCATAGGAAAGCGCGCGCCGCGAGGAATCGATACCAAGGCCGGTCGCCTTCGGCCAGACATCGAGTGCGGCAAGAAGCAAAGTCCCCGGGCCGGTGCCGAGATCAAGGATTCGCCCCGGACCGCCCGTGCCATCGAAATGCTCGATTGCCGATGAGATCAGGACCTCGCTGTCCGGGCGCGGGATCAGCACCCCCGGCCCGACGTGCACTTCGATATTCCAGAAGGCTCGGCGGCCGGTGATGTAGGCGACCGGTTCGCCTGCTTTCCGGCGATCGATCATGGTCCAGAAGCGCTTGGGCGGATCCCATTCCGGCGGGTGAAGGATCAGCCGGTCGCGGTCGATGCCCAAGGCTTCGGCCATCAGCAGCTCGGCATCCAATCGCGCTGTGTCGCTGGTCCCGGAAAGTTGGCGTGCTGCTTCGTCGACCGCCCTAATTACGGGCTTCACGCTTCTTCCAATCCGGCGAGCCGTTCGGCTTCGTCCTCGGCAACCAAAGCGTCGATGATTTCGCCCAAAGCCGGTCCTTCGAGGATCTCGGGAAGCTTGTGGAGAGTCAGGTTGATCCGGTGATCGGTCACGCGTCCCTGCGGGAAGTTGTAGGTGCGGATTCGTTCGGAACGGTCGCCCGATCCTACCATCGACTTTCGCGCACCCGCCCGTTCGCTTGCCAGCCGCTCACGTTCCATTTCGAACAAACGCGTGCGCAGCACTTTCAGCGCCTTGGCCTTGTTCTTGTGCTGCGATTTTTCGTCCTGCTGGATGACCACGAGGCCCGTCGGGAGGTGGGTGATGCGGACGGCGCTGTCGGTGGTGTTGACCGACTGACCGCCTGGGCCCGACGAGCGATAGACGTCGATGCGGAGGTCCTTGTCCTCAATGTGGACGTCGACGTCTTCGGCTTCCGGTAAGACTGCGACGGTCGCAGCGGACGTGTGGATGCGCCCGCCGGCTTCGGTCACCGGCACGCGCTGCACCCGGTGGACGCCGCTTTCGAACTTCAGCTTGGCGAACACGCCGGCGCCGTTGATCGAGGCGATCGCCTCCTTGAAACCGCCGAGCTCGGAATCGCTCGACGAGATCAGCTCGAACCGCCAGCCCTGCGCTTCCGCAAAGCGCTGGTACATGCGCAGGAGATCGGCGGCGAACAGGGCGGCTTCGTCACCCCCCGTACCCGCGCGAACCTCCAGCATCGCCGCGCGCTCGTCGGCGGCGTCCCGCGGAAGCAGCTTCAGCGCCAGCGCTCGCTCGGCCTCAGGGAGCTTGCGGCGGATTTCCTCCACCTCATGCTCCGCCATCTCCTTGAGCTCGGGTTCGGAGGTGGAATCGTGGAGCATGCCCTGAAGCACCTCAAGCTCGGCACGAAGCCGCCGGACCTCACGCGCGGCAGCAGCCACCGGCTCGATCGCCGCATAGTCTTTCGACAGGCGAACGAATTCGTCTGCGGCAAGGTCGCCGCTCGCCATAGCATTGGCGAGTTCGACTCTCCGAGCTTCGATCGAGGCGATCCGTTCGGAAGAGATGCCGGTCATTCCGGCGGCCCCATATATCCGTCGACACCCTTCAGGAGGGTGGCCAAAAAGTAGTTGAGTCCTATCGCTTGGTCCCGCCCGATCTCCTCGACGTGAGTCTGTTTTCGCTTGATTTGTTGACCGCTCTTCAGACTTCGCAGGGTTATTTCCTGAGCGGCAATTTCGTCGTCCCCAATGATGATGGCATAGTTTGCGCCAGCGGCGTCGGCCCGTTGCATGCGCCGCTTCAAATTCCCTCTGTAGGCCATTTCCGAGATCACACCTTTGCGACGAAACTCAGCGATCAACCGCGTGCACAGACGTTCGGCCTCAGCGCCAACGGGTATGAACACGAAGTCGGGCTCCTCTCGCCGAGGCGCATCGATCAGCATCGCCAGCCTCTCGATCCCGGCGGCCCAGCCAACCGCCGGCGTGTGCGGACCGCCGAGCGCCTCCATCAGCCCGTCGTAGCGGCCGCCGGCGAGCACCGTCCCTTGCGCGCCCAGCCGGTCGGTGACGAACTCGAACGCGGTGTGCCGGTAATAATCTAGCCCGCGCACCAGCCGCGGGTTGCGCTGCCATTGCACGCCCGCGGCATCCAGCCCCTCAGTCACTTGCGCAAAGAACTCGCTCGCCTCGCCGGTCAGGTAGTCGTCGATAGACGGCGCGCTGTCGGCGATCGGCCGGTCGCGCGGGTCCTTGCTGTCGAGGATGCGCAGCGGATTGCGCTCCAGCCGATCGCGGCTGTCCTCGGAGAGCTTGTCCACCGAGCCGCGGAAATGCTCGATCAGCGCGGCGCGCCAGGCATCGCGCGTCGGTGCATCGCCGAGCGTGTTGAGCTGGAGAGTCACTCCGCCAATCCGGAGTTCGCGGAGCAGCTGGTCGGCGAAGGCGAGAAGCTCGACATCCGCCGCCGCTTCGCCCGCGCCGATGATTTCCGCATCGAGCTGATGGAATTCGCGGAAACGGCCCTTCTGCGGCCGCTCATAGCGGAAGGCGGGGCCGTGGGTTGCGACCTTCATCGGTGCATATTGCTGCCAGCCCTCGGACAGATAGGCCCGGCAGATGCCTGCGGTGAACTCCGGCCGCATCGTCACCGGCTCGCCGCTCCGGTCCTCGAAGCTGTACATCTCCTTCGAGACGACGTCGGTGGTTTCCCCCATCGTGCGCGCGAACACGGCGGTGTGCTCCAGCACCGGCACCTCGACACGCTTGAATCCATACAAGCGCCGAACGCGATCGAATGCAGCAGTCACCGCGTGCAGGCGGTCAGCCTCTTCGCCCAACAGGCTTTGCATCCCCCGAACTGGCTGCGGCGTCGTCATTGCCGCCGCATGGCAAAAACATTCGATAAAGGGAAGGAAGCACGGGCTGGACAGGCTTCAAAGGCTGTAGCAATTCGCGTCCGTCGGGTCAGGAGATGCGAATGCGAGCCTCAGCGCTTCTCACGATCCTCATCGGCGCGGCCGCCTCCGCGCAAATCAATCCGCCGCAGAATAGCGAGCCCACGGCCCCCACACCGAAGATCGTCAACATTCCAGCAGCGCGGGACGTACCCTACACCGGTACGATCCAACTCAGCGTAGACGCGACTGACACGGTTAGAACGATTTTCAATGTGCATGAGCACGTCCCTGTCGCCGGTCCGGGCGATTTCGTGCTTCTCTATCCGCAATGGCTTCCGGGCCACCACAACAAGCTTGGCGAGATTCGAAACGTCGCCGGGCTTCGGTTCACCGCGAATGGACAGCCATTGCGCTGGGTACGCGATCCGCTCGATGTCTATGCCTTTCACCTGACGGTGCCCGATGGAGTCAGCGCAATCGACGCCGATTTCCAGCTCCTCTCCCCGACCGCGACGAACCAGGGACGGATCGCGGTCGCCCCGCAGATGGAGAACATCGATTGGATCGCGCTGTCGCTCTATCCTGCCGGTTACTACGTTCGCGATATTCCGGTTCAGGCTTCGGTGACGGTGCCGGCCGGGTGGAAGGTCGCAAGCGCACTTCGGCCGATGACCCAGTCCGGCAACCGCATCGATTATTCGACGACAAGCTATGAGATCCTGACGGATTCTCCGCTCATGGCCGGTGCTCATTACCGGCAATTTCCATTGGGCCATGACGTCAATCTGGACGTCCTCGCCGACGATGATGCCGAACTTGCGGCGACCCCCGGCGAGATAGCCCTTCACCAGCAAATGGTGGATCAGGCGATCAAGCTCTTCGGGGCCAGGCATTTTGACCATTACGACTTCCTGCTGACCCTCTCGCGGCGTCTGGGATCGCAGGGACTGGAGCATCATCGCTCGTCGGAGGACGCCACAAGCCTTGGCTATTTCACCGACTGGCAGAACCAGGGCGAAGCCCGGAACCTGTTGCCTCACGAATTCACGCACAGTTGGAACGGTAAGTTCCGTCGTCCCGCGGATCTGTGGACGCCGGATTTTCGAACCCCAATGGAGGGGAGCCTGCTGTGGGTCTATGAAGGCCAAACCCAATTCTGGGGCTATGTTCTCGGGGCTCGCTCCGGAATGCTGTCAAAGGACGAGACTCTCCAGGCGCTCGCCTCCTTTGCCGCCGAATATAGCGAGGGCAGCCCCGGCCGTTCGTGGCGGCCGCTGATCGACACCACCAAGGATCCGATCCTGGCCGAACGCAAACCCCTTCCATGGGAGAGCTGGCAACGGAGTGAAGATTTTTACACCGAGGGACTGCTGGTCTGGCTCGACGTCGACCGGATCATACGCCAGCTTTCCGGCGGCAAGCGATCGCTGGACGATTTCGCCCGCGCATTCTTCGGCATGCGCGATGGCGACTATGGGGTGCTCACCTACACGCTGGGCGACGTCGTAAGCACGCTCAATCGTATTCAGCCTTATGACTGGCGGTCGTACTTTCAGCGCCGCGTTTACGAAATCGCGCCCGAAGCTCCACTCGAGGGGATCACGAAGGGTGGCTACAACCTCGTTTATACGGACAAGCCCACCGCCTGGACCCTTGTCGCGGAGAAGCGCGAGCGGAATACGGATCTCAGCTATTCCGGCGGATTGGTGGTCAGCGCCGAAGGGATCGTGAACGACGTCATCTGGAAAAGCGCCGCTTTCGATGCGGGGCTGACGGTTGGATCGCAAATCCTGACAGTCAACAACCGCACCTTCAGCCGGGATACGATGACCAATGCCATTGCCGCGGCGAAAGGAACGGACCGGCCGATCCAACTGCTCGTCAATAGCGGCGGCGAATATCGAACCGTGGAGCTGAACTGGCACGGCGGCCTTCGCTACCCAAGGCTGGTAAAAGCCGGGAGCGGCGACGGAACGCTCGACGCGCTTCTAGCTCCGCGTTGAGCCCGTTTGCTGTTGCTGCCGGTCGCGCTGGAACTGCTGCCGGAACCAGCTCGGCGACGGCAGGAACAGCTTTCGAAACGTGATGCTGATCGTCCGGCCCAGCGGCTCCAGAAGGTTGGGCTGGTAGCTGTTCGGCACCAGACCCATCGCATTGCGAACGTTCGGCTTCGAATCGAAGATATTGTCGACCTCCAGCCGGACGGAAGCGCCCCGCAGCCACGGATACTTCAGCACCGTATCCGGCTGCTGCCCCAGGTTGTCGAATAATCTGAGATCGAATGTCGAATAAGGCGAGAAGTGCAGATTGTCTCCGGTCGCCGTGTCGACTTCCGTCCCGCTTCGCCAATTGGCTGTCAGCATCGCGCCCAGACCGTTGTTGAAGTAATTGGCGCGGGCCTGAACGTCGTGCCGTGGCTGTCCGCCATTTTGTCCGATGGCGTCGCCATGCAGATAGTCGAGGTTCAGACCGGGCCGAATCTGAACCTTGTCGACGAACGTGATCGTATCGCTAAGCGAAAACATCACTCGGCCGCCGTTGCGCCCGCCGAAGAAACCGCCGCCTCTGCCGCCGCCGCCGCGGTATCCGCCGCCGCCTCGTCCGCCGCCACCGTTTGCCGGCCTACCCTGAGCCGATGCGCCGGATTGCGAACCCGGCGGCGAAGAGGATCCCTGCTGCGGCACCGGCATTCCGGCTGCCGCCATCCGCTGGCGAAAGGCGGCGATCGTCGCAGCCGACGGGGGCGCCGACTTGAGCGAGTGGGTGAAATCGAAGCCGAGCGTCAGCTGATTTCGCTGCGAGCTGTCGAAATTCACAGGCCTCAGGTCCGCGCTGATCAGCTGACCTGGAGTGCATGAGGTCGCGCCGGCAGGGCAGCGGACGAACCGGTCCGGAAAGGCGGCTTCGATTGCCGGAGTGGGAGATGGAAGATCGGAAATCGGGCGGTCGATATGCTGATCGGTGTATTCGGCCCTCAGCCGTAGGTCGATCTTGGAGAATGGCTGCCAGTTGCCGCTGAACTTGAGCACGGTCCGCTTGTCCGCGAGCAGATTGGGATTGCCGCCGGTAATCACCGTCGCCAGCACCGACTGACCGGTGACGAAGTCGAACAGGCGGGTGCCGGGGGTGCTGAGGAGAGGATCGCCCAATTGCTCGACGGTCGGCGCGCCTTGTTCCCGGTTCCAGCTGCCGATCAGCTCCAACCGCTCTACTGGCGACCAATTCAGTCCGGCTCCGAGCTTGGTCAGGGTTCCGAAGTCGGAGAGCTGCTGGACCTGGGCGTTGCCGTTGAGCGTCAGGTTGCCGAGCGTGTTGAAATCGCTGCCGCGATGCGAGAGGGGTGCGTCGAAGGTGATCGAAGCGGTGCCGGCGGTCCGGTTGAGGGAATGGTTCGCGTTGGTGAGGTCAGGCCCAACGCGGCTGCTGGTCATGTGAAGGGTGCTCGCCGCGACGCGCGCAGTCGTTCCGACCTGCCCCCCGGGCAACGCGAACAAGTTGCCGTGCGCCGTCAGATCCGATCCGGCAGATTCCTGGATCGAACTTGCGCGGTCATTGAGCGGGCTGGTCCTGCTGTCGCTGTTGGTGATGTTCTGACTGTAGTCCGCGTTCGAGGTCGAAGACCACCGCCAGTTGGTGCCCCAGTTCAGGACCGCAGCGACATGCGCCGTATCGGTCGCCGTATTTCGGTTGAGTACCGACGCGTCGAAATCCGAAAGCCCGAACAGCGACTTGCCGTTGATATGTTCAAGCTCGGTATTCACGGTCGCGGCGACATCGCCAAGGATGGTGCGATTGACGACAGCCGCGGCGCGAACGTCGCGCTTGGATCCGATCAATGATCTCGCGTTCAGTTCCTGCTGTTGCTGCTGATCGGTTACGTCGGTTGAATTCGGTGGCTGCTGGAGCGCAATGTTGCGTTCCGCTTCCGTCAGCACGCCGTTGCCCTGGACGTGCAAGTTGAGGCTCGTGCGACCGTTCCGGCCGATCATCAACCGTGTGACATCGCCCGTTCCTGAGGCATAATCGCCCTCGGTCGCGACTTGTCCGGTTGCAGTTACCGTCGTGGAGCGGAAGAAGCGCCGCAACACGATGTTCACGACCTTCTGATCGGCCGTGTAGCCATATTTGAGCGCCACTTCCTCCGGGAGGATATCGACACGTTCGATGGCTTCGGTCGGAATATCGCGAAGCTCCTGATAGCCCGAGATGCGCTGACCGTTGAGCAGCAGAACGGGGCGCTCTCCGCCTCTGCCCTGCGTGCTCCCGATTTGCGGGCCAAGAGCGGTCAGAAGCTCGTCGATGCTCGTTGCGCCGGTCGCCTGAATGTCGCGGGAATCCAGAGTTTGCTCCGGCGGGATATCGCCTACGACCGAGCCGCGCGGCTTGGACCCGGTCACGACAATCGGCGCCGAGTCGGCTTCGTCACCATAGTCGTCCGTTATGTCAGGTGCGGGCTGCGCCTGCTGAGAAGCCGACGGAGACTGATTCGTAGTTTGAGTTGTCGGCTGCGTAACCGGCTGAGGCTGAGTTTGCGTTGAGGACGACTGCTGGGCCGCAGCGAGAGCGGGAGCTTCAGCACAAAGCAGGGCGGTGCCCGCAAGAAAAAGGCTTCTCGATTTCATCGCGGCGCATTCGTTTGGTTCGGGAAGATGAACGCGAACTGACTAGTCAGACTTATTCGATAAGCACCCAACGCGCGGCTGCCAACGTGCGTTTCAAATGCGGTCGAGCGCATAAATTGCGAGGCCGACGAGGCCGCCGACGATGGTGCCGTTGATCCGGATATATTGGAGATCGCGCCCGACAGCGCTTTCCAGCCGCGCCGTAACGGTTCGCGCATCCCAGCTGCGGATCGTTTCCGATACGAGCTTCACGATCGAGCTTCCGTAGCTTGCCGCCATTCCCGCCGCCGCACGGCGGACGAACCGGTTGATTGAAGCGCGGATGCGCGCATCCTTTTCGAGCGTAACGCCCATCGAATTCAGCACTTCGCCCAACTTTCCGGCCATGGCTGCGTCCGGGTTGCGCGCAGCGCGGACGATGGCTTCGCGGCCCTTCTGCCAAATCGTGTCGAGCCAAAGGCTAACGGATCGGTTGTCGAGCAGCTGCTCCTTCATCGCCTCAACCCGTTCCCGGGTTTCGGGCCGGGTCTGGAGATCGTTGGCCAGCTGGGCGAGTGCCTCCTCAACCTTCACCCGCACCGGGTGAGCCGGATCGGTCGACATCTCCGCCGTGAGCTTGCGCAGGCCGTCGAGGATCGCGTCCGCGAGCTTCGCGTCGAGGCCAGCAAGTTTCAGCACCCAATTGGCCCTCTTCTTGACCATTTCGCGGATCAGCGGCTCGTTGGCATCGAGCGCCCGCGCCATCCAGCGGATGCTCGCCTCCAGCATCGGCACGTGCCGGTCCTCATTGATCGCGGACGCGAGGGCGTGACCGAGAAGTGGCGAAATTTCCATCGAGCGCAGTCTCGAGGCGATGGCGCTTTTGAAGATTCCGCCGAGCCGCTCGTCGTCGAGGCTCTCGAACATGTCGGCGATCAGCCGCGACGCACCCTGCCGGATTCGGGACTTCGCCTCCTCGCTTGCCGGTGCGCGAAGGAACCGGCCCGCCGCCCCGGCGACATCGATTCCGCTCATCCTGCGGGCGACAACCGACGGAATCAGGAAATTCTCGTTGATGAAATTGGCGAGCGCCTCGCCGATCCGATCCTTGTTGCGGGGAATGATCGCGGTGTGCGGGATTGGCAGTCCCAGCGGATGGCGGAACAGCGCCGTCACCGCGAACCAGTCGGCAAGTCCGCCGACCATCGCCGCTTCGGCAAAAGCTTTTACAAAGCCGAGCCAAGGGAAGTGCGGCTGCAGCGCGCGAGCGAGCACGAACAGCGCTGCCATGGCAACGAGAAGGCCGGTTGCCGCGGCCTTCATTCCGGCTGCACCGGGTTGGTTGAGGTTCAATCGGGCTCGAGCGACGGGACCCATGGTCCCGCCATAACGAGCGAATTGCCGAGAATCACTCAGCCGGAATTGGCTCCGAGTGCGGATGCGTATCGGATTCGCCGACGACTCTCCGGAACAGCCGCCCGATCCGGGTCTCGATCGAAACGGCGATCGAGAAGTAGGATGGGACGAGGAGCAGGGTCAGGATCGTCGAGAAAACGAGGCCGCCGATCACCGTCACGCCCATCGGGGCGCGCCAGCTGCCGTCCCCCGTCAGCGACAGTGCGATCGGAAGCATGCCGGCGACCATCGCCACCGTGGTCATCACAATCGGCTGAGCGCGTTTATGGCCCGCTTCGTGGATCGCGTCGTTCTTCGGCATTCCATGGTCCATCATCTCGACTGCGAAATCGACCAGAAGGATCGAGTTCTTGGCCACGATCCCGAAGAGCATCAGCATACCGATGAAGACCGGAAGCGAGAGCGGCTGCCCGGCGATGTGGAGGCCGATCGCAGCTCCCAGCGGACACAGCCAAAGTGATCCCATGTTGACGAACGGAGCCAGGAAGCGGCGGTACAGGAGCACCAGCACCGCGAACACCAGGCCCACTCCGGATAACAAGGCGATGATGAAGTAATAGACGAGTTCGCCCTGCCATTTCTGGTCGCCCAGATCGAGCTTCCGGACCCCGTGCGGCAGATGCGCAACCGTGGGAAGCTTGTTGATCAGCGGCCACGCATCGCCCGTTGTCTTGCCGGGCGCGAGATCGGCACCGATGGCGATCCGGCGCTCCTGGTTGGTACGCTGAATGGTCGTCGGCCCCGCGCCAAAGGTGATCTCAGCAACCGACTTGAGCGGTACGGAACCACCGTTAGATGTCGGCACCGGCAGGTTCTCCAGAGTGCCAATATCACGGGTCTGGTCTTCGGACAGGGACACCTGGATGGGCACCTGCCGGTCCGACAGCGAGAATTTGGCGCTGTTCTGCTCGATGTCGCCGAGCGTAGCGATTCGCACGGTGTCGCTCAGCGCAGCCGTCGTCACACCGAGATCCGCCGCGAGATCGAAGCGCGGCTTGATGACGATCTCCGGGCGCGTGAGGTCGCCCGCAACACGCGGCGCCACGAGCACTGGCAGCTTTTGCATCTCGGCTGCGATCTGGTTTGCCACGGCGTTCAGCTGAACCGGATCGTCACCGCCGAGATAAAGCATGATATCGCGGCCTGAATCGCCGGCAGCGCCGCCGTTTTGGCTGCGGAAATTCACTCGCGCGTCGGGAATGCTCGCAAGCTGCGGCGTAAGTCCCCGTTCGAATTCGGTGCTCTTTTTCTTGCGGTCCTTCTTGAGCACGATGTTGACGCTGGCCGAGCCGACCGAAACGTTCTCGAAGACCCGATCGACATCCGGATCGCGCTTGACGATCTGCGTTGCACGGTCGGCGACCGCTTCGGTCTGCTGCAGGGTCGAACCCGGCGGCATGCTGATCGTAATCGACGAAAAGTCGAGGTTTAGCGGCGGCTGAAAGCTCATCGTCAGCGTCGCGATCGAAACTCCGGTCAGGATCAGTGCAACGAATCCTGTTGCTACCATCGCCATGCGATGATCGTATCGAAGGCTTCTGACCTTGCCCCAGAAGCCAGGGTTTCGCTCCGCGTAAGCATGGGCCTTGCGTGTATCGAGGCTCCAGCGGAGGAGGCCCAGATAGTTTTCCATGACCTTGCCGGCGGCGTGCGGCTGAATGCCTTTGCTGCGAAGGAAATAGGCGGCGATCAGCGGCGTGATCATTCGCGCGACGAGCAGACTCATCAGCACCGCAATGACGACGGTGAACCCAAAGGCCTTGAAGAACTGCCCGGAAATGCCTGGCATCAGAGCCACCGGCAGAAATACCGCCACGATTGACATCGTGGTGGCAAGCACCGCTAGCCCGATTTCGTCTGCGGCATCGATCGCCGCCTGGTATGCGCTCTTGCCCATTCGCATGTGCCGGACGATGTTCTCGATCTCCACGATCGCATCATCGACGAGCACGCCGGCGACGAGACTCAACGCCAGAAGCGAGAGGCCGTTCAGGTTGATATCCATCAGATCCATGAACCAGAAGGCCGGGATCGCCGAGAGTGGGATCGCGATAGCGGAGATCAGGGTGGCGCGAATGTCGCGAAGGAACAGGAAAACGACGAAGACGGCGAGGATGGCGCCTTCAATCAGCCCCTCCATTGCCGAGCTGTACTGCGACTTCGTGTACTGAACCTGGTTATAGATCTCGGAATAATGGACCCGCGGGTCCTCCTTCTCCATCTTGTGCAGCTCGTCCCAAACCTCGTTGTAGACGCTGACGTCCGAAGCGCCCTTCGCTCGCTGGACGTTGAAGCTGATCACCTGCTGGTCGCCCAGCTTGGCGATATTGCGCTGCTCGGAATAGGCGTCCTTCACGGTGGCGATGTCGGCCAGGCGAACCATCCGCCCACCCGGGAGCGCTATCCGGGTCTGCGAAAGATCGTAGGCGGTCTGTGCGTTGCCGAGGACTCGCACGCCTTGCTCGGAGCCTGCAATTTCGGTTCGGCCACCCGCGGCGTTGATGTTGGTCTGACGGAGCTGATTGTTGACTTCCGAGGCGGTGATTCCTTGGGCCTGGAGCGCCGCCGGATCGAGGATGACACGGATCTCGCGGTCGACGCCGCCCTGTCTGCTAACCGCCGCCACACCCGGAAGTCCCAGCAAGCGCTTGGAAATGTCGTTGTCGATATACCAGCTGAGCTGCTCCAGACTCATGTCCGTGGTCTGCGCGCCGATGAAGACGATGGGATCACCGTTGATGTCGACCCGCGTGACCTGCGGCTCCAGAATCCCTTGGGGCAGATCTGAACGGATCTGCGCAACCGCGTTGCGGATATCGTTCACCGCGCGATCAGTGGGCGTTCCGATCTGCATCTGCACGAAAGTAAAGCTGGATCCTTCGCTGACCGAGCTGTCGATCTCGTCGACCCCATTCACGCCTCGGATCGCCGATTCCACCTTTTGGGTGATCTGCTTTTCGATTTCCGTCGGGGCCGCGCCTGGTTGCGCGATTTCGACCTGCACCGCCGGAAAATCGATGTCCGGATTGTTGGTAACAGTCATCCGGCTGAAGGCGATGATCCCCGCCAGCAAAAGCCCGATGAAGAGCACGATCGGTGGAACAGGGTTGCGGATGCACCAGGACGAGATGTTGCGGAAATTCATGTGTCGATGCTCTTCTTCTCGCCTGTAATCAGTGCGCTGTCTGGGATACCGGCTTCACCTTCTGCCCCGGGTTGAGGAACGGCCCGGCCGAAAGAACGACCCGCTCCTGTCCGGTCAGGCCGGAAGCGATGGTCACGCCGGCATCGCTGACAGTGCCGATCTGGATACCGCGGCGCTGGACCTTGTTGTCCGCGTCGATGACGTACACGAAATTGCCCTGGTCATCGCTCAGCACCGCACTCTGCGGGAGCAGCGGGGCGGTGGTCGTGCCGGCGCCGATCTTCGCGTCGGCGAAGCCGCCGGGACGGATTGCCGGGCTATAGGGGACAGAGATCCGGACCTGGCCCAGCCGCGACTGCGCATCGATCACCGGCGCGACCTGCCAGACCCAACCGGCAAAGCTCTGGGGCGAACCAATGGGCGTTACGGTTACTGGCATACCGACGTGAACGAACTGCAGATCCTGCTGCGACAGCTGCGCCTGCATTTCCATTTCGCCCCCCAGAGCTTCGTGGAACAAGGCTCCCGAGCCGGGGCTGACGATCTGTCCGACCTCGACGCTGCGCGACAGGATCAGGCCCGCCGTCGGCGCGCGGACATAGAGCTGCGCGATTTGCGCGCGTGTCTGGCCAAGCTGGGCTTCAGCGACGCGGACCTGCGCCGCCGCCGAATCGCGTGCAGCCTTCTTGGTTTCGAGGTCCGTTTTGGAAATGAAGCCGCGGCCGACCAGCGCCTGCGCGCGATCATATTCGCTCTGCGCAAGCTCGGCATTGGCCTTCGCCGCCGCGATCTGCGCCGCCAGCTGCGCCGATTGCTGCGCCTGGACCGACGTATCGACGGTGGCGAGCACCTGTCCGGCGCGCACCCAGGTTCCGGCATCGACCGCTACACTGGTTACCCGTCCGCCGGCGCCGGCGATTCCGATCGGCTGGTCGCGCTTGGCGGCAAGAGGTCCGCTGGCGGTGACGACTCGCCCGACCTGGCTCTGCCCCGGCACGATGACGCTGACGGTCGGAATCTGTCCGGCATTGGCTGCAGCCGTGTTCCCGGACTGATTGCCGTGATGGCCGAACATCATCAGCGCGATCAACAGCACGAGAACGGCGACAACCGCACCCGCGATGATCGCGATCCGCTTGCGACGGGCCCCGTCGTCGACAATCACGAGCGTGTCCGAAGAGGAACGGATGGAAGATTCCCTATTCATCTGAAGCATTCTTTCGCCTTGCCCGCCTGCCGCTCAGCACTGGTTAAGGGCGGTGTGTTACCCGAATAATGCACTGCCTGCAACTGATCACTGACGAATTCGTTTCGCCAGCAAAATTCGACCAACAGCGGCACTTGATTTACTAATCCGCGTTGGCTTGTCTGATTCGGCGCGGTGCGCAAATGCACCGGCGAATCAAAAAGGGGAAGCGGCATGTTGGCATCTCACGGCTGGATTGCGTGGATCATCATCGGCGGGATCGCCGGTGCGATTGCAAAATTGCTGATGCCTGGGCGTGACCCGGGGGGCTGCATCATTACCATCCTGCTTGGAATTGCAGGCGCGTTGCTGGCCGGCTGGATCGGCCATGCGATCGGCTGGTACCGACCGAATGAAGGGGCGGGCTTCATCGCCGCCATTGTGGGGGCCTTCATCATTCTTCTGATCTACCGGCTCGTTGTCGGGGGCCGGCGACGGATTTAGAGGGACCCCACGCAACTCCCGGTTCAGCGCGTGGCCATGTGAGCACGGCAAGGTTCCGACGCAGAACAGCTAAGGGAGTTAGGATGAAACGGACGCTGCTTGCACTCGCACTCGGCGTCGCTTCGGTCCCCGTACCGGCGGCGGCCCAGCAGGCGACGAACATCAATCAATCGATCACGGGGACGCGTCTCGATCTCAACGTGACTGGCGAAGCAACCCGGGTACCGGATCTGGCGATCGTCAATGCCGGCGTCGTGACACGATCGCCAAATGCTGCGACCGCGATTCAGGAGAATGCGGAGCGGATGGACAAGGTGATCGCGGCGCTGAAACGTGCGGGCATCGCCGATCGCGACGTCCAGACCAGTTCGATCAACCTCAATGCGGAATATCGTTATCCCGAGAACCAGCCGCCGCAGCTGACGGGCTACACCGCGACCAACCAGCTGACGGTGAAATTCCATGACATCCGGAGCAGCGGGAAGATTATCGACGCCCTGGTGGCGCAGGGCGTGAACCAGATCAGCGGCCCCAACCTCACCGTTGAGCATCCGGAACAGGCGCTGGA
>Ga0207649_10000428_pt1 | contig 30747 bp, 26 predicted proteins | sample KBSC43metaG_FD_184317 | JGI IMG/M metagenome (GOLD analysis project Ga0207649, IMG submission 184317) | Corn rhizosphere microbial communities from Kellogg Biological Station, Michigan, USA - KBS C4-3 metaG (SPAdes) (version 2) | ecosystem: Host-associated > Plants > Roots > Rhizosphere > Soil ... | reverse complement strand
AACTCCTGTGAGCTGGTCGCGATCAGTCGAACGTCGATCGAATTGCTGCCGTTGCAGCCGACCGGGCGAACTTCGCCTGTGGCAAGCGTTCGGTCCAGCTTCTCCTGAGTCTCGAGCGGAAGGGAGGCGATCTCATCGAGGAACAGTGTGCCGGTGTTTGCTTCCAGCATCTTCCCGGCCTTGGCCTGGAAGGCTCCGGCGAAAGCGCCCGCTTCGTAGCCGAACAGCGTGCTGTCGGCGGCGTTCGGCGCCATCGCCCGGCAATCGACCGCGATCAGCGGCGCATGCGAGCGGAGGCTCGCCGAGTGTATTGCGCGAGCGAGGGTTTCCTTGCCGGTGCCGGGTTCGCCGAGGATCAGGATCGGCAGGCGGTTGCGCGCAGCCTTTGCGGCGACGGCCAGCGCGCTTCGGAACGAAGGCGCTGCCCCGACCAGCTGGTCGAGCGACAGCGGCGCCGACAATTTCTCGATCACTGGAGTCAGTTCGCCGGGCGGGCGGCGGCGGTCGGCAATCGCGGCCAGCGCCTCGAGCAATCTTTCGGGTGCGACCGGCTTTTCCAGGAAATCGGTTGCGCCTGCGCGAACGACTTCGAGCGCGACGGGAACGGCATTGTTGTCCGTCAGCACGATGACCGGCAATCCCGCCCGGCAGGAGCGGAGGCCATCGACGATTCTTGCGGCGCTGTCCCGGTCCCAATTGCCGAGCAGGGCAACTTTCACCTCAGCCCCGTAAGGTCCGCGAAGGATGGCGACGGCGGTTTCGACGCCATCGGCGCCAACCACCGTCCATCCGGCACGGCTGGCAATCGCCGAGATCTGCCGGCGTTCGCCCGCGTCGGCGTCGACCAGCAGTAGCGAACGGATGATCTCTTCCCGCATGGTCAAAGCATAGTTGAGAAACGTTAAGCTGCGGTTTCGCTCTTGGGCCGCAGCCATTCGCTTGATATGGACCTCTGCAACCGAAGCCACAGGGGTTCAGCATGGCCGAAGAAGAGCCGATTTTGACCAACCCGCCGACGCAGGAAATGGCGCGGCACGTTCACGATTATGAGAAGTTCACGCGGCTCTTCAAATGGGGCGCGATCGCGGCGGTCATATCGGCATTCGTCGTCCTCTGGATCATCCATTGACCCGGCCGCTGGGATGAAGATTGCGGTCCTGAAGGAAACGGCGCCGGGGGAAACGCGCTGCGCCGCTATTCCTGAAACGGTGAAGAAATTCATCGGCCTCGGGGCGGAGGTCGCCGTGGAGGCTGGAGCCGGAGCATCCGCCGGCGTTTCGGACGCCGAGTTCGAGGCAGCCGGAGCAAAGGTCGCCGATCGCAAAGCCACCCTTTCGAGCGCAGACATCGTCCTTTGCATCAACGGGCCCGACGCAGCGGCCCTAAAGGGCGCTGCCGCGGGCGCGATTCTGGTTGGAGCGCTCGATCCGCTCCGGCGCAAGGAAGCGGTCGAAGCTTACGCGAGCGCCGGCCTTCAGGCGCTGGCAATGGAGTGGATGCCGCGGATTACCCGCGCGCAATCGATGGACATTCTTTCGTCTCAGTCCAACCTCGCGGGATATAAGGCAGTCGTCGATGCCGCGGCGGCGTTCGGGCGCGCCTTCCCGATGATGATGACTGCGGCGGGTACCGTCAGCCCGGCGAAGGTGTTCGTCATGGGCGTCGGCGTCGCCGGCCTTCAGGCAATCGCGACCGCCAAGCGCCTCGGCGCGCAGGTCAGCGCCACCGACGTGCGCTCTGCTACGAAGGAACAGATTCAGTCGCTCGGCGCGAAGCCGATCTTCGTCGAGAATGTCGCGGGCATCGAAGGCGAGGGACAGGGCGGCTACGCGACCGAGATGTCGCCCGAGTATCAAAAGGCGCAGGCAGAACTGGTTTCCTCGCACATCGCCAAGCAGGACATCGTCATTACAACGGCGCTGATCCCCGGACGCCCTGCGCCGCGGCTGATCAGCGATGCGCAGCTGGCGACCATGCGGCCGGGAAGCGTGATCGTCGATCTCGCTGCGGAAGCTGGCGGTAACGTCGAGGGCTGCATCGCCGGCGAAACGGTCGGGAAGCATGGCGTCGCAGTGATCGGCGCGTCCAATCTCGCGCGGACCTTGGCGGCCGATGCTTCGGCTCTCTTCTCGCGGAATTTATACAACTTCCTCAGTGCCTTCTGGGACAAAGGAAAGAACGCGCCCGAACTTCCTGACAACGATGAGATCGTGAAGGCGATCCGCCTGACCAAGGATGGTGCGGTCGTGAACGAACGGCTGCTGGGAGCCTGACACGGCCAAGGCTTCCGACATCCTGGTTATCGGTGGCGGCGTAGCTGGCCTCTCGGCCGCCGCAGCATTGAGCGAACAAGCCGGAGTCACCGTTCTCGAAGCCGAGGAGCAGGTCGGCTATCACTCCTCAGGGCGAAGCGCGACCATGCTGCATTACGCGCTGGGCAATCCGCTGGTCCGCGCACTGACCCTCGCCAGCCGGCCCTTTTTCGACCAGCCGCCGGAGAGCTTTGCGGGCATCTCGTTGGGCCGACGAATGCCGGTGCTCATCCACGCCCGCGAGAGCGAAATTGCTGCGCTTGACGAACTCGACGCCGCAATTGCGCCGTTCGCTACCCTGGAGCGAGCCGGCGAACGCGCAATGCTGGAGCTGTGCCCGATTCTGAAGGTGGGCGACGGCGGTTCGGTCGCGGGGATCGTCGACCGCAACGGACTCCGGCTCGATCCGCACGCGCTGCTGCAGGGGTATGCCCGGACGTTGCGCAATCGGGGCGGCGAGATCGTCACCGAAGCTCGAATCGCCTCCGTCCGACGTGTCGGCGATATCTGGCAGCTTGAAAGCGAGAAGGGCGACCGATTCGAAGCCCCGATCGTGGTCAACGCCGCGGGTGCCTGGGCCGACAGGATCGCGGAGCTGGCGGGTGTCCGGCCGATCGGCCTTCAGCCCAAGCGCCGCACGATCATCACCTTCGATGCTCCGGCAGGCGCGGATCTCTCCGGCTGGCCCTTTACAAAGACGGTGAAGGACGAACTCTATTTTGCGCCGGAATCGGGGCGGCTGTTCGCCTCGCCGATGGATGAGGTGCTGAGCGAGCCGACCGATGCGCAACCCGACGACTATGAAGTCGCGCTGGTCGCTCATCGAATGGAGGAGCGAACCACCGTCAAGGTCGAGCGCATCTACAGCCGCTGGGCAGGCCTGCGATCCTTCGCTCCCGATCGGCATCCGGTCGCAGGCTTCGCTGCGGATTCGGAGGGCTTGTTCTGGCTGGCGGGGCAGGGCGGGTTCGGCTTGCAAACCTCGCCAATGATGGCTGAGGTGGCCAAATCGCTGATCCTCGGCACGCCATGGCCGATAGAAGCGGTTACAGCAGGGCAACTCAGCCCAGGGCGCTTCAGCTAGGCCGGTTCGCCGATCAGGTGCAACGCGATCCGGCGCGTCGAAGGCTCGCGCCGATGCTCGAAAAGATAGATGCCCTGCCCGGTGCCGAGCATCATCCGGCCATTCTGTACCGGGATCGAGAGCTGCGTTTGCGTCAGCGCGGTCCGGATATGGGCCGGCATATCGTCCGAGCCCTCGTCATTGTGCGTGTAGAGAGACCGGTCCTCGGGCGCGATCCGGGCGAAGAATTCTTCGAGATCGTTGCGCGCGGCCCGGGCCGCATTCTCCTGGATGAGCAGGGACGCCGAAGTGTGCGCGCAGAAGAGGGTCAGCAATCCGTCGCCGATTGCCTGCGAGTCAAGCCAATGCTCAACGTCCGAAGTGATTTCGTGGAGGCCGCCTCTTGGCGCCCGCACCTGAAGCGTGCCGATTTTCTGCTGAAGCATTTGGCGACCTAACGGCGCACAAGAATACGAGTTGCGCAGACGCGGAAAAGCGCCCGCTCAAAGAGCAGGCGCTCCGCATTTACCAAATGGACTGTAGCTTAGCTGCTTGCGCCGCCGCTGCCGCTGCCGCCGCCGAGCAGCCAAGTGAATATGCTCCAGCGAGCTGGCTTGTTCTTGTTCATGGGATCGCCCTTTGAATTCTCGATTCGACGGGAGCGACATTAACCTTAATGAATTTGGTTAGCAATCCATTAACCAAAGTTGCTACGCGCGCGCAACAAGTTGCCGCGACAATCGAATGATTCTGGAACTATTGGAGGGGGTTAGGCCGCCCGGCGGCCGGTCGCGGTGAGCCGGCGCTTGAGGCTCTCGAGACTCATTGGGCGGCCGATTACGAATCCCTGGCCGATGTCGCAGCCCATCTCGGTGAGCAATTCAAGGAGTTCGCGAGTCTCGACGCCTTCAGCTACGACGCGGCGGCCCAGCGAATGGGCGAGCGCGATAGTCGATTGGACCATCAGCCGGTCGCTGCGGTTGTCGACCATGCCTTTGACGAAGCTCTGGTCGATCTTGATCTCCGCAGCAGGGATGGTGCGCAAATATTCAAGCGTCGAGAAGCCGGTGCCGTAATCATCGATGGAGATCGTCACGCCAAGATCGCGGAGCTGAGTCAGGGAATCGAGCGCCTGGCCTTCCTCGGTAAGCGCAGCGCTTTCGGTCAGCTCCAGGGTTAGATGCCTTGGCTCGAGCCCGTGGCGTTGCAGGAGATAGGTGACCTTCTTCACCAAAGCCTTGTCGGCCAGAAGCTTGCCTGAAAGGTTGACCGCCACATCGAAATGGGTGCCGCGCTTGTTGATCGCGGCGGCAGTCGAAATGGCGTGCTCCAGCACGAATGCGGTGAGCTTGCCGATGCGGTCGCTCTGCTCAGCCGCGGCGACGAATTCGCTCGCGGCGATCGGGCCTTTTTCAGGATGGGTCCAGCGCGCCAGAGCTTCGGCGCCCGTGATCCGGTTCGTGCTCAGGTCGAGCTGCGGTTGGAAGGCGATCCAGACTTCACCCCGGTCGATCGCTTCATCGAGCTGGCCAAGCATCGACAGCTTCCAGGAGGCGTTCTCGAGGCTTTCCGGATCGTGATATTTCCATTTGAGCCCATGATGCGCAGCATCGTCCGCCGCGACCAACGCGCTGGCAAGGCGGTTTGGGAGCGATCGGCTGCTGCCGATCTCGACCCCGAACGCGATCGATACATCAACTGCGGCACGATCGACTTTCACGGGATTGCGGAACAAGGCAGACAACGCCTCCAGATGGTGGCCGAACGGAGATTTTGGATCGTCAAACCAGGCGAAAATGCCGCCGTCACCATGGAAGAGGATTCGATTGGGCGCTCCAACAGACAGGCGGCCGACGATCTGCTCGACCAGCTGACGCTCTTTGTCTGCCGGGAGTGCGGAAGCAATTTCTGCAAAATTGAGGATCCGCGCAGCGACCACAGCTTTGTCGCGCCCGTCTCTATGGGAGCGAAGGGCGACAAGATTTGGCAGGCCTGAGACCTCGTTGACGAAACCACGGCGCCGGAAATACCGCAACGTGATTGATATGCCGATCCAACATACCACCAGAAGCCCGGGCGTAATGTCCAGGAAGATGAGGTGCGCTTCGAATAACGCGGTTCCGAGCAACAGGAAGGCCATTGCCGCGCCAAGAATCAGGCCTTGTTCAAATGCCGCGTTTCGGAAAACCGCTGCTGCAGAGACAAGAAGGCTAAGAAGAAATGCCGGAAACCAGCCCAGATCCCAGGGTCGGCCCTCCGTTAGGGTCTCCGCACCGATAATGTGAATGTAGGCCCCACCCGCTTGCGTGAACCCGGGTATGAAATAGACATCGCCGGTGAGGTTGCTTGTTGCTCCAACGACTACGTCCTTCCCTCGAATTTGCCGGGGGTCAAATGCGCCACTCAGAACCGCGCCGGCCGAGATTGTAGGAATCGATTGCGGTTCAACTGAATAATCGACGCTAAAGGTGGTGTCCGGACGGCCCGGCTTTCGTGCGAGCACTGACGCAAAGCTGGGTACTGAGCCGGCCGTCGAATTCAACCCGAATGGGATTTTCCAGACCGCGTTTTGGTAATTATATTCCCAGCTGATGGTCGCAAGCTTTGCGTGTGCCGCGAACATTGGGAGAGGGGGCTGATCCGCCGTTGTGTTGCCGGCGTGGAGCGAGCTTCCAATCGGCAGGACAACGCGGCCCGAGCGAGTAATCGCATCGGCAAGCTTTTGATCGTCGTCAGGGTCGGTTGCGGCGAAGAACTGGACGTCTTCAAATATTCGTTTGGCCCCCGCAGCCGTTAGGCGATCGATTAACTGGGCGTGGTAGCGCCGTGGCCACGGCCAGCGGCCGACCTGCTGGAGCGATTCATTATCGATCTTGACCAAGACGATGTCGCCGCTGGCGTTGTGACTGTGGAGTTTGTTGCGTGCCGTACGGAGTACGTCTTCCAGCGGATTTGGGATGGCGGAAAGGCCAAAGACTAACCCCACGACTGCTGCCCATAGCAGCAGCCGCCAGGGCTTGCGTTCCGGCCTTTTTTCTTCGCGCGTGTGCACGGGGCGCCTGCTCCGTTGTCCTTTGAAACGCCTTGCCGCCGAAAGGTTAGGAAATCGGAAACTTTAACGCCGTTTACGAAGCGAAGCCGGTACCCGCCTAACAACTTGCCTCTGTCCTACAGCTGCCAGTCGTGCAAATGTCCGCGCGATGCGTGATCCGTGTGGGAAGCTTTCCGGACTATTCATCCTGCGCTTCGCGTGCGCACGAGTATGCGCGCGCGCGGGCACGATCGCGCGCGGCACTGCCAACTTTGACAACTTTCGAGCGAGGGGACGCTGATGGACTTCATTTCGATCCTGTCGATCTTCGTTCTGGCCTGTTTCGTCGGCTATTACGTCGTCTGGTCGGTGACTCCGGCGCTGCACACGCCGCTGATGAGCGTCACCAACGCAATTTCCTCCGTCATCGTTGTCGGGGCGCTGATCGCTTCGGCAGCGGCGGGCAGCATGACGTCAAAGTGGCTTGGCCTCGTCGCGGTCGCGCTCGCCAGCGTGAACATCTTCGGCGGCTTCGCGGTGACCGCGCGAATGCTCGCGATGTACAAGAAGAAGGAGCGGAAGGATGGCTGAGGCGGCGGTCCAGCAGCCCGCCTGGGTGCTCCTCGCGTACCTCGTCGCGGGCGTCTGCTTCATCCTCGCGCTGCGCGGGCTGTCGAGCCCGGAAAGCAGCCAGCGCGGCAACCGGTTCGGCATGCTCGGCATGGCGATTGCGGTCGTTACCACGCTGATCACGCATTACGTAGACAGGATTTGCGTAACGCCTCCCAACGACCGGGCCGCGGCCGCTCGTTACCTGGATTGGTGCTCTCAGGGGAACTTGGGAGCCTATCTTTGGATCTTAGGGGCTATCCTGATCGGCGGCGGGATCGGCCTGGTAACCGCCCGCAAGATCCAGATGACGGCGATGCCGCAGCTGGTCGCCGCCTTCCACAGCCTGGTCGGGCTGGCGGCCGTTCTGGTCGGCGCCGCGGCTTACCTCAACCCGGAAGCCTTTGGAATTGCACAGTTGCCGTTTCCGGTCGGCAGCGGTTGGACGGTGTATGCGCCGCTGAGTGCGGTCGTCATAAATCCCGTCAGTCGCATCGAGATGGGCCTCGGAGTCGCCATCGGCGCGATCACCTTTTCGGGCTCTGTCATCGCCTTCCTGAAGCTCAACGGCAACATGTCGGGCAAGCCCATCCTGCTGCCGCTCAGGCACTTGATCAACCTCGGCACTTTGGCCGCGATCCTGATCCTGATCGCCTACTTCACCCAGGATGAGGCGCCCGCGATTTTCTTCACGATCATGGGCCTCTCCTTCGCGATTGGATTCCTCCTGATCATCCCGATCGGCGGCGCTGACATGCCGGTCGTGATCTCGATGCTGAACAGCTATTCGGGCTGGGCCGCGGCGGCGATGGGCTTCACGCTGCACAACAGCGCGATGATCATCACCGGAGCCCTCGTCGGAAGCTCCGGCGCGATCCTCAGCTACATCATGTGCCGGGCGATGAACCGGAGCTTCATCTCGGTGATCGCCGGCGGCTTCGGCGCGGTTTCGAGCAGCGGTGACGCCGCAACCATCGACCGCCCCTACAAGCGCGGCTCCGCCGAGGACGCCGCCTTCCTGATGGCGCAGGCGGACCAGGTCATCATCGTCCCCGGTTACGGAATGGCAGTCAGCCAGGCGCAGCATGCGCTCCGCGAGATGGCCGATTTGCTCAAATCCAAGGGCGTCCGCGTCAAATATGCGATCCACCCAGTCGCCGGCCGAATGCCGGGCCATATGAACGTGCTGCTTGCCGAGGCCAACGTGCCTTACGACGAGGTGTTCGAACTCGAGGACATCAATTCGGAGTTCGCGCAGACCGATGTCGCTTTCGTGATCGGCGCCAATGACGTCACCAACCCGGCTGCAAAGTCGGACAAAAGCTCGCCGATCTACGGAATGCCGGTGCTCGACGTCGAAAAGGCCCGGACTGTGCTTTTCGTGAAACGGTCGATGGGCGGTGTCGGCTACGCAGGTGTGGATAACGAGCTTTTTTATCGAGATAATACAATGATGCTCCTTTCCGACGCCAAGAAAATGGTGGAAGAAATCGTCAAGAACCTCGGCTGATTCGGGAAGGGTTAAGCCGGCGTTCGTCACAGTAGCATCTGGGTTAGAGCCCCCAGCCGGTCGCCGGTGGGGCGTGCCGGGGGAAGACATCATGCGGAAGCTCGGAATTGTCGGCGGGACTAGCTGGTCTTCGACGGCTCTCTATTACGATCACATCAATCGCGCAGTGGCCCGGCGGCTTGGGGGGCTCCACAGTGCCCGGCTCGTGATCGAAAGCCTCGATTTCGAGAGCGATTATGCGCGGTTCCACCGCAGCGGCGACTGGGACTCGGCCAATCGCGTGGTCGCCGATGCCGCGGCCCGGCTGAAGGCCGCTGGCGCGGAGGGAATCCTTCTGGCCTCGAACACCATGCACAAGGCGGTGGAGGAAGTGCGCAACGCCACGTCTCTCCCAATCGTCGACATTCGCGAAGCGACCGCGGCAGAGCTGGTTGCGGACCGCCGCAGCCGGATCGCGCTTCTTGGGACCCGCTTCACGATGACGGAGCCGTTCGCCCGCGAAGCTTACGAGGAGCGGGGGATCGTCGTTCAGGAGCTTAGTCCGGAATGGCGAGCGGAAGTCGACCGCATCATTTACGAGGAGCTCGCCGCCGGCCATGTCGTCCGCGACAGCCAGCGCAAGCTCAAGACCCTGATCGTCGAACTGTCGCGGCAGCGGGTACAGGCCGTGGTCCTTGGCTGCACCGAGCTGATTCTCGCGGTGGACGCGCGGGCGAATGTGCTCCCGGTCTATGACACCACGGCGATCCACGCCCGCGCCGCTGTCGAATGGATGCTCGACCGGGAGGAAGAGGCGAGGGCGGCCGCCTGACCCCTCGCGCTCATCGTCGCTACGCCCTATTTCGGGGTCGTGACCAAGGCCGACCGTCCCGATCTTCCCGGCGCATCGAGCCGCTTCAACGAGGAGCAGGCGACCTACGCCGTGCGCGGCGCCGACCAGCCGGACCTGGAGAAAGGCGTCGCCGCGATCCGCGAGGTGCTGAAGACCCTGCCGGTCCGCCCCGGCGTGTACCGGATGCAGGATGCGCGCGGCGACGTTCTCTACGTCGGCAAGGCGCGGGCGCTGAAGAATCGCGTCACCAATTATACGCAGGTCGCCAAGCTTCCGAAGCGGCTGCAGCGCATGGTCTCCCAGACGCGGTCGATGACGATCGTCACCACCCGGACCGAGGCGGAGGCGCTGCTTCTCGAAGCGCAGCTGATCAAGCGCTTCCGCCCGCCGTACAATGTGCTCCTCCGCGACGACAAAAGCTTTCCCTTCATCCTGCTCCGCGAGGATCACGCCTTTCCGCGGGTACAGAAGCATCGCGGCGCGCGGCGAATCAAAGGGCAATATTACGGGCCGTTCGCAAGCGCGGGGTCGGTCACTCAGACGCTTAACGCGCTTCAGAAAATCTTCCTGCTAAGGAGCTGTTCCGACAGCTTTTTCGGAAACAGGTCGAGGCCCTGCCTGCTGTACCAGATCCGGCGTTGCTCGGCACCTTGCGTGGGGCGGATCAGCGAGGGCGGCTATGCCGAGCTGGTGAAGGAAGCGAAGGCGTTCCTCGCCGGGCGATCGACCGGAGTTCAGGAACGGCTCGGCCGGCTGATGGCCGAGGCGGCCGAGAAACAGGATTACGAACTCGCCGCCGTTTTCCGCGACCGGCTCCGGGCGTTGACCTATGTCCAGGGCAGCCAGACCGTCCACGCCGAAGGCTTGGGCGACGCCGACGTGTTCGCCCTTGCCTGCAAGGCTGGAACGATGTCGATCCAGGGCTTCTTCATTCGCGCAGGGCAGAATTGGGGCCATCGCGCCTTCTTTCCAGCCCACACGAACGAAGTGCCGGAAGCCGATGTTCTGTCGAGCTTTCTCGTCCAGTTTTACGAGGAGGTCCCACCGCCGAAGCGAATTCTTCTCGACCGCAACCTGCCCGATCGCGAGCTTTTGGAAGAAGCGTTGTGCGAGCGGGCAGGGCGCGCGGTGTCGATCGAACAGCCCAAGCGCGGGGCTCGGGCCAAGCTGATCGAGCAGGCGAAACGCAATGCGGAAGAGGCGCTCGACCGGCGGCTCGCCGAAAGCGCAACCCAGAGCAAAATTCTCGCTGAGCTTGCCGACGTCTTCGAGCTTGCGGAGGTGCCGAAGCGGATCGAGGTCTACGACAACAGCCACATCATGGGCACGAACGCCACCGGTGCGATGATCGTCGCCGGGCCCGAGGGCTTCCGCAAGTACAACTACCGCAAGTTCAACATCAAGCGACCCGAGACTGCGCCTGGCGACGATTTCGCGATGATGCGCGAGGTGCTTGAGCGGCGCTTCGGCCGGCTCGAGAAGGAGGACCCCGAACGGGCTAGCGGCGAATGGCCCGATCTCGTCCTGATCGACGGAGGCAAGGGCCAGCTTTCCGCTGTTTGCGAGGTCATGGAGGACATGGGGGTTCACGACGTGCCGGTGGTGGGCGTCGCCAAGGGACCGCACCACGGGCGCGAGGGGAGGGAAGTCTTTCATCTACCGGGCGGACGCGAGATCACTTTACCGACCAACTCCGCGCTGTTGTTCTACCTGCAGCGATTGCGGGACGAAGCACACCGGTTTGCCATCGGCACGCACAGGCAGAAGCGAGCGAAGAGCCTCACCACCTCCAGCCTTGATGACGTCCCGGGAATTGGGCCGACCCGAAAACGCGCGCTTCTGATGCACTTCGGAACGGCGCGAGCGGTGAAAGGCGCGGCATTGGAGGATCTGGAGCGGGCGCCTGGAATCTCCAGCGCGATGGCGCGTCAGCTCTACGATTATTTCCATCCGCGCGGATGAGCCTTCACGTCGACAGCGAAGCGATCGTCTGCGCCCTGCGCGCTCACGGCGAGCACGGCGGAATCGTTCGATTGTTGACCCCGGGACACGGGTTGGTTGCGGGCTATGTCCGCGGCGCTCGCGGCCGGCGAATGCGGCCGATCCTGATTTCTGGAAATGTCGTGTCGGCTCAGCTGCGTTCGCGAACGGATGCCCAGCTCCCGCAAGCCACAATCGAGCTTGTCAGGAGCCGCGCGCCTATCCTGACCGAGCCGCTCGCTGCCGCAGCAGTTGAATGGTCGGCGGCGTTGATCGCCGCCAGCCTGCCCGAGCATCAGCCCTATCCCGATCTTTACGAAGCCGCGGCAGCTTTCCTCGACGCGGTCGAGGCGGCGCCAGCGGCGCGAGGCTGGGCAGTGGCGCTGGTGAGGCTTGAGCTCTTATTGATCGCCGAGCTCGGCTACGCGCGACCACTGCCGATGCTTCCGGAATCCATCAGAAGCGGCGTCAATGCCGGCTGGCCCGACGTTATGGCGGGGCTGGAAGTGTCCGGACGACTGTTGGAACGCGAAGTGCTTTCCGCGGCGTCAGCAAGCCTGATGGAGTCGCGCCTGCGGCTTGTGGAGCGGTTGAAACGGGCGGCGCAGTAGAACTGCCGCTTGCTTGCGCGATTGCTGAATCCTACCTCGAGTGCATGGGCTCGTTTTCAGCAGACACCTTGTCGATCCTTTTCCCGCACGTAGCGACAACCCGCGACATCGCGGTGCGAGTCGCCGTGAGCTATCTTTCCGAACAGTCAAACCCGTCTCTCGGCCGTTGGTTCTGGTCCTACCATATCCGCATAGAGAACGGATCCGACACCTCGGTGCAACTCCTGTCACGAAAATGGAGAATCGTGGATGGCCGAGGCACGGTGCATGAGATCCAGGGTGAGGGTGTCGTCGGCGAAACCCCGCTGATCGCCCCCGGATGCAGCTTCGACTATGTGTCGGGCTGTCCGCTGGATACCCCAAGCGGATCGATGAGCGGCACGTACCACCTGGTCGACGAGAATGGCGCCGCGTTTGAGGTCGCCATCCCGAATTTTGCGCTGACAGCACCGAACAACTGAACGGCACCAACGAAAATGGCGGCCGAGTCGGCCCCCACTTCGTCTTGAAAGTATGTCGCAATCAGGCGGGGCTGACTGGGCTCAGATTACCGTGTCCGTGGTCACTTCCGCTGATGAGAACGGCACCCACGGCCACCACAACGCCCAAAGCGATCAGAAGCGGCAGAATGTTGACAGCGGGGGTTGGGGAGCCGGCCTCCGGCGGCGGGGCCTGCGTATCGGCGGGCTGGGCAGCATCGTTCATCGCGAGCACGCAGCCGTCGACACTGACCTGCGACGTTCCGCAAACCGCCGAGTTGGAGCCTGCAGTCCCGAGCGCACTCAACGCGACGAGCGGATCAACCGGAGCTGCGAATTGAGGCGCGGCGGAAGCCGCCGGGCTCCAAAAAAGACCAACGGCCGCGGCCGTGGCGACAACCTTCAACCGTGTTTTGCTGGTGGCCATGCAACTTCTCCGATCAGAGGGGAGGCTCTTGCCACCAAACGGGACGGACGGAAAGCAGAGATTTAAGTGATTTGGATTAAACTTTGGTGAAGCGAGGGCGATCTGCGGCGGGCTGTTGCCACGGTGCATCAGTGTGAATATCGCCGTCCCCCTCGCGTGCATCGGCCCTTTCGGAGATCGCTTTTTGAGTCGATTGCTCGCTTTGTCGGCCAATTCCGCCTGGAATCTGCTGAATTTCCGTCGCGGATTGCTGCTTGCCCTGCTGGAGCAGGGCTATCCCATCGCCGCGCTCATCCCTGCCGGGGAAGGGGTGGCGGAGCTGGAGCGGATGGGCGTCATCGTGCGGACAGTCCCGCTAAGCCCGCGAGGTCTCTCTCCTGCGACCGATCTTCGTCTCCTAGGCTCCTACTGGCGGCAGTTGGGGCAGCTGAAACCCGCAGCCTTCCTTGGCTTTACCGCAAAGCCCAACGTTTACGGCTCGATCGCCGCCCACCGAAAAGGCATTCCGGTCATTGCCAACATCACCGGGCTAGGAACCGGGTTCTTGAGCGGGCGAATCCTGGAGGTGGTCTTATCGGGGCTCTACAGGGCCGCGCTTGCACATGCCGAATGCGTGTTTTTTCACAACAGCGACGACCGCGATCTCTTCCTCGCCCGTGGTCTGGTGAAAGCATCCAGCGCCCAGGTTATCCCCGGTTCGGGCGTCAACCTCGACTATTTCGTTGTCGAACCTCCGGCGGGAAACCCTGCTCCACACTTCCTGTTCATCGGGCGATTTCTAAAGGACAAGGGAATCACGGAGTTTGTCGAAGCAGCCAGAAAGGTGAAACAGGTCCAGCCAAACGCGCGTTTCACAGCGCTCGGGACGGTCGAGCCTCACCCCAAGTCGATTGGTAGCGAGACTGTGGAACAGTGGAGGCGCGAGCAATTTGTCGAATTTCTCGGATCCGCAGACGATGTGCGGCCGTTCATCGCACAATCGGATTGCGTCGTTCTCCCCTCCTACCGGGAAGGGCTTCCCCGTGCTCTCCTCGAGGCAAGTGCAATGGCGCGCGCAGTCATCGGAGCCGATGTCCCGGGCTGTCGCAGTGTGGTGGAAGATGGAAGGACCGGCTTCCTCTGTGCGCCAAGGTCTGCGTCATCGCTCGCGGCCGCGATGCTGAAGTTTGCGAAGCTCTCTCCCGACCGGCGTGTATCGATGGGGCTGGCGGCGCGAAGGAAAGCCGAACTCGAGTTTGGTGAACAGCGAGTGATCGACTCGTACATTGCCGCTTTGGAGAGGATCCTCGGCGACCGCACGCCCGGCAACGGCGGTGCACAATGAGGAGTTCGAGACGCCCTCTTTTCTTCTCGAAGTCGCGGGTTTCTGGGCCTCGCGGACATCGCGCCTACGCGGTCGGCGACGTGCATGGGCGGCTGGATCTTCTCGAAAGCCTGCTGGATCGCATCGAGGCGGACGTCCGGGAGAGACCAAAGCGAAAGACCAGCATTGTCTTCCTCGGGGACCTCATCGATCGCGGTCCGTCGTCGGCGGGCGTTATCGAGCGGCTGAGGACATTCCAGCCCGCGTTCGCAACCCCCGTTTTCCTGATGGGCAATCATGAGGAGGTGCTTTTAAGAATCCTGAGCGGAGAAGCCTCGCTGATCCCTTCCTGGTTGCGCTTCGGCGGCGTGGAAACGCTTGCGAGCTACGGGCTGGATGCCGGCGATCTGGCATGCGCCACCGCCGCGGATGCGGTCGCGAAGGTGAGGCAGGCAATTCCGGAGGATCATTCCGCATTTATCGCGACCTTCGCCGATACCGTGTCGTTCGGGGATTATCTGTTCGTTCACGCAGGGATTCGGCCTGGCGTGGAGCTTTCCGAACAATCGAGAACGGACCTGCGGTGGATTCGCGATCCCTTTCTCGAGGATCAAACGGAGCGGGATTACGTTGTGGTGCACGGTCACACGATTCGAAACGATGTCGAAATCACTTGCAACCGCATTGGAATTGACACCGGGGCGTTTCACACCGGAGTGCTTACGGCGCTTGCAATCGACGGCGACGACCGCTGGCTCCTCCAAACCGGCGTCAAAAAAGTCAGAAACGAGCCGCTTTCCCCTGCGTAACCAGTCGCCTATAGGGCTTTGCTGGCCAGCCAGCTGTAAAGGTGAGTAGTGGATCGATTAGCCTTGAGAGCTTGTGGAGCGCCGGCGTTTTCAGCAGTTCTGCTCCTATTGTCGCTGGCAGGTTGTGCCGACACCCGCGGGGGGACGATCCCTTATAATGTCGGCTTGCCGGCGCCCGATGGACCGCCGATCACTGCCCTGCCGTCCGACTACAAGATCGCACCGATGGACACCTTGACGGTGAAGGTGTTCCGCGGAGAGGACCTGAGCGGCGATTACAAGGTCGACCTGCTTGGCAATATCGCAATGCCGCTGATCGGCGACGTTTCAGCTGCGGGCAGAACCCCTCAGGAGCTGAGGGACGTGCTGACCGAGAAACTCGGCGCGAAATATTTTCAAAACCCGGACGTCAGCGTCGCGATCAAATCGTCGGCCGGCCGGAATGTCACCGTCGATGGATCGGTTGGGCACGCGGGGGCCTATCCGGTGATAGGACAGATAACTCTCATTCAGGCGATCGCATTGGCGGGAGGCACCACGGACGATGCCAACGCGCGTCGGGTGGCAATCTTCCGAACGATCGACGGCAAGCGCGAGGCGGCCGCGTTCGATCTGACCAGCATCCGCCATGGCGAAATGCCCGATCCTCCTGTCTATGCCGGAGACATCATCGTAGTCGATGGGTCGAGGGTGAAGGCGACCGAAAAACAGATTTTGCAGTCTGTCCCGTTCCTTGGCCTGTTCCGGCCATTTTGAGGATCTCTGACAGGTGACGTCGTGAACAGAGATCTGACGCTGACGGAGGAGGGCGCCTGGCCCGTCGATCCTTACCGGTCGAACGCGCTGGACACGCCGCAGCGCGAGGAAACGAGGCCAATCCTCGATCTTCCCACGCTGCTACGAATTGTGCTCGAATGGCGCTGGCTCATTCTCGCGACCATCGCCGCCGGCCTTGCGGCCGCAGTTGCGGTGACCCTTCTCACGACGCCTCGGTATCGAGCATTCGTTACGCTGCAGGTGAACCCGCCGACGGTGGCGATCCTGGACGGCAACAATGCCGGGACCGACACGGCCAAGGACGATAATTCCCAGGATTTCGTCGCGACCCAAGTCGGTCTGTTGAGCAGCAGCAGCCTTGCGGAGCGGGTGGCACAGGATTTGAACCTTGCCAGCAATCCGGATTTCGTCCCGATCAAGGCGGACCCAGCAACGAGGCTTCGGATCGCCGCGGGCAAGGTTGCGACTAATCTGGACGTGATCCCGCCCGAAAATGGCGAGCTTATCCGCTATACTTACAGCTCCGAATCCCCCCAGCTTGCCGCCCAGATCGCGAACGCAATCGCGGACGCGTTCATAAACTCCAGCCTTCAACGCAAATATGAGGCCTCGGCCTACGCACGAAATTTCCTCGAGCGGCAAATCGCAAAGACCCGCGGCGAGCTCGAAAATTCGGAACGGCAGCTGGTTCAATATGCGCAGGCACAGGGGATCATCAACACCGGTTCTGCGGACTCGGCGGACGGTTCGACCACCAGCTCGGACGCGGGTTCTCCTCAGGGAGAATCCCTGATCCAGCTGAACCAGGCGCTGTCAGACGCGACCGCAAAGCGGATTGCCGCACAAGGCGCGTATCAGGCCGCGTTGGGCAGCGGTTTGACGTCACAGGAAGCGAGCAGCACCCAACCCCTGCAGCAGCAGCTCGCCGCACTGGAGGCGCAATACCAGGACAAGCGCACTTACCTGAAGCCGGATCATCCCGAGATGGTCAGCTTACGTTCCGAGATCGACGAACTTCAGAAGCAGATCGCCAAGGATGCGTCGCAGGTAAGCAACGCCCGCATCAATTCTCTGCGCGCCGATTACGAAGCGGCCGCGTCTGCCGAGCGGTCGCTTCAGGCGAAGGTCGCGCAGCTCAAGGGGCAGGTGCTGAATCTGCGTGGGCGAAGTATCCAATACGCGATCCTTCAGCGTGACGTGGATACCAATCGTGCGCTCTACAACGCGCTCTTGCAGCGATACAAAGAGGTGGGCGTCGCGGGCGGAATCGGCACTTCGCCAGTGTCGATCGTTGACCACGCCAACGTTCCGTCCGCTCCCTACAAACCGAGATTGATGCTGAATCTCCTGATTGGCGTGGTCCTTGGATTCCTGGCCGGAATGGGTGTTGCGATCGTGCTGGAGTATATCAGCGATACGATCAAAACCCGCGAAGACGTGCGGAAGAAGCTCGGGATCCCCTGTCTGGGATCGATCCCCAAACGCTCGGGCAAGGATTTCCTGCTTCAAGACCTAACGGATCCCGGATCGCCGGTTTCGGAGGCCTATTCCACGGTCGTCGCTTCATTGCAGTTCAGCACGGAAAGCGGGGTTCCGAAAATTCTTCTTGCGAGCAGCGCCCGCTCTGGCGAGGGCAAATCCTCGTCGGTTCTCGCCTTGGCACAGAATTTCGCCCGCCGCGGCAATTCCGTGTTGTTGATCGACTGCGATCTGCGCAAACCGGCGTTCAAGTCGGCTTCAGGCGACATCGGGCTGACAAAGCTTCTGACCAACGACGACCCGGTCGCCGCTCATGTATCGGCCACACAGTATGAAAACCTGTGGCTGCTTGGCGCCGGTCCGTTGCCGCCCAACCCGGCGGACCTGCTCTCCACGGGCCGCTTCCAGGCGATCCTGCGGGAAGCTGCTGCACAGTTCGACATGGTGTTGATCGACGCGCCACCGGTGCTTGGGCTTGCGGACTCCAGCCTTCTCGCCGCGATCTGCAAGAACGTCGTCTTCGTCGTTGAAAGCGGCAAGACCCGGCGGACCGCAGCGGTAGAGGCAGTCAACAGGCTGCGCCGGTCGGGGGCGCACGTTCTCGGTGCTATTCTGTCCAAGTCGGTCGAGGAAAGACGTGGTTACGGCTATGGGTACAGCTACAGTTACGGCTACGGTTACGGGAAATACGGAGCGGTAGACCGCAAACGAAGCGAGATTGCGCTGATTCCTCAGCAGGTTGAGGAATAGGTAGCTCAAAAGGGGATCGATGCGACTTCGGGGGGCCGCCGCCATTCTTGCAGGGACGGTGCTTGCCGTGTTCCTGTTTCGGCTGACAATTGTCCGTGCCGACCCTGAATCGCATTGGTCTCAGCAATTCGCGCCGGGTGATCCTGCCGTCCTCACCGCCACGGCCATGCGGGAAGTGGGGCTGGCCGCGGCGGCCAGGAAGAATCCTTCCAGCGGCACTTTGGAGAAGATCGGCGAGCTGGCGCGCAAATCGCCTCTCGCGGTCGAACCCTTTCTCGTCGAGGGAGCGCTCGCCGACAAGAAAGGACAGTTTGCTGTTGCGGCCCAGCTCTACCGGGAAGCCAGGCGGCGCGATCCGCGATCCGTCGCAGCTCATTACCTGCTGGCGGATCTCGATTTGCGCACTGGGGACACGCAGGACGGCATCCGGGAGCTCGCGGACTTGGCGCGGCTGGTTCCGGCGGTCACTATTCAGCTGGCGCCTGCGATCGCCAAATTCTCCCATAGCCCCGGAGCGGCGGGCCAGCTGCGCAACATGTTCCGATCAAATCCGCTGCTTGAGCGGCCGGTCTTGTCGGTGCTGGCCCAAGATCCCTTTAATGCAAGTCTTATCTTGTCGGTGGCGTCCGCCAGTCCGTCCACGGCCGGGCCTCCTGCGGAGTGGGAGGAGAAGCTGCTCGACGCGATGGTGGCGCAAGGGCAGTACGCGCAGGCCTATTCTGTGTGGTCGAAAATTACCGGTCAGAAGGTTGAGGGGAGCGGCGTGTTCAATCCCGCTTTCAGGCGAAGTAACGAGCCGCCGCCGTTCAACTGGAATTATCCTGCGACCGATGCTGGCGTCGCGGAACCCGAAAACGGCGGTCTTCGGATCCTGTTTTACGATCGCGAAAACGCGATTCTGGCGCAGCAGATCATAATTCTGCCGCCCGGCAGGTACCTGCTCACGGTTCCAGTGGCGACAAATTCCGGCAATCCTCAGACGCTGGCATGGTCCATCCAGTGTTTGCCGGGCAAATCGAAAATTCTGAACCTGCCGCTTTCCCCGACGGGAGGCTCAGGGACAGTTGCCGGCGAGTTCGAAGTTCCGGCGCAAGGCTGCGCTGCACAGCAGATCGAGCTCGACGGAAACGCCGAAGATTCTCCCACCACCGCCGATGTGCAGCTCGGCTCCCTGACACTCCACAGGACTGGCGCATGAGAAGCAAGCTGCGCCCCCTGGTCGCCCCAGCCTACCTATTGCTGTGCATCATCTTCGGCGGAAGCGTCCAGGGCGTGTGGGCAAATTTCGCGCTTCAGCTGATCGGGTTGGCGATGCTGGTGTGGGTTGCGGCGCGGCGTGAATATCTTGTTCCGCACGACCTGCTTCCCTTGCTTCTGATTGTGCTAGCGCTGTTGGTCGTCGCCTTGCAGCTCATCCCGCTCCCACCGGAAATCTGGACAAAACTTCCCGGGCGATCCGGGATCGCTCGAGGCTATGACCTCCTTGCGATCCGGCGGCCGTGGCTATCGATCTCGGAATCGCCCTACGAGGCGGTCTCGACGTCTTTCGCGCTGCTTCCGCCGCTCGCCATTTTTGCGGTCAGCGCAACCGATAACTCCAGAGGAGTGGCCGGAGCACTCCTAATCGGAACCGCCTTAGCCATTGTCGTGGGTGCGTTGCAGGTTGCGAGTGGACCCACATCCGCCTGGTATTTCTATCCGATAACGAACACCGGCGCGGTTGGCTTTTTCGCCAACGGCAATCACATGGCGACACTCCTGCTTGCCGCGATTCCGTTTGTCCCAGCGCTTCTGCTTTCCGGCAAATCCCAGCAGCGGTTGCGGGGAAAGTCCGCTGCCACCATCACAATCGCCATTGCGGCCTTGGGGCTGATCCTCATTGGCATTGCCCTGAACCGCTCGCTTGCCGCCCTGTTGCTTGTCGTACCTGTGCTGCTCGCGACTGGACTGATGATTCCGGTCGGATGGCGCCTTCGGTGGGTGGGTGTTCCGCTCGTGGTCTTGGCCCTCGCTGGGGCGGTCGCGGCACTCAGCACCAACCCCTTGAATTCGACATCTGCGTCGTCCGCCAAGGAGTTCTCGCTGCAGTCACGGCAATACATTTGGCGCACTACGGCGGCAGCCATCGCCGAGACATTTCCCGTCGGCACCGGGCTCGGCTCATTCCAGCAGGTTTATCGGCTGCAGGAAAATCCCGACCGGGTCGACGCGACTTATGTGAACCACGCCCACAACGACTATCTGGAACTCGCGCTGGAGCTGGGCCTGCCGGGGATCCTGCTCATGCTCGCGTTTTTCGCCTGGTGGGGGCGGCGGCTTGCGCAGATCTGGTCATCGAACCTAAGTTCCCCCTTCGACCGGGCGGCGACGATCGCTTCGGCGGCGATCCTGGCGCACAGTGTCGTCGATTATCCCTTGCGAACCTCTGCAATGGCGGCGGTCTTCGCGATGTGCATCGGTATTCTTGCCCGATTTCGACCCGCGGAGCGGGCTTCGGCACGGGGTGATTCGACCGGCCCCAGACATGTGACGATCGGGTGATGAGCTCCGCCGCTGCGCTATTCTCGCTGGTTGCCTCCGACTGGCATCGAACGAAGTTGGTGATTGAGCATGCGGCGGGATTTAGTCATGACGCCATTCACGTATTGATCGGCGGGGCCGGTCCACTGTTCGTTGCCTTTGTCACCCGGCGGACTATCGCCAACTGGCTTCCGTGGCTGACCCTCTTCGTGTTGATCTTGTTCAACGAGACGGTCGACTTATGGGTCGAGCGGTGGCCCGACCGCATGATGCAGTATGGCGACGGCGCGAAGGACATAATCCTGACGATGGCGTTGCCGACGTTGCTGCTGGTCACCGCGAGGGTAACCCCCCGTATTTATGCCCGAGCCCGGCGATAGGCAGACTGACGTGCCCGGACGGCCGTGCGTCGCGCGGTTCGGAGCAAAGCCCGCAAGCGACCACGGAATGCCGGCTTCGCTGGCACGCCGCGGGAAAGCACGTAGGTATTCCGGTTGATCCTCGAAACATTGAGACCGACCGCGGAGCCGACAGCCTGCAGATCGTCAAAGTCGAAGCTCCAGCGCGGGTTCGCGTCCTCGGGAATCCACGCGAGTCCTGCACGATCGGTAACGATCTGACCGCCCTCGGCGAGTTTTGGTTCCAGAAACCGGAACAGCTCCGCCAAGTGGTGCAGACAGCAACAGGCGCTGGTCGGGTTGTTTTCGACAATGAAGTCGAAGCGGCCCGTGACTTCATCCATCGCACCCGAATATTTATTGTGCAGAACAGCATGGTAGTTGGAATAGCTGAGACTTCGAGCCAACCGCAGCTCTGGCTCGTCGAGGCTCGTACCGACGATCTCGCAGACGTGGTCGTGGAAACGCCGCGCCAGGCCGGAATTGCCGATCCCGATGTGCAGGATGCGTTTCGCACTCAGGTCGAACTGATCGATATATCTCTCGATTCGGAGCTGATCCGGTGTTGTCCATTTTTGCGACCAGTCACGTAGGACGGGGTCGCTACTCTCCGCCGGGCGGTTTCCGCAGTCGGCCGGAAGCTCGCTGAATCGCGAGCGGTGGAGATCGCTCCATTTTCCCTTCAGCGCCATGCCTTCTCCTTCATAGCCCGGAGAATCGGCGCCGGAGATGGGCGAAGAGGAGGGGGAAGGCGCTTCGAAGCAGGAAGCGCCAGCCGTGGTCCTTCGGGAGAATCATGACGCGCGGCAAATCGAAGGGATCGCTCGAGCGGGTTACATGTCGCTGTGAAAGGCCCAGCGCCGCGACATATCCCGCTTGCCGAACAGATTCCTTGGCCGCGGCATCACAGGCACCATATGGATACGCAAAGAAACGCGGGCGAGGGAGCCCTGCCTCGACAAGGTCCTGCACGGCCCCCGCGGTTTCGGTCATTCTCTCTTCATTATTGAGGAAGCGCAGGTCGCGGTGGGTACGGGAGTGGCAACCAATCTCGACCCCCAGCGGCTGGAGGTCGCGCAGCTGCCCACTCGAAAGCAGCGACAGGCGAGTTGCGCCCTGTTCCTGATCCCATTCGTTCGAAGACAGCCCGGTGACGGCAAACGCGATTGCCCCGATTTGCCTCGGCTGAAGCACCTCGCGGGCAATTACCGGCAGCTCTGCATAACAATCGTCGAATGTCAGCAGTACGGCGCGGCGGGGAAGGGGCGCGCCCGCAATGACGGCGGCAAGTGCGTCCGGACTGACGAAGGTGAATCCCCTTCTCGTAAGCGAATCGAGCTGGGCTTCGAACAGCTCTCGACCGAGAGCGAATTGTGACAAAATCGGATCGTCGGAGCGGTCTCCGATCGCGTGATAGCAGAGAATCAGCAGCCGGTTGGAATTCGGGATGCCGCCCTTCTCGCGCACCGCGGCCCAATAGACGATCTCCCGCGAAACCGAGAAAACGCGAGCGACAGCCCAGCTGGGCCTTGAATTCTCGGCGAGCCGCACAGCGATCCTTGAGAGAATCCGTGGAAGAAAAGGAACTTGGCTCAACGGGCGATAGACGAAGCGAGCGAGCGGCTTCGACCAGCCGCTGCGCTCCATAAATTGAGCGGTGAGCACCGGGTGCTTGCGAATGAAAAGAAGGTGTCCTGCGGCCGCACGCGGAGTTCGGTCCATATGTCCTCGAGGCGTCACCACGTAGCGAATGCCTGCGACCGCCAGCGGATTGTACCGGACATTGAACCGGGCGAGCAGCCTTACGCCAAATTCCGCGTCTTCCAGCGCGAATGCGGAAGGGTCAGTGAAGTTCTCGTCGAATCCGCCAAGCTCCCCGAAGACTTTGCGCCGCACGGACAGTCGGGCGGTCCAGATGTCGAAAGGGGTAAGGACGTGCGAGGCTGGTCCCGAAGCAAGCCATTTGGCAAAATTGTCGGTCAGGAAGCCTGCGGGCGATCGCGGATCCAGTATGAGTCGGCCGATCACCGCATCGGCTCCATCGACGTACGAACTGGCGTGTTGGGCGACAAGGTCGGGTTCGGCCACGACGTCGTCGTCGAGGAATAGGAGAATGTCCCCCTTTGCTGCCGCCGCGCCCCGATTGCGAGCAGCTCCCGCGCCGGCGTTCGGCTGCTCTATGATTTTGAGCGGAAAACCAAGTTCAAGCTGGACCAGCGCCTCTGCGGTGCCGTCAATCGATCCATCGACGACGACGACGATTTCAATTCTGCCGTCATACGCCAGCGCATCCAGCGATCGCACACAGTCGCACACGCTTTGGCGCCGTTGTGAGGTGGGAATGATGATGGAGAAGGAAGGAGACTCCCGTCCGCTGGTCATCACGATCAGCCGCCACCGGAAGCTTGTTTGCCCCGGCTGCTGCGCGGGGACCAGCGAACCGCCTCCCTCGATAGAATGTCTCCTGGAACCTCCAGGTCGCGAAGGTGGCGCAAAAGCTTCATGAACGCGCGCAAGGTGGAAGGGCTCAACGAGGCCCAAGCAGTCCAAACAACAGCGCTTAGGGAAACGAGATCAACCGACAGATGCGCCCGTTGCAGCAGCCGACGAAACTGCCTTGGCCTCTCTCCCGCCCACAGGACCAGAAATCCCAGGGCAATGAACACCCTTGGATCCAGTTTCTCTGGGCTTTGCTTTCCGAGGAGCTCCTCATAGTCATCGCCAAGCGCGAACCTGTCCAACGACCGATACATCAGGTCCACCGCCTGCTCCACGCGATTCCGTTCGGAGGCAACGCGTGTACTCACCGGCGATTGCCTGAATTTGTACAGCGCGCGCGGGATCACCATGACGTTTGCAACCGCGCTCATCCGGGACACGAAATCATGATCCTCCCAGAATTCACATTCCGCGCGGTAGCCACCGATCTTTTCGGCGAGCTCCCGCCGGTACATGATTGTACCGTGGGCGAACGGGGCGAAGACCGAGCGGCGGACCAGCCGCCACGGCTCGGCTTTTCGAATGATACGGCCGTCGGCTCCAATAACCTCGTAGAGGCTTGCCGCTAAGCCGACATCTGGATGGCTCCGGAGGACCTGAAGCTCCTCCTCCAGCCGCTGTGGGTAGGCCATGTCGTCGGCATCCATTCGGGCAACGATCGGCGCCGACGCTTCACTTGCGACCCTTTGGGAGCTCAATGCGGGTCCAAGGTTGTGTTCGGCGCTTATTAAACGGATTCGCGGGTCGCGCTCGGCCCACTCGGCGAGCCTTTCCGCGGATCCGTCAGTCGATGCATCGTCGAGAATGATGAATTCGAAATCGGAATAGGTCTGGCTGAGTATGCTTTCGATAGCTTCGTCCAGATATGGCAGCGCGTTGTGCACCGGCATGACGACGCTGACGGCAGGCGAGGTTGAGCGTCTCGCCGGGCCACCACTCGTCCGGCTGCTGCTCGCAATTTTGTTTTCGGTCTCGTGAAGGTTCAAAATCGGTTCGCCTGAATTCAACCGAGGCAAATCGACTCATAAAGCAGATTTCGCCCGGGGGAACAGAGCCGTGAAATGGCAGCGGGGTGGCCCTTAAGGCTGCGCGGAGCTCGCGGCGGTGGGCCAGCGATGCTGTGCCAGGGCTTTCAGCGAGGGTGTCTGCTCGTTCGCAAGACCTTGGTACACCCACAGATTCCGCATGACGGCCGGCACGTAATAGCGTGTTTCCCAATAAGGGATGCTCTCCATCCACAGCAGGGGATCGCCATTGCAGGGTATGGCGGCCCATCGCGTAACGGGCGAGAGTCCCGCATTATAAGCCGCCATGATTTTCGGCAGTGTGCCCCCCGTGACAGGGCTGCTTCGAAGCATCTCGAGATTCTGTTGCCCGAAGGTCAGGTTCACGCTTGGGTTGGACAAATCGACCGCGCGCGCATCGAAGTTGAGAGACGCAGCATGTTGCCGGACCGTGATTGGAGTCACCTGCATGAGGCCAACTGCGTCGGCAGGACTGACTGCGTTCGGCTGAAAATTCGATTCCTGAATGATGTGCGCATAGGCGAGAGCGGGGTCGACCTTCCATCCTCCCGCGGGGCTCCACGCCGGGTGAGGATATTTCTCGGAAGGATAGACGCGTGCTCCGGGCTGGCCGTTTGTCGCGAGCCAATATTGCGCACCCGCCAGGTTCAACCGCTTCGCCACCGCGATCAGCGCCTCCTGATCTGCTGGCGAGCCGATCCGCGCCTGGTAGCGGAGCATGTCGCCGGCGAGCGCCGGCTCGCCGATCGCGGCAAGCTGAACGGCGCGCTGCACATTCGGCTGCGCATCGACCGAGGCGGTGGACACCGCCGGCGCGTCAGCGAGCCGGGTCTCGGTGCCCAGCGTTTCGCGGGCGAGAAGGCTGTAGAAGCTTTCCTGTGACTGGGCGGCGGCTTCGAGAAGCGGAGTCACGGCTTGTGGACGGCGGCAGGCTTGCTCGGCCCTCGCAGCCCAGTAGAGCGCGCCTGCACGGAGTTCCGTCTGTCGTGTCGTCGCGGCCACGGTCCGGAAATCCATTGAAGCCGAGTTACAGTCGTTGAGACGCCATGACGCCAAACCGGAGACCCAGGCGGCGGCGGCTGCCCATTCGCCGGTAGCTCCGGACCGCCACGTGTCCGCGACCCGTCTCGCATCCTGATCCAGGCCGAGGGAATAATAGGCCCAGGCAACCCGCTGTGCAGCCTCCGCCCGGGCTTCCGCCGAAAGGTACGACCCCTGCTGATTCAGCAAGGCCTCGGCATTGACTGCATCGTCCGTTTTGATCAGCGGATCGAGCTGACTACGGAGCTGGTCCGCAAGCGGCTCCCCGGCAACAGGGGCCGCGCGGTACCGGCGCGGAGCGGAGGCGATCGGAACAATCGCCCTGACCGGCGTGATCGCAGGCGCCGTTAGCGCGCCCCGGGCGATTGCCATTCTGGCAAGCTGGCTCGCCTCCGGAAGGTCCGGCGCCTGGGCCAGCAGCGCCTGGATCTGCTGGAGCGAAACGACAGGCGAGCCTTTTGCAGTATAGAGTTCCGCCAGAGCGACGGGAGTGAGGACACCCGACGGAAGGCTATAGATCCCGGCCTGCGCGGACGCCCAGTCACCGTTTTGGATGGCATCGAAAACCCCGCGCCAATCCTTGGGAGCGGTGACGCCCCGGCTTTGAACCGGCTGTTGAGCAGCAGGTACCGTCGGAACCTGGGCCGCCGGCTGCGATTGTGCCGGAGCGGTAGTCGTCGGGAGCGGCGCCAATGGATCTTGCGACTGAGCCAAGGCCGGAGAGGCTATGGCGCTGACCGCAACCAGCGAAGTCGCAAATCGCATCATGCTTCGTCATCCATCAGCAACAGCAAATCCTTCCACGCGCCCGCCTTGTCGGAGGGCCGGTCGAGCAGCAACCGCGGATGGAACGTGACTACCGCGCGAATCCCTTCGACCCGGTGAATACGCCCTCGAGCTTCCGTCAGGCTCTTGCCTAGAAGCGCGCGCGCCGGCGCATCGCCCAGCAGAATCAAACGCTTCGGCCTGGCGAGCACGATGTGGCGGCGCATCGTGTCAGCGCACTCTTCGAGACCTCTCGAATTCGGTTTCGTTCCCGGAGCATAGAAGCAGGAGAGGTTCGCCAAATAAGCCTGCGCCCGGTGCAATCCGATCGCCGCAAGCATTCGGTCCATCAATGCGGCAGCTTCCCCGCCGATTGGCGCTCCCGCTGCGGCTTCTTCCCGGCCGGGCGCTTCGGCGATCAGCATCACCTCGGCACCTTCTTCTCCCTGCGGAAGCACCGCCTTCGACCTGCCGTTCGCGCCGGGCGCTCTCGCCAGCCACTCACGAAAGAGCGCAAGTGTGTCGGGAGCCTTGGCTTCCAATTGCGGAGCGGATTCGGATTCCGGCTCAGGAGCCAGTTTCTGCTTTTCCTGAATCCAATTGCGTGGGTGTTCGTCGACGAGCACATCCACGCCGGACTCGAGCCACCACTCGAGCACGCTCAATGCCTCGGCGCCGTCGATCTGAGGCCCCAACCCACCCATGCAGGCAGAATCCCTCACCATTGACGGTCCAGTCAACAGGCGGGCAGAGAAATCTGGTCAGAGCGCTCTCAGGATGCGACGGGAGGACGGATGAGCGATCGCGAGTCGATGCAATATGACGTGGTGATCGTCGGCGCGGGCCCTGCGGGTCTGTCCGCTGCGATCCGCCTCAAGCAGCTGGCGAACGAAGCTGGGCGGGATCTCAGCGTCTGCATCCTGGAAAAGGGCAGCGAAGTCGGCGCTCACATCCTTTCCGGCGCAGTCATCGACCCGATCTCCCTAAACGAGCTGATTCCCGACTGGCGAGAAAAGGGCGCGCCACTCACGGTCGAGGTGAGCGAAAACCACCATTGGGTGCTCTCAAGCGGCGGGAAATGGGAGATGCCGCATTTCCTCCTTCCGCCGTTCATGCACAACAAGGGCTGTTACACGCTCAGCCTCGGCAATCTCTGCCGCTGGCTTGCCGGACAGGCAGAAGAGCTTGGTGTCGAGATCTTCCCCGGCTTCGCTGCCGCCGAAGTGCTGTTCAACGCGGATGATTCGGTGAAGGGCGTCGCCACCGGCGACATGGGGATCGCCCGCGACGGCACGAAAAAGCCGGATTACCAGCCGGGGCTAGAGCTCCACGCCCGCTACACCCTGTTCGCGGAGGGGGCCCGCGGCTCGTTGACTAAGGAGCTGGAGCGAGTCTTCGATCTCCGCAAGAATTCCGGACCACAGCATTACGGCATTGGGATCAAAGAGTTGTGGGACATTCCTCCCGAGAAGCATAAGCCCGGGCGGGTAATCCACACGCAGGGCTGGCCGCTCACCGACGCGTGGGGTGGCGGGTTCCTTTACCATCAGGAGAACAATCAGGTCGCGCTCGGCTTCGTGGTCGCTCTCGATTACGAAAACCCGTACCTGTCGCCCTTCGAAGAATTCCAGCGCTGGAAGACCCATCCCGCGGCCCGGGGAGAGATCGAGGGCGGGCGGCGTGTCTCCTATGGAGCCCGGGCGATCAACGAAGGCGGGTGGCAGGCAATCCCGGAGCTTGTGTTCCCCGGCGGCGCGTTGATTGGATGCTCGGCGGGATTCGTGAACGTGCCGCGGATCAAGGGTACGCACACCGCCATGAAATCGGGGATGCTCGCAGCCGAAGCTGCGTTCGAAGCGATGAGTGCCGGTCGCTCAGCTGACGGGCTGGATTCGTACCCGGAGGCTCTCCGCTCAAGCTGGGTAGCGAAAGAGCTGAAGCTGGTGCGTAATGCTCAGCCGGCTGTGTCACGCTGCGGCGGAACGGTTGGAACCCTCTATGCCGGTTTCGATATGTGGCTCGGCCAGCTGGGGGTATCGCTTCCGTGGACGCTGAAGCATCTGCAGCTGGACAATGCCGGCCTCAGGCGCAAGGATCAGGCGCGACCGATCGACTATCCGAAACCCGACGGAGTGATCAGCTTCGACAGGCTTTCGTCGGTCTTCCTGTCGGGAACCAACCACGAAGAAGACCAGCCGGTTCATCTGACACTCAAGGACGCGGCCATACCAGTAGAGGTCAATCTGGCTGACTATGCCGGGCCGGAGCAGCGTTATTGCCCGGCCGGCGTTTATGAATTTGTCGAGGAGGGCGGCCGCCCAAGGCTGCAGATCAATGCCCAGAATTGCGTTCACTGCAAAACCTGCGACATCAAGGACCCAACCCAGAATATCAACTGGGTGGTGCCGGAAGGCGGCGGAGGGCCCAATTATCCGAACATGTAAAATTTTTGCTGCGGCGGGCCTCACGCTTGCATGTGCTACCGCGGCCACAGCGTCGCGCCTGGTCGTTCCAAACGATCCTGCGCAAATTTATGTCGCCGCGAGGGCGGCGGCCATCAACGGCGATCACGGCGAAGCTGCGCAAATGCTTGCGCAAATCGCCGGCGCATCCGGCGCGGTCGCCAGCCAGGCGGTGAGCGAGGCGATCCGCGCCGGTGAGTATGATCTGGCGCTGAAGCTGGTCTCCCAGTCCCCGGAAGCGTCGAAGACGGTCCAGGCACGGTTGCTTCTGATCGCAGACGCGCTTCGGCACGAACAGATCGGCCTTGCCGGCCAGTGGGTTAAATCACCCGGCGCCGATGTCGATCTCAGCTTCTGGGCGCCGATGGTTGAGGCGTGGGGTGCCGCTGACCGCGGCGATCGTGCCGGTGCGATGGCTGCTCTTGCCGGCGTTCCCAAGGACAGCGCTTTTTCTCCCTTCGTGGACGAGGAAGGCGCCCTCATTTTGCTGAAGTTCGGCAAGACCGCCGATGCCGAGCCGCTGGCGGACCGGGCGATCGCAGCCGCCGGTGCTCGCGAAACTCGGCTTCGGCTCGCTTTCGCGGAAGGTTTTCAGAAGGCGGGCGACCACAAGCGCGCGCTGGCGATGCTCCAGGGTATGGACGATTCTGCGGAGCGCATCGCCGAACTGAACTCCGGCCGTCTCAAGCCCATGCTCATCGATACCGCCGCCAAGGCCTTCTCGGAGCAACTGCTCGGCCTCGCGATCGAGATGAGGCGATCGAACGGGATCGCCGGCGATCCTTTCAACATCGTCCAGATCGCTCGTTTCGCGTCCTCCGACAACAGCGACGCGACGATTCTGGCGGGAATGCTATTGGCAGAGCGGGACCAGATCGACCAGTCCCTGGCCCTTCTTCGATCCATTCCTCCGACGGACCCATTCGCAAGCGAGTCGCTTGACGCGCAGGCCAAGGCCCTGATTGACGGCAAGCGTTTTCCCGAAGCGTTGGCACTGGCGCAGTCGGGAATTCACAGTCCGGGCGCGACAGCAGACGACTATTCGCGTCTTGGCGACGTCCTCTCCTCGATGAAGCGTTATGACGAGGCCGCGAACGCTTATCAGCAGGCGCTGGCGCGATCCACGGGTGAAAACCCGGGCGAGCTTTGGCCGATGCTGCTGCTTCAGGCGAGTTCGCTTGAATCGGCGCATCGCTGGCCGGAAGCCAAGCAGGTGCTGGACAGGGCGCTTGCGATCGCGCCGAACCAGCCGCTGATCCTGAACTTCCTCGGCTATGCAGACCTGGAGCACGGCGAGGACGCCAAAACCGCCGAGGCGCTGATTGTGAAGGCCAGTTCGCTCGATCCGAATGACGCTTCGATCACCGACTCGCTCGGATGGGCACTCTATAAGCAAGGCCGTATCGAGGATGCGATCGATACGTTGCAAAAGGCTGCCGCAGGGGATCCGGCGCAGTCAGAAATCCAGGAGCATCTCGGCGATGCTCTTTACACGGCGGGCTATCGGTTCGAAGCGCGCTATGCCTGGCGGGCGGCGCTTGCGACCGCGGATGAAGATGCTCAGGCCCGGCTCAAAGCGAAGATCGCGGGCGGTCTCACGCAGATGACTGCCGCGCGTTGAGCGAGTTCGTCGAGACCGCCTACGCGAAGCTCAACCTTGCGCTTCATGTCCGCGAGAAGACGGCGGGCGGGTATCACCGGATCGAGACGCTGTTCGTCTTTTGCAAAGACGGGGACGAGCTGACGGCCGAATCGGCGGAGGATGTCTCTCTCGAAATTGCCGGCGCTTTCGCTGCTGAACTGGATTCAGGCAGCAACCTCGTCCTGGATGCGACGACGGCTTTGCGTGAGGCGAGCGGTACGACCAGTGGTGCGAGACTGGAGCTGATCAAGAATCTGCCGGTGAGTTCCGGCATCGGAGGCGGCTCGGCGGATGCGGCCGCGGCGCTTCGGCTGCTCAACCGCCTGTGGGGGCTGAATTGGCCGAAGGATCGGCTCGAGCCGATTGCACGTGAGCTCGGGGCCGATGTCGCGCCCTGTCTTTACTCGCAGCCGATGCGCGGCG